>Ga0137306_102676_pt1 | contig 14469 bp, 12 predicted proteins | sample Inofroosms_March_FD_97187 | JGI IMG/M metagenome (GOLD analysis project Ga0137306, IMG submission 97187) | Mouse cecal microbial communities from Vienna, Austria - N-Acetylneuraminic and N-Acetylglucosamine D2O microcosms_March | ecosystem: Host-associated > Mammals > Digestive system > Large...
ATCTTACATTTCAGGAGCTTCAAACTGCATCATACAGTACTTTTCGGCCAACTGTATAAATTCATCTGCCACAGCAACCTGTCTCTCGGATTCTTCCCGGATGGCAATATAGAAATCATCATAATCACTGGCATGACGAATTTCTTCAGCTTCGCCGATTTTCCTCCCCATTTCTCTGGGAAAGATTTCAGTTCTAACATAGTCCTTATTAAAATTTCCAATTGCATCTTTATGGCGTTTATAAGCCTTTCCGCTCAACGCATGAATAGCATTGATGGCATGAAAAATAGCATAGTAAGCTCTATTATTTGCTCCCTTATATTCCTCCGCAGCCAAAAGTATTCTTGCAGATTTTAAATCGGCTTTTGCACTCTGAAGCCGATAGAACATAAGATCTTTTCTCGTTCCAATATCCTCTTTATGCTGCTCCATACAAAACGACTCCTTCTATATTAATATTTGCATAAAATGGATAATTAACAACCCATTTTCTAAAATGATCTTCACTCTTGACAATAGGCTTTATATCAAGGTCATTGTCCAGATTAAAATCATAGGTCATATAAGAAAGCTGCTGGCTGTATGCCTTTAAGTCCACATCAGACATATCAAGCAATATCATAATATCTACATCTGAATCCGACCTGAAATCTCCTCTGGCATAAGACCCAAATAAAATCACTTTACGCAAATGCGTACCGTATATCTTTTTGATTTCTGCAATGTACTGTTCTATCAAGCTTTGCATTGTCTGTGGCATGGCCATACCTCCTTGGCAATCTATTTTACATTATACCCTTTAATCTGTCTTTTCACAACCAGATTTTTCCGTATTCGGTTTTAGTATATTGTGATATTATTCCAACTCCAGTTTGTTCGGCTATCCGGGCTTGACTTTACAGGCCGTACCCTGACCACCCACTACGCTGATTGGTCGGGAGAATGCATATAAAAACTGGTATTCAGGGTTGCTTTTCACAGGGGAGGGAAAAGTAACCGGAAAAATGTAATACGGTTTCTTTTGTATCCGCAAAGTTTTATGATGTTAAAAAAATGACATTAAAATAAGCGGCTGAAAAACTGATTGTTTCCGTACTCCCGGATCTATGGTAGAATAGAAAAGAGGGTTCAGGGAATATCGGAGCAGGAGGATGATTGGCCATGAATAATGAATACGATCAAGAACGTTTTTTTGAAGAATATGCAAAAATGTCCCGCAGCAGGGAGGGCTTGAGTGCAGCGGGAGAATGGCACCAGCTAAAGCCCTTGTTTCCTTCGCTTCTTGGAAAAGCAGTGCTGGATTTGGGATGCGGTTACGGCTGGCACTGCAAATTTGCGGCGGAACAGGGGGCGGTACGGGTATTGGGGCTTGACCTGAGCGGAAAAATGATTGAAGAAGCCAAAAAGCGGAACGCAGAAAAAGAAATTGAGTACCGCGTCTGCGGAATAGAGGAGTATGAGTACCCGGAACATATGTGGGACTGCGTTGTTTCCAATCTGGCGCTGCACTACATCGAACATATTGAGAATATCTTCCAAAAGGTACATAAAACACTGAAACCAGGCGGAGTATTTATTTTTAATATAGAACATCCGGTTTTTACCGCGGGAGTCGGACAAGACTGGGTATATACGGAAGCCGGAGAACCTCAATTTTGGCCGGTGGATGACTATTTCCTTCCAGGAGAGCGGAGCACGCACTTTTTGGGATGCCATGTAGTAAAACAGCACCACACAATTACCCAAATATTGATGGGCTTGCTGAATAACGGCTTTGAACTTGAGGCTGTGGAGGAGGCGAAACCGTCTGAAGAAATGATGCATATTCCGGGAATGAAAGACGAATTGCGCCGTCCGATGATGCTGTTGGTGAAGGCTAAGAAAAAATAGATTACCGGGGGGATGAAACTTTGCTCAACGCATCGGAGCAGGCAAAGGCAATACCTGCTCCGGCAATGCTGCTGCAGAAAATGAACCAAAGACGGAAAGGAACAAGGTGATTTTTCATGAACCATAGAGGTACAAAAGTCTTAGAGACGGAGCGATTGCAGTTAAGACCATTCCGGGCCGAAGACGCGGAGCCGATGTTTCGCAATTGGGCGTCAGATCCGGAAGTGACAAAATTTCTGACCTGGCCGCCCCATGAAAATGTGAAGGTTACAGGGCAGGTACTGGATGAGTGGATCAAACATTATGAGGACCCGAAGAACTACAACTGGGCTATCCAATGGAAGAAGACAAATGAGCCGATCGGAAGCATGACTGCGGTAAGGATTGACGACCAGACCGAATCGGCAACCATAGGCTACTGCATCGGACAAAACTGGTGGAGGCAGGGAGTCACCAGCGAAGCCCTGCAGGCGGTGATGGACTTTTTCTTTCGGGAAGTGGGAGCAAATTGCGTCAACGCCTGCCACGATCCCCGCAACCCCAATTCCGGCCGGGTCATGAAGAAATGCGGCATGACACTTGAAGGAACCCGGAGGGCCGGCGGCGTGAACAACCAGGGAATCTGCGACGAGACCTGGTATTCCATTCTGAAAGAAGAGTATGAGAAGAAAAAAAGGCCGGATGGTGGGAATTGTACACTGTGCGGGAAAGCAAGTTCCGCTCAAACCGGCACAGCGCCCATGGAACTGAACTTCAAAAAGGCCGCTCTGGAGGATCTGGAAATGCTGACGAAAACCAGGGTCCGGGTTCTGCGGGCGGCGAATCAGTTGGAGGATTCACAGGATATGTCGGAGGTGGAAGCACAGTCGAGAGCATATTACCGGAAAGCGCTGGTGGATGGAAGCCATACCGCGTATCTGGTACTGAACGGAGAAACGCTGATTGGGACAGGCGGGATCAGCTATTATACGGTGATGCCTACCTTTCACAATCCGTCCGGAAAAAAAGCGTATGTGATGAACATGTACACCGAGCCCGGCAGCAGGCGAAAAGGGATCGCCGCGAAAATTCTGGATCTGCTCGTCCGGGACGCAAAAGAGAGAGGGATACACAGCATATCCCTTGAAGCCACCGCGGCAGGCAGACCGCTCTATGAAGCATACGGTTTTGTCCGGATGGAGGGAGAGATGGAGCTGCCGCAGTGAAAACGGTGTTTATTCCCGCGAAGCGAGGTATTTTACTTTTTGCAGATCGTATTCATTAACACGATCATAACTACGCAGTCAACCGCCACAAGCGCCAGGAATATATACGCAATGGCCGCGGGGAGCGCTTCTTCCCATACGGACATCACGAAAAGGAACACCGTGATCACGGCCATTCCGCCCCCGGCTGCCCGGCACAGCTTTTTGGCATCGTATTTGCTCTGCTCCTCCTTGCTGGATGTGTTATAGCCTGCGATCAGGCAGGAGCCGCGGCCGGACAGGAAAAGGATGGATAACAGTGCGAAAATAACGAGCACTGCCCATTGAACCCAGTCCGGCCCGGTACTGAGATCTTTCAGTGTCATAAAAAACGCCTCCTTTTCTATATCAAGCTGCTTCTATCTTACCATATCTGAATGGATGTTTCTATCCCGAATACCTGAAATACAGATTTAGCTGCGCAAAAGAATTTCTGGTTACAGGTTATGCAATCACAGCCTTCCGGCGCGGAATTTTACCTTTGCTTCACATTGCCCAAAATATTTTAGGACTGTGAACTTTTTTTCTGTACAGAGATAAAAAATTCCGATATAATAGATTCCAGAATATTGTGATTTTCCGGGGCATCCGGTAAAAATAAGGAGGTCGTCATGGCGAAAGGACAAACGAAAAAAGTTCCGGTGAAGGTACAGGCGAAAGTGCAGCCAAAAGTGCAGCCGAAGATAAAGACAGAGGTACAGGCGGATAATATGATATTTGCCCTGGATATCGGGACGCGCAGCATCATAGGAATGGTGGGAGTTGTTGAGGAAGACAAGGTGAAGATCATTGCCATTGAAAAAGAGGAACATACGGAGCGGGCGATGGTCGATGGACAGATTGAAAATATAGAAAAAGTATCTGCATTGGCAAAGAAGGTGAAGAAGCGTCTGGAGGATAAAGTCCACGCAAAGCTGAAACGTGTTTCCGTCGCGGCGGCAGGGCGCGCCCTTCGGACCAGCAGGGTGGATTATGAGATGGTGCTGCAGGGGCCCCAGATCATTGATGATGAGGTGATCAACCGTCTGGAAGCAGGGGCGATCAGCAAGGCGGAAGCGCAGTTTGACGCGGAAAATGAAGCCCAGGAGGATACCCGCCGTTTTTACCTGGTGGGATATACGGTCTGTCAGTATTATCTGGACCAGTATATGATCTCCAGCTTAAAGGATCACCGGGGAAAGCATATCAAAGTGGATCTGATCGCTACCTTCCTGCCCAGCGAGGTGGTGGAAAGCCTTTATACCACGATGAACAAGATCGGCCTGGAGGTTGCAAGCATCACCCTGGAGCCGATTGCGGCCATCAATGCCGCGATTCCGGAAAATCTGCGGCTCTTAAACCTGGTGATCGTGGACATCGGTGCAGGAACCTCGGATATTGCGGCCTGCACCGGGGGCAGCGTGACCGGATATACGATGGCCACCATTGCCGGGGACGAAATCACGGAATCCATCATGAAAGAATTTCTTGTGGATTTCATGACTGCGGAGAATATGAAGGCGCAGATTGAGCAGCAGGAAGAGGTGGTATTTACGGATATCCTTGGATTTGAGAGAAAGTGCTCCCGGGAGGAGATTTTCCGCTGTATCCAGGGAATGTCCGAATCCCTCTGCATGGAGATTGCGGAAAAGGTTCTGGAGGTCAACGGCAGCGCACCCTCCGCTCTGTTCCTGGCGGGAGGCGGAAGCAAGCTGGCGGGACTCAGGGACGGGCTTACGGCGGCGTTGGAAATGGATCAGAACCGTGTGGCCATTGCAGGAAATAACTTCCGAACCAATGCATTTTCGGATGAATATGATCTGAACAATCCGGAATATGCCACGCCTTTGGGGATTGCCATTTCCTCCGGGCTGAATATGATCAATGACAGCTTTCGGGTCACCTTGAACGAAAAATCGGCTAAGCTGTTTCGAAGCGGCAGCTTTACAGTTATGAACCTCCTGATGATGAACGGTTACGGCTTCCAGGATATGCTGGGACGTTCCGGGGCAAGCGTTAGCGTACGGATAAACGGAAAACGGAAAGTTTTTTACGGTATGGCAGCGCAGCCGGCGTCGCTGTTTATCAATAAAAAGGAAGGCCGGCTTTCGGATATCGTCCGTGCCGGGGATCACATCGAGTTTGTGCCGGCTGTCCAGGGGCTTTCCGCAAAACCCTGCGTGCGTGACGTCGAAGGCGCCGCGGAATGCCTGGAACTGACACTCAACGGACAGCCCGCGGATCTGGAAACCCCTTTGAAAAACGGAGATATTATTCTGATGATGCTTTCCGACGAACAGTTGGCAGCCAGAAAGCGTGAGGCAGAAAAAAAGGCTGCAGAGGAAGCGGCGGCAGCGCAGGCGAAGCAGGAAGAGGATTTAGAGGAAACGGGAAATGAAACAGAAGCGGAGGATGGATCGGAAGCAGAATATGAAATCGCTGCGGAAGATGGATCAGAAGCGGAACGTGAAGTAGAAGCGGAATATGCGTCAGAAGCAGAGGATGAACCGGAAGCGGAACGCACAATAAAAGCGGGATATGAAAACGGTACGGAACATGGATCGGAAGCGGATGAAACCGATGCAGGACATGTATCAATAGCAGATGAAACCGTCACGGGGCATGTATCAGAAGTAGAATATGAAACCGATGCAGGACATGTATCGACAGCAGAACATAAGATCGATATGGGACATGTATCAGATGCAGAACAAGAAATCGCTGCTGGATATGAATCGGCATCGGAACATAAGATTATTGTGGGAGATGAGCCGGAAGCGGAACATGAAATCAGTATAGAACATGTACCGGAAGCAGGACATGAAACCACTGCGGGACATGTATCGGAAATGGAACCTGAAATCGGTACAGAATATGTACCGGAAGCGGAACATAAAATAGAAACGGAACATATATCGGAAGCAGACAATATACCAGAGGCGCAGAGTATATCGAAAAATGAAAATACACCAGATACGGAGCGTGCATTGAAAACAGGACATATATCAGAAGCAGGAAATCCGGCTGCGGGTAAAATGGAGCCGGAAAAGGAAGAAATACCGGTGCCAGAAGTGGGATCTGCGTCAGCAATGAACTCTGTGAGGGCAGCAAAACAGAACTTGTCCGAAAAAGAAACCGTGCAGGAGACATTGACGATAGAGCCGATGCATGAAGAATTGTCCAATGCTCAGGGTGAGCCGATGCCGACCGAGCTACATAGCGTTCCGTCTGAGCCAATGTCGATAGAGCCGCATAGCGTTCCGTCCGAGCCGATGCCGATGGAGCCACAGAGCATTCCGGCCGAACCTATGCCGGAAGATTTGCAGAGTACTCATACTCAATCAAAGGCAATGTCAGCAGAGCCACAGAGTGTTCAGCCGGAGTCTATGACAGAAGAGTTGCTGGCGTCCCAGGCCGAGCCCATGGCAGAAGAAACATGGAATCCGCAAATTCGATTATCGGAGACTGGACAGGGATCAGAAACCCTGTCGGCATCGGGAGAAGGATACAGACAGCAGCCTGAACAAGGGACGGCAGCCAAACCCACGCCTCAGTCCGGCCAGGCAGCAGGGGAAATGCGGAGTCTGGCGGATCGGTTATATGACGGGGATGAAAAATCTCTGGTGCAGGGAACTCTGAATCTGGAATCGGAAACAGACAGCATGTCAGCGGCCAGCGCCGTGCCGCCGAAAAGAAACTATACACAGCGCAGCATTTTTTCCGCGAAGGAACGTACATCAAAATTTCCTTCTATTAAGGAAGCCCTCGCATCCAAAGGCTTTTCCACAGCAAAGGAGCCTGCGGCATTGCGCGGATATTCCCCGGTGAAGGAATCAAATGTGCCGAGAGAGTCCGTTCAGCCCAAAGAGCCCGCCATACCGGGAGCGCCGGCCCAGTCCAGAGAGCCCGCGATGTCCGGAGGAGCATCTCAACCGGAAGGAACCATGATGCAGAAAGATGCATCCACATATAGATTGGGAGGAGTGAGAAAGACGCCTCCCAGAAACATGTCCGCCAAAACGGGAACCATTCCCAGCCCAGGCAGTGTGCCTTCCTCCAGGTCAGGAACGATTTTGTTCTATTTGAATGACGCGCCGCTGCGCCTGCCGCTGAAAAAAGACGGAGATTCTTATTACCTGATGGATATGATCGAATATTCCGGCATTGATCTGAAGCAGCCGAAAGGCAGGGTGACATTGAGCGTCAACGGAGAGCCCGGAACATTTATGCAGAAGCTGTTTGAAAGGGATATCATCCGCATCGTGGAAGAAGTATAACGGTCAGGCCAAAAGGCCGCCTGGCAGTATGCATTCCGGGTATCGCAGTGCGGTGTATGCTCCTGCATGGAAAATTCAAATAAGCAGGATTCATTGCTGTGAACACCTTGTGGGAGAGGGCCGCAGCAATCCGTTTTGCGGAAAGGAAACGTGATGGAATGAAAGCAAAAAACGCAGCCGGGATGCTTGTACTTGTGCTGGGAATGCCTGCACTTGCGGGCTGCTCCGGGGAATTTGAAATCCCGTTCTTTCTTCTGGGCACGGAAGAGACGGTCACGGGAGAAGTGTGCCAGGTGACGGAGGATTCTATCCTTCTTCGGACGGAAAGCCCGGAGGAGGACGGAGCGGATGCAGATGAAAACAAAACGGAAGCTGAACATGATCCTGCCCCGGAGTTCACAGGGGAGGAGCAGAAGATCACTCTCACAAAGGATACGGTGGTCAGACCTGGCAAACTCGAAGAAGCCCCCGAAGAAGCCGAACAGGATGAATCGGAGACGCCGGAGGATGCCCAGGAGGAGCTCTCAGCCGCTGACATTTTAGAAGGGGATGTGATCTCCGCCAGTTTGGATCAGAAAGGAAGGGCATCGGAAATCCTGATCATTTCCCAGGCAAAATCGAGGGGCGCAGGGAAGCTAAGGGAGGCGGAAGACTATGACGCCGCCACGGAATTTGCGGTGGATATTGTGACGGACGGTGAAACCTATGGTTCAGCAGGAACCGATGAGAATGCGGTTCACGTATACGGGGAGGCGCGGGCGTTCCTGAAAAATGCTGAAATCACCAGAACTTCCAGGGACAGCACCGGAGGAAGCCCGGCCGCATCTTACGGCATCGGATCGGCCCTGCTCACAACCAACGGCATTTCCTATATCAGGGACAGCCGCATTTCGACGGATGCACCCGGAGGCGCGGGGATATTTTCCTATGGAAATGCACTGGCTTATGCGATGGATACCGCGGTCGCCACGAGGCAGGATCTATCCGGCGGTATCCATGCGGCAGGCGGCGGTACGCTTTATGCATGGAATCTGGAGGTGGAGACCTCCGGAGCATCCTCGGCGGCCATAAGCAGCGGCCGGGGCGGCGGCAAAATAGCGGCGGAGGGCGGCATTTACAGGACGCTCGGCACGGATTCGCCGGCTGTATACTGCGGGGCGGACATTGCCATCCGTGAAGCCCTGCTGACGGCGGATGCATCCGAGGCCGCCCGCATTGACGGCGGAAATGCACTGCACCTGTACGACTGTGAACTGACAGGAAATATGGGGGATGACCTGTACAACGACAGCGCCTGGAACGTGCTCGTTTATCATGGAACGTCCGGAAATTTTGAACCGGGAAAGGGCATCTTTGAGATGAAGGGCGGAAGCCTGACGGCAAAAAACGGCGGAATCTTTTATACCACAAATACGGAATCCACCATTACGCTGTCAGGCGTAAAGATCCTGTATCCGGATGTTCTGGACTTTTTCCTGAAATGTACGGGAAACGACCACCAGGGCGGCTGGGGGAAAGCCGGCGCCAATGGGGCGGACTGCCTGTTTACCGCGGAAAACCAGGACATGGAGGGGGATATTCTTTGGGACGATATCAGTCAGCTTGATTTTTATATGATCAAACAAAGCACCCTCAAAGGAGCGGTTCTGCATGAGAAAAGCAATGCGGGCAAGAATCAGGATGGGTACTGCAATCTCTATATTGAGGAAGGGAGTACCTGGATCGTGACGGGAGACAGCGCGCTGAACCGGCTCTCCTGCAGCGGACGGATCGAGGACGACGAGGGAAAAACGGTCACCATCCGGGGCAGGGACGGCACGGTCTATGTGCAGGGAAACGGAAAGTACACGGTGACGGTGTTATCCCACGAGGCGGCTGCCAACCTGTCCGGCGCGTCGGAAATGACCCGGTGGATGGATCATCAGGCGGAGCTGCCGGAAGAATTTTTGTAAATCAGACACGAACGGCAGCCTGAAATGTGAATCAGGGGAACGAAAAAGGATCTGTCCGGCAGGAAAGCCAAGCCGGACAGATCTCTTTTTTGTTCAGACATTTAAGGCGCGGATCAGGTTTACCATCTCGATAGCGCCCTGGGCGCATTCCGACCCTTTATTTCCGGCCTTGGTGCCGGCCCGTTCGATGGCCTGCTCAATGGTATCGGTGGTAAGGACTCCGAACAGCACCGGGATATCGCTTGTCAGAGCCACATTTGCGATGCCTTTGGAGACTTCGCTGCACACATAGTCATAGTGGCTGGTACTCCCCCGGATGACGGCGCCGAGGGCAATTACGGCATCATATCTGCCGCATTTTGCCATTTTCGAGGCGATCAGCGGTATCTCAAAGGCGCCCGGAACCCAGGCAGTGTGAATATCGTCGGCCCGTACGCCGTGGCGGAGGAGCGTATCCTCACATCCGCTGAGCAGCTTCGAAACGATAAATTCATTGAACCTGGCGGCCGTAATTCCGACCCGGATTCCTTCCGCAATCAGTTTTCCTTCAAATATCTTCATTATATGTCCTCCTTTGAAACCAATTTGCCTGCCGCCGTGGAATAATTCAGGAAGTGTCCCATTTTTTTCTGCTTGGTACGCAGGTAAAAAAGATCCTCCCTGGTGGCCTCCATCTGGATGGAAACGCGCTCCGTGATGTTCAGTCCAAAATCCTTCAGTTGGTAGATCTTGTCCGGGTTATTGGTCAGAAGGCGCAGCTCTCTTGCGCCCAGATCCCGCAGAATCTGCGCGCCGATCCAGTATTCCCGCATATCCGGGGCGAATCCAAGCTTTATGTTGGCTTCCACGGTATCATATCCCTGCTCCTGCAGTTCGTAGGTTTTCAGCTTATTGATCAGGCCGATGCCCCGGCCTTCCTGGCGCATATACAGCAAAATCCCCCGGCCTTCTTTTTCGATCATGCGCATGGCGGCTTCTAACTGCTGGCCGCAGTCGCACCGCCGGCTTCCCAAAATATCTCCGGTAAGGCATTCGGAGTGAACCCGGCAAAGCAGGTTTTTTCCATCGCCGATCTCCCCTTTTACAAGGGCTACATGGCTCTGCCCGGTCAGATCATCGGTGTAGCCGTAGATCATGAAGTCCCCGTAATGGGTGGGCATCCTGGCGGCAGCCTCCCTTACGACATGCTGATCGTGAAGCCGGCAGTAATCCTGCAGGTCTTTGATGGAAATGACCTTCATATTCCAGGCTTTCGCATGCTCCAGCAATTCCTCGGTGCGCATCATGGTACCGTCTTCCCGCATGATCTCGCAGCACAGGCCGCATGGTTCCAGCCCTGCCAGGCGGCACAGATCCACGGTGGCCTCCGTATGCCCGGGACGCGCCAGCACACCGCCGGGGCGCGCGGTCAGCGGAAATACATGTCCGGGCTGGCGGAAATCCTGCGGGCCGGACAGGGGGTCAGCGCATTTTCGGCAGGTCAGGCCCCGTTCCTCTGCAGAAATGCCTGTGGAGGTGGTGATATGATCCACCGAAACGGTAAACGCCGTCCCGTGGTTGTCCGTGTTCAGCTTTACCATCTGTTCCAGCCCCAGCCGTGCCGCGGTCTCCTCGGACATGGGGGTGCAGATCAGTCCTTTGGCGTGTGTCGCCATAAAATTTACATTTTCGGTAGTGGCAAACTGGGCGGCGCAGATCAGATCGCCTTCGTTTTCACGGTCGGGATCATCAATACAGAGGATGATACGGCCGGATTTCAGCTCGTCCAGTGCGTCTTCAATGGCTGAAAAATTCATCTGAAAGTGTCTCCTTTCAATCTTAGTTTGGAATCCATGCTTTCCGGGGGCATGTCCAGAGCAGGATGTCAGAATCCATGCTCCTGCAGAAATGCTTCCGTGATCCTGCTTTCCGGTTTCCGCGCGGGGGCGGAGACGGTGATCAGTTTTTGTATATATTTCCCGATTACATCATTTTCCAGATTCACCGGGTCGCCTGCTTTTTTGGACAGAAGAATCGTGCGTTCGCCGGTGTGGGGGATGAGGGAAACGGAAAAATTGTGTTCCGTCAGTTCCGCTACGGTCAGGCTGACGCCGTCGATGGCAACGGAGCCTTTTTCCACGATCAGATCCAGAATATGCCGTGGGGCGTCCACTGTGATCCAGACTGCATTTTCCTCACGCCGGGCGGCGCGTATGGTCCCGGTACCGTCGATATGTCCGGTGACGATATGCCCGCCGAACCTGCCGTCTGCGGCCATGGCCCGTTCCAGATTGACGCTGCTTCCCGGGGAGAGCATCCCCAGATTCGTCCGGCGCAGGGTTTCCGGCATCACGTCGGCAACAAAGCCGTCCGGCAGGATTTTTGCGGCTGTCAGGCATACGCCGTTGACCGCAATGGAATCTCCCGGTCTGGTACCTTCCAGAACCCTGCCGGCCTGGAGGGAGATCTCCCCGGAGGTGCGGCTGGAAACCACATGGCGCACCTGGCCGATCTCTTCTATAATTCCTGTAAACATGGGGGTCACCTCTTTATTGCTAATCTGTTTTTACGACAAATCGCCTGTCTGCCTGTGATTCGCATATGGATGATATTTCCTGCCATGCCCTTCTCATGCCCTGTTTTCCGAGTGAGGAGAAAGGACATTAAATTCGATAAGCAGGTCGTCTCCAATAGGAGTGACTGTGGGGGAGGTCAGTCGGATTCCGTCTCCGGGCGCGGGAAATCCGAGTCCTTCTACGGGGGTTTTTGCGTCCTTCCCGCCCAGCAGCAGCGGGGCCATATAGGTGTATACCTTTTGAACCAGCCCGGCCTGGAGCATAGCTTCGTTGAGGGTGCCGCCGCCTTCCAGCAGGATGCTGTCAATCTCCATGCGCCCCAAGGCATCCATCAGGGACGGAAGATGGATACGCCCCTCTGCATCGGCAGTCTCCAGGACCGTGATGCCCATTGCCTCCAGGGCAGCCTGCTTTTGCGGGTCTTTGCGGGTATGGGCGACGATGGTCCGATACTGCCCGGCAGTGCGGCATATTCGGCTGTCCAGTGGAATCCGCAGATGGGAGTCGCAGATGATGCGGACAGGCTGGCGCGGTTTTGCAGCAGGACAGGATCCCTCCTGCCTGTATTCGGATATCCGGCAGTTGAGCAGCGGATCGTCCGATAGCACCGTGCCGATTCCGGCCATGATCCCGGTATACCGATGGCGCAGGGTGTGGACGTGCGCCCGGGCATCGGGGCCGGTGATCCACTTGGAAGCGCCGGTGCAGGAGGCAGTCTTTCCGTCGGCGGTCATGGCGTATTTCATTGCAACATAGGGCCGTCCGGCTGTGATATAGTGGAAAAAGACCTCATTGAGCGCATCGCATTCGTCCAGCAGGAATTGTTCCGTCACGGTGATCCCGTTTCTGCGCAGAACCTCCGCGCCCCCTGCCGCTTTTGGATTGGGGTCTTGGGAGCCGATGACCACATGGGCGATTCCATTTTCCAGAATGGCGTCCGTACAGGGCGGGGTACGGCCCTGGTGGCAGCAGGGCTCCAGCGTCACATACATGACCGCTCCGGCAGGATCTTCAGTACAGCAAGCCAGGGCATTGCGCTCCGCATGGGGGCCGCCGCAGCGGCGGTGCCACCCTTCCCCGATGATGCGGCCGTCTTTTACAATGACCGCCCCCACCATGGGATTTGGACTGGCCCAGCCGAGCCCCAGCCCGGCAAGTCTGATGGCGCGGCGCATATACTGTTCCTCCGGCATCTGATCACCTCCATATATTTAGAAACTGTGCGAAAATAACCTGTTTTCCGGCATGTCTGAAAGGGGATATACTTCCCGCGGCGGTATTTCTTCGGCCCTTGGTTTAACCTGCGTGAAATTTATATCCGTATCCGGCAATGGTCTTAATAAAATCAATATCCTTTGCAACGCTCCTGCATTTTTTCCGAATCTGGAAAACCGTATTTTCCACCGCGTGGCAGTACCCGCCGGAGGGCTCATGCCACACCGCTTCGTAGATCTGTTCCTTGGTATAGGTGATATCCGGGTTGGAATAGAGCATATACAGCACGTCAAATTCCTTGGTGGACAGATAGATCTCCTGCTGGTTGATGGTGGTCTGATGGTTTCTGACACTCATATGCAGCTTGGAGGAGGTCATTTGGATTCCGAAAAATTCCTGGGCTGCGATGCAGTCCATACGGATCTGATCCAGCAGCATGGACAGATTTTCGAATTTTTTCGGACAGCGGAGCTTTTTGAAAAGCCGGATTTCCATCTGCTGTCCATGGATGTCTTTGGAAAAATTCATGATCAGCGTTTCGATGGAGATTTCTTTGTTTTTGTTGACTGTGGGAGAGGTTCCGATATTCGTAACCCCGTAATAGAGCTGCCCATCTAAAAGTACCTCGGTGACGTATACGCCTACCGGGGGCAGCGCATCCCTGGACAGAATCTGCAGGTTGGCGGTCGGCGTCCCGACCAGCTTCCCGATGCCCTGCCCATATACGATTTTACCTGAAAGGGTATATTTGCAGGGCATCCCATAATCCGGATTCCTGCGGGGCGGGCGGACTTCGTCCGGCGATGTATCATACATTGTCTGGTTGTTTATCTGAGCCATGGCTGTACCTCACATATAAAATTGACCGGCGGAAAATGTCGTTCAGGCGCGAAATTTCAGCCGTTCGGATAAAATTATAAGCTTCGGTAGGGAAATTATCAATATGCAGAGGGGATTTCGGAAATTTTTCGGAAAGGTGCAGCAGACTTGAACGGATAGAGCAGGTAACATGTGATTCGACCATTGCTTTGCGGCAAGGCGCAGGGCATTGCGGATAAATAGTAGGAAAGACAGGCCGCGAATAGTCATTTTTTCATATCCCCGTATGCAGAAAAATACTTGACAAGAAAACTTGTCGTGCTATAATAAAAATATACAAGAAAACTTGGCAGACTGATTTTTTAAATTTTGTTTGTGCCGCTGCCTTTGGCTGCAAATATGGAGGATCTGAATATGAAGAATGAGGAAATATTGAAGAAGAGCAGGAAGGAAAACAACGGGCAGGACCTGTATGAAAAAGAGGTCATGAAAACCGGGGGAGAAGCCGGATTTTATACAGTGTGGATCTTTGCGGCAG
>Ga0137306_102677_pt1 | contig 14467 bp, 11 predicted proteins | sample Inofroosms_March_FD_97187 | JGI IMG/M metagenome (GOLD analysis project Ga0137306, IMG submission 97187) | Mouse cecal microbial communities from Vienna, Austria - N-Acetylneuraminic and N-Acetylglucosamine D2O microcosms_March | ecosystem: Host-associated > Mammals > Digestive system > Large...
AAATGCCAGATAGATTAAGAGGAACAGCGCCAGAAATAACCCGATAATACTTATAAATGTATTCATATTCCCTCCATAGTTTATGTTCCCTGTATCCGCCGGACAGAATATGGTGCCGGCGGATGAACGGGAAAAGCAAGTTTCAGGTGTAATGTTACTGTGCCCATGATTTACAGTAACGGTGCAATGTCAGCAGGCTGTAATCTCCATCAGGGCTTTGGCGGCCGCCTGCTGGCAGGTTGAACTATTGATATTTCCGTGAACGTCCACAACTTTAATCTCTTTTTTCAGAAGCGGGCGTATGGTTTGGAGAAATGCCTGATCCGCTTTGGGATCGTACATGGGCCCGCCAGACGCGGAAGCCTCGCAGAATCCTTCATCCGGAAGAATCAAAGTTACCGGGGCCTGGGCGCGGTTCAGGCGTTTTGCCAGAACCTGAGCCAGACGGACGGCTTCTTCCGGATAAATTTTGGTGTGACAGATGCTTGCATTATGGTAGACCCTTTTCCTTTGCCCGATGTCCTCCGGCAGCCCTTTGCCGTCTTCATCAATAAAGAAGTCCAGCATATCCAAAGCCCCGGGGACGATGACCATAGGAATTTTATTGCGGATAGCGGCTTCCAGGCGGTTATTTGCACCGGTACAGTATCCGCCCAGTGTTTCACAGGTAATCTCATGAAGCGTCATATCTAAGATCACATCAAATTTTCCGGCATCAATCAGGGTTTCCATACATCTGCCGCCTACGCCGTTGGCATGAAAGCAGGTTTTTTCAAACTGTTCATCCGGAAGTCGACGAAGTGTTCCCTCGACTCCCTTGGAAGTAATTCCAAGCATGGTTGCTGCTATTTTTTTCCGGGAATCCTGCAGGGGAGGGTTTTGATTCTTTACCATCCCGGCAGCTGCGTGGCAGACATTTAAGATGACGGTTTTTGTTGTATCATTCAGCATGGAAATATCGGCTACGGTGTGAATGACCATAATATCATTATCCCCGACGTATTGCTCCATCGTCCGCTTTCCGCAGGCCAGAGAAGAGGCAATAATTTTCGGAACGCCGAAGGGAAGGGGTTTCATCGCCGATGCTGCCATGCGGGCATTCTGACCGCCTCCGATGGATATAATTCCGTCAAACCGTCCCTGCCGATAAAAAACAGGGACCGCTTTTTCCAGTGCTTTTGCCATAGTTTCAATGCTGTCTGCCTTATTCAGGGGTTCAAACTCTTCCCAGCTCATCCCGTATACTTCTAAAATCTCTTTTGGATTAATCTGCGCTCCCCGTTCGGCTAATGTTTTTGTGCTGATATCCATAAGAACCGGCTCACAGCCGCAGCGCCGGATTTCGTCGCAGGCATACATGGTTTCCTGATATTTTGTGTCAAGGGAGGCAATACATGCGATTTTATTTCCCATAATCCACCTTTACTTTCCGAACACTTTACCAGACTCAACAATGGCAAACATTTCCGGAGCATGGGTTGGAAGGATATATTCTGCACCCTTTGCCCTTCGCTTCAGTTCACAGATACTGCGCCACTCATCTTCAATATTTAAGAATCTTGCCGGAGGAGTGATAGCATAGCCGATTTCCGGTATTTCCTTTAAATTATCGTAGGTAAAAATTAAATCTCCGCAGCAGTGGAACTGTCCTTCCGAGGTATTAACGACTACGGTTTGAGAGCCTGCAGAATGACCGGGTGTGGGATATACGTAGATACCGTCGAGTACTTCACATTCCCCTTCCAGTAAATGGAAATATCTTCCATGGAACTGAGGCTGGATGCCCAGAGCCGGGTATTCATAGGATTTATAATACAGGGGAATTGGATTCATGGCATAGTCATATTCTTTTTTCTGCACATAAAGGTTTGCGTTAGTAAACTGATCCAGGTAATATACATGATCCCAGTGAAGGTGAGTGAAGATAATATCGGTAATTTCTTCCGGGGATACTCCTAATTTTTTAAGCTGTTCATGAACGGCAAAGCCTTCCGGCTGGACAGAACCCGGATGATGATATTTTCCGGCAATTTCGGTATTCGACATACCGGTGTCAATCATAATCTTTTTTCCGCAGCCCTGAACCAGGAAAACGGTAACAGGAAGCTGGATATTTCCGTCGGTGTCATAAAATTTATGTACGCTGTGATGGTACAGATAGGTTGCTTTGTTGGAATTAACAAGTCCAGTATTGATGGGGGTAATGGTATAATTGGTCATAATGATCTTCCTTTCTTTTTCCTTCATGATTTTATGGTGTATCCGCGTTTTATTAATGATTTATCTGCAGCTTTTAAACTTTTCCGGCCAGATACTGATTCCAGGCGATCTCTGCCGTTTCTTCGATGAGTTCAGCGATCTGTCCTGCCTTTGTCGCATTGGATGCCATAGCTACGATGCCGTGCCCTCTTAGAATAAATGCAGATGTATCCGGAGCCTGATCCATTACGGCAAATACCTTGGGCAGTTCTTCTTCGGTTACGGACTGGGTAGTTACGTCAATGACCTGAATGGGTTTTTTTAATTTCAACTCCGAATGCAGCGTTACCAGATTAAGCCGGGAAAAGTTCAGGGAAATTAAAATGGAATAAGGGCTGTGGGTGTGGACAATGCCGCCGATATTTGCATAACGCCTGTAAAGATTCCCATGAAGAGTACTTTCTCTGGTTGGCTTGTAGGTTCCTTCCTGAAGATTACCGGCAAAATCCGTGATGGTCAGGTTTTCTTCCGAACATTGCCCATAAGAATAACCGCTTGGCTTTACAATCATAAGATCCGTGCCAGGGATGCGTACACTTAAATTTCCGCCGGTTCCCGTCTGGATTCTGCTTTGATAAGTTCTGGCTGCGGCCTGGAGAAAATCGGTTTTGGCTTTTAAGAACTCGCGATACATGAAATAAAATGCCTCCTTTCAAAATATATCTCAATTTAAACTTTCTTAGTTGAATTGGTTTGTCGATTGTAAACCGGTTGCTTTGATTGGTTGGTTAATTGGTATTGTTTCGCCAATGTTTATGGGCATAATTTAGCATTTTATGCAATTGAAATCAATGTTTTTGTAGGATTTTGTCCCAAAATTGGTTTTTTATGCCGGGGAATTATTAAAATTGGTATAAGTTAAATATAAAATAGTACCAAAATACATTTGATGATACAATATATAAAAACCAAATGCCGCTTTCCTTGGCGACTCTGCGGTTTATGCTTGATGAATGATTTTGTTCGTGGTAAACTAGAGAAAAAGATAAGAAGGTAAAACATGTCCAGATCCCGATTAAGTGATGATATTTTCCTGGATTTAAAGAATAAAATCATTGCAGGAAATTATAAAGTAAATGAAAAGCTTCCGCCGGAGCGGCAGTTAGCTGAGCAGTATGCAACCAGTCGAATTCCGGTTCGGGGAGCTATCCGGCAGCTGGCCGAGCAGGGTTTTGTAAAATCCATGGCTGGTTCAGGCACAATTGTTATTTCTCAGGGAAATGCTTTATTTGAGGAAGACGGGGAATCCGTTGTTCACCACGCCCCTGTGGAAATCGGGGACAGCCGTGTTCTGTTAGAAACCATACGCCTGCGGTGTCTGATCGAATCTGAAGCTTCTCGTCTGGCTGCAATCAACCGCACGACAGAGGATATTAAAAAAATTCAGAGTGCACTGTTTGATTCAATCAATGAAATCCGGAAACTGAAATTAAAAGAAAGTAATTCCTTTTTTGATGCAGATCGTGCATTTCACCGTGCGATTTTGGAAGCATCAAAAAGCAAGCTTCTGCTGGATGTAATCGATGCCATGCCGCTTTTAGTGCTTTCTCATCAGTTTTGGAGTTTAAAATATACCACGCCTAGGGACGAGGTGGTTTCCTTCCACACCCAGATTTATGAAAGCATTTTGGATGAAAATGAAACCAAAGCCTATGAAGCGATGAAGATGCATCTTTCCCGGGTGGAAGCATTGATTACCATGCGGAGCGAAAAGTCTTCTGAAGAGGGCGAGGAAATATAATGGAAGAAATCGTTACTGTTCACACGTTCACAGCAACAGGCAAAAATCCATGAAAATCGCCTTCGTCGATGGGATTTTTGCTCACTGGCTCAGTTTAACCTACGGTCAGCGCAGCAAGTGCGCAGACCTATGTGAACAGTAACAAGAAATCTCCATATAAAAGTTCTTCCTAATCCGCAGCAATCCCGCTTTCGTTTAAGCAGAGTGTCGGCGGGAGTGCCGCAGAACGGACGGCTGCTGATTAAGAGGAATATGGTGCCAGCGAAAGCCGGATAAAATACCCCTTATCGTGATCGCACACCGGGCATTTTTCCGGGGCGGCAGTACCCTCGAAGGTGTGACCGCAGTTTAAGCAGATCCAGCCGGTTTTTACGTCGGAGATAAAGAGTTTATTTTCCTCTAACAGCTTGGCAAAGGCACCGAAGCGGTCGCCGTGCATTTTTTCGATATTGGCAATCTGATAAAATGAATTGGCAATCTTGGGGAATCCCTCTTCCATGGCTTTGTCGCCGAAGGTCTTGTAGACGGGATCGTGCTCTTCGTACTCATTGTGCTGGGCTTTGCGCAGCAGGTCGGTGATGCTTTCCGTAATATCCACCGGATAGCCTCCGTCGATATGGATGGTTTCCCCTGCCATCTCCTTTAAATGATTGTAAAAAATCTGGGCGTGTTCTTTTTCCTGGTTGGCAGTGAAGGTAAATACCGCCTCAATCACATGAAGCTTCTGCTTTGCTGCCTCCTGTGCGGCAAAGGTGTAGCGGTTTCTCGCCTGGCTCTCCCCGGCGAAGGAACGCATCAGGTTATCTTTGGTTTCACTGGTTTTAAAATCAACAGCCATAAAATGAAAAATCTCCTTATTCATAGATTTTGGGTAGTTTAATAAAACATTGTACCAAGATCTAGTATAGGGAGATTTTCTTATTTTATGCGGTGATTTTGCTGGATTGATGAGCTTGTAGTTTTGCGTGCGGTCAGGGTTATGTTACTGTAAATGCGTGAACAGGAATAGAATTCTTCTTTTGTGTTGATTTTATTATTACAAAAAACAAATAGCAAGGATGTTGTTTAGAAAAAAATCTCTTGACATAAATAAAGAAAAGTTGTATTATGCTGATATAGTACATGACCTATAAAAAATAGTACAAAAGCGGAGGGATTAAGATGTTCCAGGGGATTTTGTTTGTAATGTCCTTGTCTGGAAGTATAATTATTGCTTTGTATTTCCTGCTGAACCCTGTGTTCGGACAGCGGATTCCTTTGAAAAACAGGTATTTTATTTTGAAAATGGCAGTTTTCTTTTATTTGCTGCCTGTTGCAGAATTAAAATTTATTGTAATGGGAATATTCCGCAAGATAGTACATTTACCAGGAGAATATCTTAAACCAGGTCAATATATTTACAATATGAAAAATCTTATCCTGTTCGATGGAGAGATAAAACATTATGGTTTTTCATTAAAATGGATGTATTTTTTTATGGCAGCTACAGCAAGTATTAGTTTGATTATGGTTATTTGCCAGATGATTCGATATGAATATGATAAAAAAATATGCCTGAGAAATTCGCATAAAGTTGAAAATGAAGAATACAAACAGATGGTATTCTCAATCCGACAGGATTTGAATATTCGGCGGGATATTGTAATGATGTCTTCCGCATCCTGCACTTATCCTATGGTTATGGGGATTCGAGCGCCGGTGATTATATTTCCGGAAAGATGTGAAGAAATCTGGCGGCAAAAATATATTATTCAGCATGAACTGGTTCATATTATACATGGAGATTTACCGATAAAGATGCTGGCATTTTTAGCTGCAGCGATTCACTGGTATAACCCGTTAGCTTATTTATTGTATTATGAAATCGGAGTAATCAGCGAATTGCTCTGTGATGAAACTGTTGTCAGGAAAATGTCAGAAGATGAACGTAAGGACTATAGTAATCTTATTCTGGATATGTCCGCCGATGATGTGAAAGTAAATAAATATTCTATTGGATTTATCAGTGATTATACAATAATAAAAAGGAGGATTTTAGAAATGAAAAAATTACAGAAGAAAAAAACTACAGGTTCCGTGCTGCTGACAGCGCTGATTTGTTTCTCAGGTGCACTCACTTCTTTTGCTTATGCGCCTGCCCCTATTGTTGAAGATGCAGAATGGGATTTTCAAGGAGAAATGGTATTTTCTGCCGGCGTGGAAGAGCCAGAAGCAATGCCGTTTGCGTGTTTTTTTACTTCTTCGGAAGGAATGATATCGGAAATAGAGGAAAGTTCAGAGAAGGTGGTCTGCAAACATGAATTTCAAGCAGGTACAATAACAAAACATGTAAAGAACAGTGACGGAAGCTGTACTGTGACTGAAAAAGAAGCGAAAAAGTGTATATTGTGTAACTATACGAAAACAGGGGATGTAATTAGTGTAACAAAATATCCCAAGTGCCCTCACTAACAAAATAAGATGAAAAGCATAGGAAGGTTGCCAGTGAAAAAAATATTTAATTTATCGGATACCGAGTTGGAAATTATGGAATTTATATGGAAGGCAGAAAAAAAACTGACATTTAAAGAGATTATGGAATATGTAAATGAAAGCATGGGTAAAAACTGGAAAAAACAAACAGTAAGTACTTACCTTACGCATTTGCAGGAAAGCGGACTTCTTGAAGTAGATAAAACCATGCCGAGAACCTATTTGTACAGTGCAGCCTGCAGCAAAGAAGAATATGAACATCTATGTGTAAAACAGCTTGTTCAGAAATCCTTTAATGGTTCTATATCGAAATTTGTAGCAGCATTTACCGGAGGAAAAAAGCTGACAAAAGAAGAGGCGGATGAACTGAGAAAATTAATCTAAGAAGGTGAAAGTATGCAGGTGAATGTATTAAATAATTATTATGCAAAAAATAATATAAAGCCAGAATTAGGGCAGGAGAAAGTTGTAAATCATACATTTTCTGACGTTTTGCAGGACAGCTTACAAAGTAATTCTGCAAAACAGGTCAGGGATTCTTTTGCGTATTCTTCAAAAACGACGGAAGTAGGTGAATTTAAGGGAACATATCCTGAACGTCTGGAACAGATTCATCGCCTGAATGAGCAAACGGACTGGAATGCTCTGTCGGATGTGGAAAAAGTTAAATTGTTTGAGAGCCGCTACGACAGGGCTTTTGGGGATATGGATGTGATTCGTTCTGATTTATATTATGAATATTTATCGAGTCATGAAGTGATTAAAGATGATTATGGTCAGGAAATGGATAAGTATTTTGGAGGTAATGGAAAAGATGGATTAGTTGAATTAAAAAAACCATATTCGCAATGTCGGAGAGAAGCAAATTATGGTTCTCTTTCAGATGAAGAAATACGGGCAATTATACAGAGCAAATATGGGAAATCGAATTCTATGGAATCTAAGTTTGTAATGCTTTCAGAACTTGGAGAGAATGGAGTAATGAAGCCTGGAGAGCATGAGTTACGGTCATGCATAAGATTACAAATTTTTGAAAAAGTTGAGGATGCAAATAAATTTATGCTTTATGGAACCGGGATGAAGATTACCGACCATCCACGTTTTTTAGATATGTTTATGTCCTGCGCAAAGGGAATCGGTGACAGCAAGAATTATACACCGAATTGGACACAGGTAATTGATATAGCAAAAGGGATGCTTCATCCAGCAAAAGATGCTGAAGGAAACGCATATTTGAATGAAATACGAAAGGGGATGGATGATTTCTTGGATGAGATATTAAAAAGAGATTTATAATTTATGCCATTACGGTTAATTTAAAAAACTATGCATTTCCAGATAGTGATGTCCAGATGGAGATTCGCTATAAACCAGTTTCAACAAATAATAACGTAGTTTTTGCTTCAAAGTCTACAATCATTAATTTATATTAAAATGTTATTTTTAAACGAAAAAGGTGGTTGATAAAAACCATCTTTTTTCGTATGTTTTGTTTGGTTGTTTAAATGAATCTCGTCTTTGATACTTGGAATGATTTCAACTGACCCGTGAACCGTAACGATGCTTGAGATTGTTCCTTAGATTTCCTTTAGGAAGCCGGTTTCCATAAACTGGGGAGGCTGCTATCCTGTCATGGGTATTTTCCATAGATGTATTGCAATATGAAGATTTATGAATCGCAATTCGTTTTTAGCAAAATTTTGCCAATGATTTAACGCAAATACAAACTTAAAAAATCCCTTACTACTATTTTATTTATTATAGTACTTGACAATACATAGTAGTAGGTATAATATAATACACAAGGAGGGGTGGGATGAATGCACAGTTAAAAAAAGGCGTGTTGGAACTGATTGTTCTGGAATCCGTGCGGAAGAGGGATATGTACGGTTATGAACTGGTGGAAGAAGTATCCAAGGTGATTGATGTGAACGAAGGGACAATTTATCCCTTGCTGAAACGTCTGACGAATGAACATTATTTTGAAACCTATCTTCGGGAATCGACAGAAGGGCCGCCCAGAAAATATTACCATCTGACCGCAGCCGGTGTTTTGTACAGGGATTCTTTAGAGAAGGAGTGGGATGAACTTCAAAAACGGGTTTGTAGATTTTTAAAGGCGGCAGCAGCAGAGGAAGAAAAGTAAAGAGTGATGCCGAAATAGGTTGGCAGATACCAGAATATGTTGACAGACGCCAGAATGTGTTGGCAGATACCAGAGTATATTGGCGGACATAGACAGATTGGAGGTAAGATGAAAAAACAGGAGTTTTTGGAGGAATTAAAGCAATATCTGCATGTGCTTGCGGATGAGGAACAGGAGGATATTCTTCAGGAGTACGAGCAGCATATTGAGATGAAGATAGAAAAGGGATTGAGTGAGGAAGAGGCTATTCGGGACTTTGGTTCTGTTCGGGAACTTGCCGGAGAGATTCTGGAAGCCTATCATGTCAAGCTGGATGTCCCGGGTGGTGCAAAAGAAAACCTGCATCAGAAAAGATTAAAGGAATGGAAGCTGAAATCACCTCGTCTGTCCGGCGGCTTTGTGAAAATTCAGCTAAAAAAGGCGGGAAAAGGGGTTTGGCAGGGGTTAAGGAAGCTTTGGGCTTTTGTGAGAAAACCGTTTTGTCTTCTGAAAAAGGCTTTGCACAGTGGGCAGGAGAAAATAAAAAGCTGCAAGTGGCATTTGAAGAATAAAGAGAATAAAGAGATGCCGCAAAGCAGGGATAAAGAGGAACAAATCGAAAAAATAAGAGAGAAACGGATGAAAAAAAGGATGGTGTTTCCGATGATGGTTAAAGGAATAAAGCAGGTTGCCTATGGGATTTTTTGTATGGTATGCTGGTGCCTGCGGCTGATTTGGAATTGCGGCGTATTATTTGCTGCTGTATTTTCTGCCTTTATGGGGCTGGTATTTTTGTATTTGTTTGGTGCGCTGTTTGTCCTGTGGCGTCAGGGCTATCCGCTGGGCGGGGTAGTACTTGGATGTATGGGGGCAGTACTGTGTTTTTTTTCCCTGGCTGTTTTTGGCTGTACTTTTTACCGCAATAAGCCGAGCCTGGAGCAGAAGGCAGAGCAGATGAAGCACAATGCAGACCAAACAGGTGAAGTGCAGGGCATATATCCAAGAGAAGCTGAGCAGGAAACATCAACCAGGAAAAGTATGACGTAAAAAGAGCAAAAAGTACAGAAACGGAAAACAGAAGGGGAAAGAACATGGTTAAGAAAAAGAATATTCGTATGATAATGGCAGGGATTTTTTGTGCCGGCGTACTTATGGGGGGATTGGGAACCGGTATTGCATTTGCGGAAATTTCCGGTTTTTCCTATCAGTCTGTGGAAACGCCGCAGGAGAACTTTAAAACAGAATCGGTTACTTACATCATGCCCAGGGAAACGGATAAAAAGATAGGAATCGATCGTTTCTATGGCGGGACTTTCTGCAAGCTGGAATGTCGGGAGGATATTCCCAGGGGACAGGCAGAAATCTGCATCACCTATAATGAAAATGCCTGTACTGTAGCGCTAATGGATGATGTGGCGGATGATGAAGAGAATGTTCGGCTGCGGTTTTATCTGGACTGCGAAAGCGATTTTGAAGCTTTTATGAAGGTTAAGGATGATTTTCTGGAAGGTCTGCGAAGAAAGGAAATCCGGGATTATCAGATGGAATATATTAAGCGTGTGGAGGTGCGGGTAAATCCCGAGGATGAGGAGAGATTTTACTGGTATTAAAAAACTTACTGTTCACACAGGCCTGGATATAAACCATATTTTGAATTTAGTAATGGAATAGATAGAGAAACAGACAGGAGTGCTGGGGCATTCCTGTTTTTTTGAATGAAAATATATAGTGCAAAGTCCGCAGAGTGATTGAAAAAACAAGAAATTTATGTTATTTTAATTAGTAGAAAATGTTACATAATTTTATAAATGTAACGTTTTCGTAAAGAATTAAAATGATAGAATATTCAGAAAATAGATGTGCAGATGCAGAAATCAGTGAAAATATGGAGGAAAATGGGATGAAAAAGAAAAAGATAAGAACCTTGTATAATCGTGCCCTTTCCGTGGCATTGGTTGTATCAACGACAGCATCGCTTTGCCTTGGTGTTTCCGGAGTGACAGCCGCGATGGAGGAGCAGAGGCGTGCAGAAGAAGCCACAGAAGAAGTGGTTTCCGGTGAACGTCATCACCATACGTTTGCGTGTTATGAGGAATATGCACTGGATTGTACAGAAAATCATCCCGAAAATGAGCACAGAAAAAGCTGCTACCGCTATTCCGGAGAAAGGATTTGCGGCCTGGAAGACGGAGATCTGCACCTGCACGGCCCGGAATGTGCGGTGGCGGCAAAGGTTCTTATCTGTGGGGAAGATGAGAATGTTTCAGGGGAAGTTTTGGATGAACAGGACGAAGAAACGACTGGTGAAACGGCGGATAACGAAGACAGCGGAGAGTCAACCGTAGATGATGGAAGTGTTAGCGGTGAAATCGTAGATGATGGAATAGAAGGCGGAGAAGTGACCGACGGGGGAGCAGAAGGCGGCGAAGTGGCTGGTGATGGAATCGATGGCGATGAAATAGCTGGTGATGAAATAGCTGGTGATGAAATAGCTGGTGATGAAATAACGGGTAATGAAATAACTGGTGATGAAACAGCTGGCGATGAAACGAATGGCGGTGAAGATAATGCTGCAGGAAATACCGGGGAAGAAACGAATGGTTCGGACAGTGTGGAGAGCAGTGAAGAAGAAACCAACGGTTCGGATGGCGCGGGAGAAGAAACCTTAGAATCAGGAAGTGCAGGAGAGGAAACTACAGGTTCTGCTGATGCAGGTAAAGAAACTACAGGCTCCGCCGATACAGGTGAAGAAACTACAGGTTTCGCCGATGCAGGTAAAGAAACTACAGGTTCCGCCGATGCAGGTAAAGAAACTACAGGTTCCGCCGATGCTGGGGAAGAAACTATGGGTTCCGTTGATGCAGAAGGAAGCAAGGAAGAAACAGATGCTTCAGACAATACGGGAGAGGAAAGCAGTTCGGGAAGCAATGATAAAGAAACAGAAGACATTGAAAATGCCGGGGAAGAAACCGCTGGTTCAGAGAACGCGGATGGAGGAAATTCCGGTTCTGGAGAATGGAATAATGGAGAAGAAACTTCTTCCGGAGAAAAAACGAATATCAGTGCAGAAAAATCTGGCAGGGACAGGTTTTCTTTGCTTGCAGTAAATCAGCATTCTTATGCTTCGCCACTTTTTCCGCAATTGTACATAGGAAATCCGTTAAATGCGCTTCTGGATAAAATTTTACCGGAAGAAGAACTTTTAGCAGATGAAGATGGAACTGTAAATGTAACAGATAATGAAAGTGAAACGGTAAATGACGAAACAGAAAAAACGAAAGACGCTGATAATGGAAAAGAACATCAGCATAGCGAAGAATGCTATAAAATCATTTACCAGTGCCGTGCAGGTGTGGCGACGATGGCTTTGCGGGAGGGGGGAGTTGCGGAAGTTGGAAGTGTGGATACACTAACGGAGGCTCTTGGCAATGCGGAGGTAAATACAATTCGCCTGATAGGTAGTTTTTCAATTAAAGAATCACTTTTGATTAATAGAAATATGATTATTGATTTAAATGGACATAAACTATCTTATGATGGAACAGCTACAAATGTTTCCATGATTGAGGTAGGTAATGCTACTCTGACGATTAAAGATTCAGCGAATACACAGCAGAGTGCAAGAAAAATAAGCGAGAAAATTGTCAGTGAAGCAGGAAATGCTACTTATAGTGAAGAAACAGGAATATTGACTTATTATGTTACCGAATGTTCAGTAAATTTGGATGGGAAAAGTACAACAAATACAATTAAAAAGATTGGGTATGATTTAGGAAATAAAAATGATAATATAGGCAGAATTGAATGTGCAGGGTTGGAAGCTGCTATCTTGATAAAAAAAGGAAGCAAAGGAAAATTAAAATTAGAAGGCGGACGAATTACAAATACAGGTGGAAAGCATGGCATTTGGGTAAAAATTGAAAGTGGCAATACCGCTAAAGCTAATGAAACTACGGCAGAAGAAATTATTACGATAGATGGTGGATATCTTGTTGGAAATGGTAAGAAAGAAGAATTGGGTGGAGCCATCTACATGCAGTCTGGTGAATTGAATATTAATGATGGTGTTATAGCAAGGAATACAGGAAAAGCTGGAGGAGGAATCCGTGCTGATAAGGGTGTGGAAGTTAATATCAAAGGTGGCATGATTGCTTCAAATTCCTCGAAGAATAGTGGTGGTGGAATTTATAGTATGAATGCGAAAATAAAGATTGAAGATGATGCCAATATTATTGCTAATTCAGCGGTTACTGAAGGTGGTGGAATTACATCATTTGGTGCTGATAGCTATTTTGAACTTTGGAATGGTTGTGTTGCAGGAAATACAGCACAAAGCGGTGGTGGAGTTTATTTTGGGAATTCTAATCAAGTTAATTATTTTGGAGTAAATTTTAAAGTTACCAATAATAGTGCCACCGATGGCGGTGGAATTTATATTGATAATGCAGCCAGTAGGTTTGATGGAACAAAAATTTTTGCAAATTCCGCTTCTAATGAAGGGGGAGGTGTTTATTTTAAAAATATAGCAGCCACCATTTTACCATCTTCTAATAATATTTTTATTGCATTAAACCACTCAAAGGGTAATGCAAGTAATAGTGTGTATCCTTTAGATAAAATAAGCGCTTTAAAAAATGGAAGTAATTTTTTTATTGAAGGTGCAATGGATAAAGATGGAATACAGGTAAGAGTTAATTCGTGTGCTGAGTTAGTGAATGCAATAAACGAAGCAAATAATGCAGAAAGTAGTTCGGATAATAAAAATAAAACAATTGAGTTAACTCAACTTATAGAGATAACTCAACCTATTATAGTTGAAAATGGTGCTAATATTGTAATTATACTCAACGGAAATGATATAAGTGGGGAGAGTATTAACGATTATTTGTTTTCTGTTAGTGGGGAAGGCAGTAGTTTGACTATCAGAAATAAGCAAAAAAATGAAGCAGAAAAGATAATAAAGGAAGGGTGGAAAGTATCTTTAGATAAGGTTGGGGAACCAGGTATATTTGATAAGGGAACCAATCAACTGGTATATTATGTTACAAAATCAAATCCTATTTCTGATCCGAACGATGTAACAAAAATAACTGGAAAAACAACAGAAACAACTTATGCGTATAAAATTGATTTAAATAATATAAATGATCCGATTGGAACAATTACAGGAAATGATATAGATTCAGTAATTAAAGCTGATAATGGAGGAAAGGTAACTATTGAAGGCGGCATAATTACCGGTGCTAAACATGGCATTAAGCTTGAAAATAAGGCGGCCATGGTAATGCGGGGAGGTTATATTGTCGGATGCGGGAGTGAAGTTAGCAGTATTGATAACACAACCACGGCAGATGATGGAAATTCACCTGAAAATGGTGCCGGAATATATGCCGACGGTGCAGCCGGAATACAGATTTTTGACGGAGTTATTGCAGGAAATACAACGCCTAAAAGGGGCGGAGGGATTTTCAGTAATGCTGGTATAGTTGAAATCAAAGGTGGTATTCTTGCGGCGAATATTGCCGGAAATATTGGCGGTGGTATATGTGCGCAGGGAACGACGGTAACAACTATTGGAAATTCTATTAAAAATGAAACGGAAGCTATACCTTCGCTGGTAATTTCAGGAAACACAGCAAAAGCGCGGGAAATTCTATCGGATAAAAAAGGAAATGTAAACCTTGGCGGCGGCGGAATATTTACAGGTTCTACTGCAAAATTATTTATTTTACAAAATGCATACATAACCAATAACCGCGCTGAACGAATTCCGGAAATAACAACTGATGGGATACGAGATGGAGGAAATCTTGGCGGCGGAGGAGTGCTTTCCTGTGGTGAAGTGAAGATGTCCGGAAGCTTTGTCACAG
>Ga0137306_102679_pt1 | contig 14460 bp, 17 predicted proteins | sample Inofroosms_March_FD_97187 | JGI IMG/M metagenome (GOLD analysis project Ga0137306, IMG submission 97187) | Mouse cecal microbial communities from Vienna, Austria - N-Acetylneuraminic and N-Acetylglucosamine D2O microcosms_March | ecosystem: Host-associated > Mammals > Digestive system > Large...
ATTTCCGTCTTCCCACAGACCGCCCTCTCCCGGATCAAACCCGGCTCCGTTTCCTCTGCCGCCGCCCATACTCATACTGTCGGGCTTATACAGTTCTCCGTAATCCGTTCCATAATTCCGTTCCAGGAAGCTTTCTTCCACTCCTTCCACGGCAAGATACAGGCCAAAGTCCTCTCCGTTTACCGTAATATATACAAAACTGCAGAGCGGCGAGGCCACACCGGCTTCGGCCATCATTTGATAGGACACATAGTCCTTCATATAGGTATTGTCCTGGATGATATTATTCAGGCACAGCTTATCCAGCCCATAATAGGTCTTTGCCTGTTCATAATGGTCAAACTCTACCTTAAAACTGTAGCGGTCATTTCCATAGGACGCCACAGATGTCAGCGATGTATTTCCTTTGGCCCGGATCGCCACATTCTGATATGCCTCCTGGTCGATCACCAGGGAACAGGACACATACTCTTCATCCGTACACCCTTCCAAGAATGTATCCCAGTCTTCCATCTCAATATCAATCGTATGCACAATGGATGTGTCAAACAGCTTCGACTCATATCCCAAAGCACGCGATACGGCCTGTACGCCAAGCTTCCCTGCATTCATAAATACAATTGTCAGAAGCAGCACCAGCACCAGAACGCCGCAGCAGATCCTGTCAATCTGTTTATGCGTTGACATCAGTTTTCCTCCTTATACAATATAGCTCCCCGCCGCCTGCGGTTCCGGAGCATCTCTTCCTACCCCATATAGTCCCCGTTATAGCTGACCAGTACGGCGCTTTTCACACCATCCATTCCGGAAAGTGTATTGATAAACTCCGTATTCTCACCCTTCATTCGGATCTCCGCAGTCACCTCCACTATACTTCTCTGAACAGTCTTGCTTTTTACGATGCACCGGCTGACCTCCTGTTTCAGGAAATCCAGCGCTTTTCGCTCGCTTTCCTGGTTCACGCAGCTGAGCACAACAATATATGGGTTAACATATGATTTTTTATTGACAAACAAAAGCAGCACCGCTCCGATAAAAACTCCCCCGAACACGGCCAGCGGGATCATGCCTGCTGCCAGTACGATCCCTTCCGCAATCGCCCAGAACAAAAACGCAATGTCCAGCGGTTCCTTGATCGCGGTTCGAAAGCGGACGATGGACAATGCGCCGACCATACCAAGGGACAGCACGATATTGGACGTCACCGCCAGGATGACAAGGGTCGTAATCATGGTCAATGCAACCAGCGTCACCCCAAAGCCGGAGGAATACATCACCCCGGAAAAGGTTTTCTTATAGATCAAAAAGATAAACAAACCGATCCCAAATGCCAGGATCATTGCCAGCGCCATATCCACAATACTGACGCTGTCCACATTCTCCAGAAAACTGGATTTGAAAATATCTTGAAATGTCATATGTACCAATCCTTCCTGATTTTCAATTTTTATCTAACCATATCTGCGGCAGGCCGCGTATTTGGAAAATGACGACGTACGCCGCCCGTCCAGCTGCACGAGATCCCGAATGACGGTGGGCAGAAATGCATCCCATTTTACTTCCAGGATTGCAGGCGCGTCCTTCGCCGGAACTGTGACGCAGTCCGGATCCAAAAAGTCAGTGCCGTACAGCCCGGTTCGGATGTGATAGTCCAGCGTGACGCGGACATTGCCGGGAGCATAGACAAACGGCTCCCGGGTATAGTCCACAATGGTTTTCGGACGCAGCCCCTGGAACTTCATTTTGCAGTACAATTCCTCCACCAGCGGTCTCCCGCTGTCCATCATCCATCCCCACTGGTTTTCAATTACAGCCTGCGCTTCATCTCCTGACATGCCCGTACTCTGCTTATTTCCCAGCCCGCCGCGCCTGCTTTTCTTTTCCAGCCAGATCCTGGAATGGTCCCGGTTGTAATACCGCAGCCGGAATTTCTCCCTTCGATCCACCCCATCGATCTTCTCACGAAGCGCCTTATCCCCGGGCGTATCGAAATACAGGCTTCGGACCTCATATTTCCCATCCGCCGCGTGGGAATCCTTCTCCATGACCGCACCCAGACGCTGCCTAAGCTGCAGCAGATCCGAGACATTGATCTCATGCTTCCATTCATGACGCCAAGTCAAAACTTCCCTCCCCTTTCTGATCGTTTGTGTGACAGGTAGTCAAAACAGTTCATGATTTTTCCAACTGTACTGTTTGGGTAGATTCTACATGGGAAACCTTAGATGTAACTTAGAAATATGTGAAAAAAGTGTTTCCTGAAAAGAAAAGCCCCCTGATACCGCACCGTACCAAGGGGCCTTGCCTGTTCCTGTTTTATTTTTTCAGATCATTCCAAACGCTGTCAAGTCAGTCCATTCTTATAGCATCCTGTCTTTTTACATCCGAACTGTAAACACAATTCTGTTTTCTCCCCGATACTCTGCCCGGATCTCTCCCCTGCCGTGTTCCGCAATCGCTCTGGCGGCGGAAAGCCCGATCCCGTATCCCCCGCTCTTCTGCGTTCTGGCGCCGTCCCCCCGGTAAAAACGGTCAAACAGCTTTTCCGGTTCGGCCCCAGGCAGCTCTGCGCAGTCGTTCTCCACCTGCAGCAGCATTTCCCGGCCCTGTCTCTTTAAGGTGACAGCGATCTCCCCACCGGCAGGTACATACTTCACCGCATTGTCCAATAAAATGGACACCAGGCGCAGCATGTTTTCCCGGTTTTTGCAGACCTCTATGTCCCGGCCAATCTGGGTCTCGATCATCACGCCTTTCAAAGCCGCCGACTCGCAAAACGGCGGCAGCGCTTCCTCCAGCAGCCGGCTCATGGAAAAATCCGATACCGGCAGCTCTGCCGCGTCCTCATCCAGCCTGGCAAGCACCAGAAGGTTCTGCATCAGTCCGTTGAGGCGAACCGTCTGGGCCTTGATGCTGCGGCTCCATTTGGTCTCCCCGCCGTGAAGCTCCATGGCCTCCGTATTTGCCAGAATGATGGCCAGCGGCGTTTTGATCTCATGTCCCGCATCCGTCACAAACTGCTTCTGCCGCTCCAGATTCCGGGCAATGGGCAGGATGGCCCTTTTTGACAGCAGAATCACCAGAAGCAGCATCGCGCCCCAGCAGAGCACACCGATCCCCGCAGACAGTACCAGCACCACCAGCAGGGAATGCTGCTGTGAGGACGTATCCAGAAACAGCAGGATCTCCCCTTGTCCGTCGTATGCGGACTGCCGTCTGTATTTAAAATGGTCCAGCTTTCCGGATTCCTTCCCCAGTTCGTAAATGTCCTGTGCCCAGCGTTTTGCCTCCTCCGTGGATACGGAGGAAATCCGGCTGATATCCGCTTCCTCAATCTTCCCGTCGCGGTCAAACCGAACAAAAAAATACCGGGCCGCCATGGCATGATCCCTGGTAACCGGCGGGCTGAAAAAATCCCCCGGCTTCTTTTGGGGCATCCCCGGAAACGGCGACGATTGGGGGACTGATTTTCTCGGTCCCGCGGCCTCCTGGGCCAGTATCACAAGGAGCTGATCCGTCTGCTGCCCGTTCTGCCGAAAATTCAATCCGTTGATGGCGCCCAGCAGAATGACAAGCAGCACCGTCACTGCCGACATGGCCGTAAGGACAAATTTTCTCTGAAGTGTTTTCTGCATCCTGCATTCCTCCCGCGAAAAGCCTTCTGCCGCCGATCCTTCTATGTCTTCCATGCCGTTCTGCCGCTTCGTCTTATTCCTTCAGATCCAGAGTGTAGCCGATGTTTCGTTTCACCCGGATCTCCACCTTGCCGCTCAAAGCCGCCAGACGTTTCCGCAGATAAGATATGTACACCCAGACGGCCCCCACCTCTGCTTCCGTATCATATCCCCAGACCTTCACAAGCAAGTCCTCTGAGGAAAGATAACGCCTCTGGTTCTGCATGAGCACCTCCAGCATGCGGTATTCCAGCTTCGGCAGTATGACAGTCTGCCCGTTTCCGCTCAATTCGTAGCTCTGGAGGTTCAGGGAAATGTCCCCGCAGGTCAGGATATCCGGAACAAATGCCTCCCTGCGCCGAAGCATTGCCCGCACCCGGGCCAACAGTTCCTCCATGGCAAACGGCTTGGGCAGGTAATCGTCCGCGCCCAGATCCAGCCCCTGAATCCGATCCTCCACCTCCCCCTTCGCGGTGAGCAAAAGGATGGGGGTGCGGCATCCCTCCCTGCGGAGCTGTTCCAGCACCTGAAATCCGTTTTTCCCGGGCATCATGATATCCAGGATGATGCCGTCATACTCTCCTGTCCTGGCATAATCCAGGGCTTCCTCCCCGTCATACACCGGGTCTACCATATAATGATGGTAGGTGAGAATGTCCGTCACCGCCTCGGACATGCTCACCTCATCTTCTGCATATAATATTCTCATCCTTCACCCGGCTCTTTCCTGCTGCCTGCAAGATCCCTGCAGGCATTTTTCTTCGAGTCCTTTCCGGCCCTTCCCTGTATCAGGACATCAGAATCTCCTCCGCAATATTCCGGGAATGGTCGGATATACGTTCCAGACATACCAGAGCGTCCAGATATACAATGCCTGCGTCGGTGCTGCACTGGTTATTGGCCAGCCGCTTCATATGCGCGGAACGGAGCTGGATCTCCAGCTCGTCGGCCTGACTCTCCTTCTCGATGACCTTCATCGCCTTTTCCTTGTCATTTCCGGCAAATGCCTCTACCGCATAGCGGTAGCTGTCGAAGCAGACCTGCATCATCTCCTTGAGCTCTGCCGTCCCCTTTTCCGAAAACTCCGCCTTACGCTCCGTCATCGTCTCGGCAAATTCGGAAATATTTTCACAGTAATCGCTGATACGTTCCATATCCGACAACGTCTGCAGCAGGCTTGCAATATGCTGGTGCTCCTTTTCATTCAATGACAGGGAGCTTAGCTGGATCGCGTACCCGGTGATTCCGCTGCACAGGTTGTCCACCGTCTCCTCTTCCTCCCGGATCTTCCGGATCTGGCGGTCATCCTTGGAAAACATGACCTGCTCCGCCCGGTCGGCAGTTCTTACCACAATCTTTCCCATTCTGGCGATCTCGCTGACTACGGACTGCAGGGCGATCCCCGGTGTCTCCAGCATACGTTCGTCCAGAAGCACTCTGCTTTCGTCCTGGTCGCGGTCGTCTTCCCGCTCCAGCTTCTTCGCCAGCTTGATGATCAGATCAGAAACCGGGAAGAGAAGGACGGTGGTGCCGATGTTGAAAATCGTGTGCACCGTACTGATCTCGGTCTGGGTGATCATGCCTGTCCCCGCCGTCGGGAACACTACTTTGAACAATACAATGGCAACAATGCTGAACAGCACCGTACCGATGATGTTAAAGAGTAGATGCATCACTGCCGCTGTCTTTGCCGTCTTCTTTGCCCCGATACTGGACATGATGGCTGTCACACAGGTACCGATGTTCTGTCCCATGATGATATACACCGCCGCGTTGAAGGGCACCAGCCCTGCGGCAGACAGGCTCTGCAGGATACCTACGGACGCGGAGGAGCTCTGGATCACCGCGGTCACTACGGCTCCGGCTATGATTCCAAGAAACGGGTTATGCCCCAGGGTTATGAATATGTTGCGGAACCCTTCTGAATCCTGCAGCGGCGCAACCGATGCGGACATGGTTGTGATTCCCACGAACAAAAGTCCAAAGCCGATGATGATGCTGGAAATATCCTTCGTGGAACGCCTTGTTCCGGTCAGCATCACGACAACACCCAGCATGATCGCGATGGGCGCCAGGTTGCCGGGGCTTAAAAACTTGGCCCATTCCACACTGGATACCAGCCATCCGGTCACAGTCGTACCGATGTTTGCCCCCATGATAACTCCCATCGCCTGATTCAGGCTCATGATCCCTGCGTTGACAAAACCAACCACCATGACCGTGGTCGCGGAAGAGCTCTGGATTACCGCCGTAATCAGCGCCCCCAGGAGCACCCCGAAAAATTTGTTACGCGTCAAGGCCTCCAGCATGCTTTTCATCCTGTTGCCGGCGGCGTTTTCCAGTCCCTGCGCCATGATCTGCATGCCGTAAATGAACATGCCAAGCCCCCCGATAAAGGGGACGATAATGTTTACATAATCCATATGCTCTTTCCTCCCTCGTACAAAACACTACACGAACAAGATAACATTATCCCCGGTAAAAAGCAACAAGAACTTCTTTTCCTCTGCCTATTTTTTCATCCGCGGCTCGAAGGTGACAGACGCCAGATACCCGAACACCAGCGCCGCGCAGATGCCCACCGCGCTGGCCTTGAAGCCGCCCTGGAAAATCCCCAGAAATCCACTTTTATCCACCGCTTCCTTTACGCCCTGCCACAAAACGTTGCCGAACCCCAGGAGGGGCACGCTGGCTCCGGCTCCTGCAAACTCCTGAAAGGGCTTATAGATATTGCAGAAACCAAGAACCGCCCCGGTGCAGACCAGCAGCACCATAACACGTCCCGGCATCAATTTTGTACGGTCCAGTAAAATCTGTACCAGCGCACAGATGATTCCTCCGATTAAAAATGCTTTTACATAATCCAAATCTTTATCCTCCTTTTCATGTAAATTTTGCCTTTCTCTGCTATTATTCACAGTCAATTCACATGTTCCAGTACGATTCCGTGGGCGATTCCCGGAATACTTGCGCCTTCATTAAAGCTCACCGTGGAAAGCAGCGCCCCGGTAGGCACGAAGAGGACGCGTTTCCATTCTCCTTTGCGGATTTTCGGCAGAATATAGGAAGAAAGCGTTACAGCCGCGCAGCCGCAGCCGCTTCCACCGGCATGGGTATCCTGCGACTTCTGGTCGAAGATGACCATTCCGCAGTCCATATGCTTGATACGGATATCATAGCCCTTTCCCTGCATCAGGTCAAAGAGGATATCCTGCCCCACATATCCCAGGTCGCCTGTAATGATCCTGTCATAGTCCTCCACGCTCCGCCCAAAGTCCTCCAGATTTTGTACAATGGTGTCCATGGCGGCCGGGGCCATGCAGGCCCCCATATTCTGGGAATCCTTCAGGCCGTAATCCACGATCTTTCCCACCGTCACACCGGAGATGCGCACATGGCTTTTCTCCGCCCCCACCAGAAAGGCACCGCTTCCCGTCACCGTCCAATGGGCGGACAGCGGACGCTGGCTGGCATAGCCCAGGGGGAAACGAAATTCCTTCTCCGCGCTGCCGAAATGGCTGGACGTAACCGCCAGCATCCGCTCCCCATAGCCTGCGGCCACGCTCATGGCGCTTAAGGCCAGCGCCTCCCCGGAGGTGGAGCAGGCACCGTAGAGCCCAAACAACGGGATCTGGAGCGACTCCACGCCCATAGAAGTGGCGACTCCCTGGCGGAGCAGGTCCCCGCCGAATAAGAATCGAACCTCCTGGGGCTTTACATGCGCTTTTCCAAGGGCCAGCACGCAGGCTTCCTTCTGCATGTTGCTCTCCGCTTCCTCCCAGGTCTTAGCTCCGAACAGGTCGTCCTGATTCGTCATGTCAAATAATTTTCCAAGGGGGCCTTCCGCCTCCTTGCTGCCGGCAACGGAACCGCTGCTGATAATATAAGGCGAGACTTCAAAGCTGATGCTCTGCGCTCCTCTGATCTGATTCATTTGATTTTTCAATTCCTGTTCCACACAGTTTCCTCATTTCCAATCCGTGGGTTGTTAACCTGACCGGATTCATTTTTAGTACGTAGTATAAGAAAACCAACGGGATTTTATTCATGAAGCCGTATAAGATCTTACATTTTCCAGATACTATCCATGAGGTGAGAATATGGATAAAACACAAAAAATGAAGCAGGAAAAGCAATATGAAACCTATGTAAAGCAAAAGACGCCCGTCCACAATGTATGGGTGAATATGGGAAAGGCATTTGTGACAGGCGGGATCATCTGTACCGCGGGACAGCTGATCTATAATTACTGCAAGCTGCGGGATTTTTCCAAGGATGCCTGCAGCGGCTGGACGTCCCTGCTGCTGATCCTTCTCAGCATCATACTGACCGGGATGAATGTCTATCCCAAAATCGCAAAATGGGGAGGCGCCGGCGCGCTGGTTCCCATTACCGGGTTCGCCAATTCCGTAGCTGCCCCAGCCATCGAATATAAAAAGGAAGGGCAGGTATTCGGCATCGGCTGCAAGATCTTTACTATCGCGGGCCCCGTCATCCTCTACGGCATCTTTACCACCTGGGTGCTGGGGTTTCTCTACTGGCTGTGGGGAATCATGTAACCCCGCCTGCGCAGCGAAAGGGCTGCCGAATCCCGGCAGCCCTTGATACGAACGAAACAACGAGCCAGGTGAGATGCATGGCACATCCGGCTCATCGGCATTTATTCCCGCGAAGCAGCGAGCCAAACAGTCATGCCCGCATGGATATCTGACGTTCCATTACCAACGCTTCAGCAGATAGATAAAGGCTCCCAGCCCGCGCCCAAGGGCCATGCTGAGGATAAAGGCCACGCTGTAGCGCACGATCTTGAGCCTTCGTATAAAGATGGGAAATACATTCAGCACCTCCGCAAGGGCCATGGCCCAGCAGCCTACAAAGATCCCGGACAAAAGCCCGAAAACCGGAAGCAGGAAGCCCAGATATCCCATCTGGGGACGGAATACCGATATCAGGTTGCCCGCCACGCCTCCCAATGCGGCGCAGTCTTCGTAGAGAAGGATCTTATCCGCCGTATGGGTCCGGTCCGCGAAGTCCGCGATCACCCCCAGCTCCACGATCAGCGCAAACAGCCCGCCTGCAATAACCACCCCGGAGCTAAGGCCGATGATTCCCAGAAGGATCTGCTGTACCCACATCCAGCTCCGCCCCCTTTCTCGACGCATTTTCAATCAGAGTGGTCTGAATCTCATTTTCATAGACCCGCATCTGCACCTCAAGGGGGGTAGGATCCACGGTAAATTTTTTCTTCCCGAAATGGTTGAAGAATACCAATATCCCGATGGTGATCCCCACGGAATAGCTGACCTCCATGATCGAAAAGCCGTCTGTCTTTGTTCCCATCACAAATTCATACATCTGGGAAAACAGATCCGACACGGACGCGTCGTTGTTAAATGCCATGATCGCAAATGCGGATCCTGCAAAGGTCAGCACCGCCACAAACACCGTTTTGATCAGATGAACCGCCATGCCGGGAGTTTTCTGGTCTTCATAGGTCACGATGATGTCCGTCTCTCCCATATTCTGAATATCCACCCCGGGATATTTTTCATGGATGCAGGCAATAATTTTCAATATGGAGATCACATACCGGTGCTTTCCTTTTTCCGGGATCTTGAGGATCTTCAAGACCCTGAGCTTTGGGATCATCGCCTTGTTGCTGCACTCCAGGGTCAGTATATCCCCCAGAGTGACGTCTGTCTTTGTAACCTCCACATCCCGCTCGCCTTTGATATAGACCGTTTCCTGGTTAGCCGACATACGATTCTGCACCCGGCCTCTGGATCAGCGTTCCCGCGCTCTCGGAAACAGCCTCAGCGTCGTTATAGTAATAATAAAAAATTCCGATCACCACTGCCGCCAGAATCATGCTCATGAGGCAGATCCGGATTTTTCTTCTTCCCTCTTCCATTACAGCCACCTGTCCTTTCTCTATAATATAGGAATTAGTATCTAAGAAAATCCGAAAATTATACACCTGATTCCCGGCGCAGAGCGGCCATGATCTTTTTTTCCATCCGGGATACCTGGACCTGCGAAATCCCAAGCTTTTTTCCCACCGCCGACTGGGTCTGATTTTTAAAATAGCGCAGGTAGATCAGCCGCCGTTCCTCCTTGTCCAGTGTTTCCAGCAATTGCTGCAGCAGCATGGAATCCAGTATTCTGTCCTCCTGGTGCTCCTTCTCCACCAGCTTGTCCATCAGCCTGATCTCACTCCCCTCCTTCTGGTGGATGGGCTTATAAATGGATTCCACCTCCCCTCCGGCCTCCATCGCCTGGACGATTTCTTCTTTTTCCACATGGAGCTCCAGGGAAAGCTCTTCGATGGTGGGCTCCCTCCCCAGGGCGGCAGTCATCTCCTCCCTTGCCTGGAAAAGCTTATAGGACAGTTCTTTCAGGGAACGGCTCACCTTGATCATGCCGTCATCCCGCAGAAACCGCTTGATCTCCCCGGATATCATAGGCACCGCGTAGGTGGAAAACCGGACGTCATAGGACAGGTCAAATTTGTCAATCGCCTTCAAAAGTCCGATGCTGCCGATCTGAAACAGGTCCTCCGCATCCGTCCCTCGTCCGTAGAACCGCTTTACCACGCTCCAGATCAGCCCCACATTCTCCTTTACAAGCTGCTCTCTTGCCTCCTTATCTCCTTCGTGAGCTTTTTGAATCAGAGCGATTGTGTGGTCCATAGATTCCTTCCTTTTCCGATTGTTTTCTCCATCCTGACCGTGGTTCCCCCGCCCAGGGCAGATTCCACCTCCACCTTATCCATAAATGCTTCCATAAACGCGAACCCCATACCGGACCGGTCCAGCTCCGGCCTGGTGGTGTACATGGGCATCATTGCCTGGGCAATGTCCTCGATCCCCTTTCCCTCATCCTTCACGACCACCATAAACAGATTTTGATCAATCCGGCACTGTATCCTGATTTTATGTATCTCCTGGTCATAGCCATGGATGATGGAATTTGTGACCGCCTCGGATACGGCCGTTTTCACGTCGGACACCTCTTCCACTGTCGGATTGAGCTGTGTCAGAAATGCCGCCACTGCCACCCGCGCAAACCTTTCATTTGAAGAACAACTGTCAAATATGACCTCCATTTCATTTGTGTCTCTCATCTCTGATCCTCCTCATATATCTGCATAATTTTTGTAACTCCTGACATCATCAGAATCTTTTTGATCCTGGCGTTTGCATGGACTCCCCATACTTCGCCGCCGATCAGATGGACCAGACGGTATCTGCCCATGACCGCCCCGATTCCCGAACTGTCCATAAATTCTGTCTCCCCAAAATCAAAAATCACATATTTTATATGACTGCGTTCTATGATCGCATCCGCCTCTTTTTTTATTTCCTCCGCCTGGTGATGGTCCACCTCCTTTGGAAGAAAAATCGTAAGGCAATTCTCTTCTACCTGATACTTCATTTATCTATACTCCTCCTGATCATATGGTAACGCCCCCTCGTCTCCGGTTTGTCGGCATACAGAAAACCTGTCACTGGCAGCTTTTCTGTATACGATGGTATATAAAAAAGGACGCGTATTCTCTACACATCCTTTTCTTTCGTATCCCGGCGCATCCCCGCCACTTGTCTATTCTTCTGTATTCTGGCTGGCCGCAGCCGCGATCTCATCCAGCTTTGTCCTTGCCTCTTCCCCATACTCACCGTCCGGGAAGAGCTCGTTCACCCTCTTGAGATAGTTGGTCGCCGACTCGGGGTCTCCGTTATCCAGGCAGGCAAGCCCCAGAGTCAGAAGCGCGCCGCCGTCGTCATAGCTTTCATCCATTCTCACAACCTTGGAAAGTGCCTCGATGGCCGTATCGTAATTGGCCACATTATAAGACGCCGTTCCCGACTCATAGTTGCTACTGCAGGCAACCGGATATACGCTCTCCGTCAGGTCATCATACCTCTCCTGCCCGTTCTCCCCAAGGGCGCCCCGGTTGATATTCAGAAGCAGATCGGCAATGCTGTCCTCCGTATAGCTTCCGGAACTGTACTGTTCCGATGCGGTCATCAGTGCTTCATAGCTTTCCGCCGTGGCGGCCGCGGTCTGTACCGCCTCCTCGGAATCCGCGCTGTCTGCACGGTAGGAATCCAGCGTCCGGGTCACCGCGCTTAACTGTGCCTCCAGGCCGTTGATCCGTTCGCTGTACTCAAGAACCTCCCGGTTCCGCTTGTCGGACTTGGACTCGTCCACAGCAGGCATGATCAGAAACCATACGATCGCCGCGCCGATGGCCATGCCCAGCACAATGTTCATCAAGGTAAATCTTCCCGCGATCTCCTTGACCATGCGGTGTGCCGGCTGGATGATGGTTTCATTTCCCAGACTGTATTCTATGGTTTCTTTTTTTCTTTTTTTCTTCTTTGTCCCCTTGTTCTCCGGTTTTTTCGCCTTTTTGCCACGGATCTGCGTCAGCTCATGCATATAGCGAAGCGTGATCTCGTTGGTCGTATCCAGCTTCCGCGCCTTTGTCAGCACCTGCTGCGCCTTGGCATACTGCTTTGTATGCAGGTAAAGCAGGGCCAGAAGCTGATGTGCCTTCAAAAACGTAGGGTGCGATACCGTCACCTTTTTGAGCTGGATGATCGCCATGTCTTCCCCGTTCTGCTGGCAGTAGACCAGGCACTGGTTGTACCTTTTTATGGACTGGTTGATCACCTCCAGCCCCCTGGCCGAATGCTGAATGTTCTGAAGGTAGGCATTTGCCAGGTTGTTCTTCGGACGCAGGTTCTTGCTGATGATCCACTCCACCAGCGCCTCCACGACCTCGCCCCGGCCATAGTAGACCAGCCCCAGCAGATTCCGCGCCGTAACATTACCTTTATTATATTGTAAACTCCGCCGAAGTGAGACAATCGCACCGGACATATCCCGTATCCGGGCTTTTTTCAGGCCATCATTATACCAGTAGTTCGACTGGCGGATGATTTTCTTCGTATAGTCCATCAAACCTCACCATTTTCTTTCCGCAGCATATCCGGAATCTCAAATCGTTCTTCCATGCTGATCTCCTATCGTTTCTGATCCATCACCTGTTTGAGCAGATCAGACATGTCCGACAGATCCTCCTGATAAACCGCATCTTCTATATCCTCTACTTCCAGGCTTGGTTTGAATTTCTTCAGTTCTTCTTCATAATTTAACATAATCTTCCTCCAACAGGTCAGAGCTCCCGGGCCAGTTCTTTCAGCATCCCGGCCAGATAGAGGGAGCCGAGACAATAGACTGTCCGGCCGTCCTGGTGTTTTCTCACATAGGAAAGGGCTTCCCGGGGCGACTTTCGCACCTCCACCGGCCGGTCTGTGTACCGCGCAAACGCTTCCGCCAGTTTTTCGGCATCCATTGCCCTCTTGTCCTCCAGATGGGTCACGACATAAAAATCCGCATCCAGGCTTCTGCAAAGGCAGGCCGTCATCTCTTCATAGTCTTTCTCCTGTACGGCAGAAAACAGAACCGCCTTTCTGTGCGGCCCCCGTGCATGGACGCTTTCCGCAAAACGCTGTACGGCATTGACATTGTGGGCCCCGTCAATATAGATTCCCGGCAGGATTTCTTCCATGCGGCCTTCCCATTTGACCCGGGCAAGCGCTTCCTTCCAAAGGTGGGGCCGTCCGCTGCCTCCTGTCAGGCTTCGCATCACCTCCAGGGCAAGCACCGCGTTCTCCGCCTGATACAGCCCTGTATTGTGAAGCTTCCATGCCGTAGTTCCATAATACGCATTTGTACAGGAAAATGCAATATTTTTATGTTCGATTCTCAGATTTTCGAACGCATTTTTCCCGATTTTCTTACAGGAAATCCCAAGTCCGGCGGCTCGTTCTTCGATCACCCGGTTGGATGCCTCCGCCCCTTCGGAATAAAATACCGGTACATGTTTCTTTAAGATCCCCGCTTTTTCCGCCGCGATCTGCTCCAGTGTGTCCCCCAGAATCTCCCGGTGATCCATCCCGATGGACGCAATGGCTGTCACTGCCGGATGCTCTACGGCGTTGGTGGCATCCAGCCGCCCGCCAAGCCCGGTCTCCAGCACCGCGTACTCCACGCCGGCGTCAGCGAACGCCGTCACCGCCATGCCAAACAGGATCTCAAAAAAAGTGGGATGAGGAAAGCCTTGGCGTTCCATTTCCCTGACTTTCTCCATCACCTTTTCAAACACGCGCACAAATTCCCTGTCTGAGATCTGCTCCCCGCGAATCCGTATCCGCTCGTTCATCCGCACCAGATGGGGGGAGACAAAGAGGCCGGCGGACTTTCCCTCCGACCTCAGCATGGCCTCCACATATACGCAGACAGAGCCTTTTCCGTTGGTTCCCGCCACATGGATGACTTTCAGCTCACGCTCCGGGTTTCCCAGGAAACGTAAAAACTGCCTGGTATGCTCCAAAGAATTTTTTTTCGTGAACTTCGGGATATTTAAGATATAATCCACTGCCTCATCATATGTCAAAATGCCTACTCTCCCTCGTCATTTCCGATAAACGCATTCCGCCCGGCCTTCACCGTGGTTGTATTTCTGGGAAGGGGTACGAAACGCCCGTCCCGGTATTTATACTCCTTCGACGTCCGGAAAATGGTATTGCTGGAGCCTACCTGGGCCACCATGACAATATCTTCCTCCTCCAGAACGGACTCCTTGAGATCAATCCTTGTATTATTCAAAAACGTGCTGTTCTGCTTCTCGCCGTTGATATAGACCTTGCTCTGCTTGGTAAAGTTCTCTCCGTATATGCTGTATGTGCCGTCCAGCTGCTCCACCAGGGAAGTGATC
>Ga0137306_102682_pt1 | contig 14448 bp, 14 predicted proteins | sample Inofroosms_March_FD_97187 | JGI IMG/M metagenome (GOLD analysis project Ga0137306, IMG submission 97187) | Mouse cecal microbial communities from Vienna, Austria - N-Acetylneuraminic and N-Acetylglucosamine D2O microcosms_March | ecosystem: Host-associated > Mammals > Digestive system > Large...
GCCAACAAATCCAACCGCCCCTTAATTGACGAAATCCTTGCCAAAGCCAGGAAACGCCAGGGTCTTTCCCACCGGGAGGCCGCTGTCCTCCTCGACTGTGATCTGGAAGACAAAAACCAGGAAATCTACGCCCTGGCCGAACAGATCAAAAAAGATTTCTATGGAAACCGCATCGTTATGTTTGCTCCCCTATATTTATCGAATTACTGCATCAATGGCTGCGAATATTGCCCCTACCATGCCAAAAACAAACACATTGCCCGCAAGAAGCTGACCCAGGAGGAAATCGTCAAAGAAGTGACGGCTCTCCAGGACATGGGGCACAAACGCCTGGCTTTAGAAGCCGGGGAAGATCCCGTCCACAATCCCATAGAATACATCCTCGAGTGCATCCGCACCATTTACGGCATCAAGCACAAAAATGGCGCTATCCGCCGCGTTAACGTCAACATTGCCGCAACTACCATAGAAAATTACCGCAAATTAAAGGAGGCAGGCATCGGCACCTACATTCTCTTCCAGGAGACCTATAACAAGGAATCCTACGAAGCGCTCCACCCCACCGGCCCCAAGCACGACTATGCCTACCATACAGAGGCCATGGACCGCGCTATGGACGGCGGCATTGACGATGTGGGCCTGGGCGTCCTGTTTGGCCTCAACAACTACCGCTATGATTTTAGCGGGATCCTCATGCATGCCGAGCATCTGGAGGCATACAAAGGCGTAGGCCCCCATACCATCAGCGTCCCCCGTCTGCGCCGTGCGGACGATATCGACCCAGATGTCTTTGACAATGGGATTTCCGATGAGATTTTCGCCAAAATTGTAGCCTGCATCCGCATCGCTGTTCCCTATACAGGCATGATTGTCTCCACCCGCGAGAGCCAGGCCTGCCGTGAGAAAGTGCTGCACTTGGGCATTTCCCAGATTAGCGGCGGCTCTAGGACCAGCGTAGGCGGCTACGTAGAGCCGGAACCAGAAGAAGACAATTCCGCCCAATTTGACGTCAGCGACACCCGGACATTGGACGAAGTGGTAGAATGGCTGATGGAAATGGGATATGTGCCTAGCTTCTGTACCGCCTGCTACCGGGAAGGACGCACCGGCGACCGCTTTATGTCCCTCCTAAAGAGCGGCCAGATCGTGAACTGCTGCCATCCGAACGCCCTGATGACCCTCAAAGAGTATTTAGAGGATTATGCATCCCCACAGACCAAGTCCGTCGGAGATGCATTGATCGAAAAGGAACTGGACGTCATCACCAACCCCAAAGTAAGGCAGAAAGTAGAAGATTACCTGCAAAATATCCACCAGGGACAGCGGGATTTCCGTTTTTGAAAAATCTGTTGTGCAAATTTTATATTTTCCTTGAAATCACCTCCGCATAATGTTACAATTTTAACAAATAGTATTTGGATTTGGAACCTTATAGATTTTATGGCGCACAAGCCATTGTAACAATTGTTATTTATAAACAGTTCCTTAGATACGGAGGGATATGCTATGGGAATCCAATTAGAGCAGAGCCAGAAGCAGGGCCTGTCCCATAAAATGCTCCAGTCCGTCGAGATACTGCAGATGAATGCCCAGGAATTGACGGAATTTATGAAAGAGCTGTCACTGGAGAACCCAGTGGTGGAGATTGAGGAAGCAGCGCCAGAGGACAAGGCAGGGGAGCGCATACAGAAGCTGGAATGGCTGGCCAGCCTGGACGAACAGAACAGGACTTATTACCAGTATGACAAACGGGATACGGACGATTATCTGAACAATGTCGGGGAGGACAGAGGGGAATCCTTGAAGGATGCCCTGATGCTGCAGCTGATAGGAAGGGGCTATTCCGATTTGGAAATGGCGGTGTTTGCCTATGTTGCAGACGCCTTGGATGCCAGCGGCTATTATACCGAACCGCTGGATGACATTGTGAGCCGCTTTGGCATTACAGAGGAGAAGGCGGCGGCCTGCCTTGCCATTATGAAAGGGCTGGAGCCAGCCGGCGTCTGCGCCGCTTCCCTACAGGAGAGCCTGGCGAACCAGATGGCCAAGCAGGGGGACGGGCATGGGCTGGAACAGGAGATTATTTCTAATTATATGGAGCAGCTGGGCAAGAACCAGCTTCCAACAATCGCCCAAAAGCTAAAAGTGTCCATCGAGCAGGTAAAAGAAGCCGCGGAGAATATCAAAGGACTGAATCCCAGGCCGGCACAGGGGTTTGGAAGGGGCGGGATCCTGCGTTATGTGGATCCGGATGTGACAATCGTGAAATTTCAGGACCGTTTTGAAATCCTGCAGAACAGCTATACCTATCCGGTGATCCATGTGAACCAGGAATATCTGCAGATGCTAAAGACGAGCAATGACAAAGAGGTAAAAGACTATCTTACCGGGAAGCTGCGGCAGGTGGAGCAGGTGCAGCAGGCCATTGAGAAAAGGGGCTCCATACTGCTTGGACTGGCAAAATGTATCCTTGAGGTGCAGGAGGCGTTCTTCTTGTATGGGCAGAAGTCTATCCGCCCATATACTATGAAGCAGGCAGCGGAGCGCCTGTCCGTGCATGAGTCTGCCATCAGCTGTACGGTGAAGGGCAAATATCTGCAATGCAGCTGGGGAGTCTATCCATTCAGTTACTTTTTTCCGGGATCCTGAAGCAGTTTTAGGCAGATAGCCTCCCCGCTGCCCTGTTTTGGGAGCAGTGGGGAGCTAGCTATTCTTTTTGGGGGTTTTTGCGTTGAGGCCGTGGTAAAACTTTGCCTGTTCTATTAGAAGTTCCTGTCGGTCGGGAGGTAAGTCGCGAAAAAGGTGTATCAGCGTCCCTTCTACAGGGCTTAGGGATGAGGGCACAGGTTTTTTCTCATTGCAGAGCCCTAACAGATAGTCTGTAGATACGTCAAAATAATGAGCAATCCGTATCAGCGTGCGGAAATCTGGCTCACGGTAACTGTTGACATATCCATTTAATGTGGTAGGAGCAATGTGGAGTTCCATAGATAGCTGTTTTTGCGTAATATTTCTTTCTTCAATCAGGTTTTCCAATCGAATGCTGAAATCCATGCCGGCACCTCCCTTAAAATGAAATTTAATGATTTCATCTTAATAGAAGGATGTCCATATTTGTACGGGATAACGCGTAATGAATAGTGATATCCGCAAATAGGGTACAGAACTATTTTTTGAAGGAATAGGGGATATCTAAATTCTGATGATGGTAAATATGTGCCTGCTTAATCAGATAATCCTGTTCCTGCGGCTTTAGCTCACGATAGGTTCCTAGCAGCTCTTCTTCTCTGTCATTATAACATTCACGGGAAGGATAGGGATTGCGTATATCGGTGACGCCTAAAATAAAATCGGTAGACACTTGAAAATATTCTGAGATTTTAATCAGCGTGCCATAATCTGGTTCCCTATCCTTGCGCAAATACCCATTCAAGGTGGATGGAGCAATATGGAGTTCTGTAGATAGTTTTTTCTGGGTGAGGTTCCGCTCTTCTAATAGATTTTCCAATCGGTCAGAGAATTTCATAAAGATGTTCCTCTTTCAGTATGTGCGGTATAGGTATGATAGTCATATTCTACGAAATATTGATTGGAAAATTATGGAAATATGCAAATCTCAAATGTGATTCACAAACGCGAATCCCGCTTTTTTACTGCCATCCGCCATCCATGGCAACGACTTGCCCCGTCAGGTAAGAAGGGGCTTCCACAAGGGTGAGTGCCAGCTGCGCCGCCTCCAGCGGGGCGCCGAACCGCCCCGCTGGGATTTCTTCCATCAGCTGGCTGCGTTCTTCGGGGGTAAAGCATTGGTTCATCTGGGTATCAATGACGCCGAAGGCAATGGCGTTTACAGAAATATGGCTGGGGGCAAGCTCTTTGGCCAGGGCCTTCGTAAAGGCATTGACCCCGCCCTTCGAAGCGGAATATGCCACTTCACAGGAAGCCCCTACCGTTCCCCAGACAGAGGAAATATTTAAAATGGAGCCTGACTGGCTGCGGAGCATCCGGGGGATTGCATGCTTGCAGCAGCAGAAAAGGGAAGTCAGGTTTGTCTGGAGGATTTGGTTCCACTCACGAAGCGAAAGGTCAGCCAGAAGGCCGATTTTAGAAATGCCGGCGTTGTTGACCAGGACATCAATTCTGCCAAATTTGTGGTCGATTGCCTGAAATGCTTCTATAATAAAGGGTTCTTCGCCAGCATCCCCGAATAAGGGAAGGCAGGTAACATGGTATCTATTGGCTAGTTCCTCAGCATAAGAAAGCAGGGCTTCCCCGGAATTTTTGCAATTGATGGCAAGGCAATACCCATGGCGGGCAAATTCTTCTGCGATCGCGCGCCCTATGCCACGGGAAGCGCCAGTGATAAAGGCTACTTTGGATTGCATGGGACAGGGTCTCCTTTCTGGAAAATGGTAAAGCGTGAGTTTATTTTAGTACCAATATAGTAGAATTTTCTGCTAACATAAAAACATTATCATGGCGCGGGAAAAATGTCAAGTTGTTGGTTGTTCTGGGCCTGGATCGTAACGGGCAGGCTTGTATTTATGTAATCAATGTGATATAATGGCCGTGGAACAGTAATATTGGCTACAACAATGACAGAAAATAAACAGTAAAGGGGTTGAAACGTATGCGTATTATTATTAGCGGAAAGAACATTGACATCACGGACGGGCTCAGGCAGGCGGTAGAGGACAAGCTGTCCAAGCTAGAGAGATATTTTACGCCAGAGACAGATGTTATCGTAACATTGAGCATTGAGAAGGAACGCCAGAAAATCGAGGTTACGATTCCTGTCAAGGGAAATATTATTCGCTCTGAGCAGGTGAGCAACGATATGTATGTCTCCATAGATTTGGTGGAGGAAGTGATTGAGCGGCAGCTGAAAAAGTATAAGAATAAAATTATCGACCAGAAGCAGTCTGCGCCAAGCCTCCAGAATTTCCAGAAGGAATATATTGAGAAGGAAATTGAGGATGATGAGGACGTGAAGATTATCCGTACAAAACGGTTTGGGATGAAGCCCATGTACCCAGAGGATGCCTGTGTGCAGATGGAACTGCTGGGGCACAATTTCTTTGTCTTCCAAAACGCAGAGACAGAGGAAGTGAATGTGGTATATAAGAGGAAAGGGAATACGTATGGGCTGATCGAGCCTGAATTTTAAACATAGCGATTTAGGAGTGAGGAGCGGTTATGCACAGCAAAACTGTAAATATCGCCCGAATTGTTGTTATGAGCGGCCTCTTAGGGCGTGAACCGTAATATAGATTGGGAAGAAAGTACCCAGGGTGCTGCAGGATCCCTTTCTTTTGCTCAGAGATACCAGCGGGTAAGCTGGATGGAGGAGCATAGGAAAGGAAGCGGCGCTCTGGGTGTTGCTGTTCAAAGATGCTTATTTTTTATCGGAGAGGATGATTAAATAATTGTAATTTGACAAAAAATATAGTAGAATAAAGAGGAGTGTTTCGTTATGGAAGGGATATTCTGGCTGGCTGTGATATTGATTATGTCAGTGATAGAGATTATTACGCTTGGCCTTACCACCATCTGGTTTGCAGGCGGTGCGCTGGCGGCTTTCCTCGCATATCTGCTGGGGGCGGGCGTGGCGGTGCAGGCGGTGCTGTTCGCAGCCGTTTCGGTAGCCCTGCTGGTAGTTACCAGGCCGCTGGCCGTGAGGTTTTTTAATCAGGACAGGGAAAAGACAAATGCAGAGAGTTTGATTGGCAAGACAGCGGTTGTCCTGGAGCGTATAGACAACCTGATGGGGGAAGGGAAAGTATGCGTGGAGGGGCAGGAATGGACAGCGCGGGCAGTGGATGGCATTGCGATTCCCCAGGACGCCAGGGTGGAAATTATGGATATCAGCGGAGTAAAGCTGCTGGTAAAAGGACAGGGAGCAGAAATAAGGAAATCGGAAGCAGAAACAGGAAGTCGGGAGCATAAATAAGTAACAGAACATGGAGGGATTGGCGATGGAATATATCGGATTAATGTTTTTTATGGCATTGGTTATTTTTATCTTAATCTTGCTGGCGTCCTGTGTGAAAATCGTCCCCCAGGCGCATGCCCTGGTGATTGAACGTCTGGGCGGTTACCAAGGGACCTGGGGCGTGGGCCTGCATTTTAAGGTTCCGTTTATTGATCGGGTAGCAAGGCGTGTGCTGCTCAAGGAACAGGTTGTCGATTTTGCGCCGCAGCCTGTGATTACCAAGGATAATGTGACGATGCGGATTGACACGGTAGTGTATTTCCAGATTACAGATCCCAAGCTGTTTGCCTATGGCGTAGAGAATCCGATTATGGCGATTGAAAACCTCACGGCAACTACCCTGCGCAATATCATCGGTGATTTGGAGCTGGATGAGACGCTTACCTCCCGCGAGTTAATTAATACCAAAATGCGGGCGTCCCTGGATGTGGCCACAGATCCTTGGGGGATTAAGGTAAACCGTGTGGAACTGAAGAATATTATTCCGCCGCAGCAGATTCAGGATGCAATGGAGAAGCAGGCCAAGGCAGAGCGTGAGCGCCGTGCGGCCGTTACTCAGGCAGAAGGGGTGAAGACGGCGACTGTACTGGTGGCAGAAGGGAAAAAGGAATCTGCCATCCTTGACGCAGAAGCAGAAAAACAGGCAGCCATCCTGCGTGCAGAGGCAAAAAAGGAAGCCACCATGCGCGAAGCAGAAGGCCAGGCAGAGGCTATCCTGCGGGTTCAGAAGGCGAATGCCGAAGGCCTCCGTTTCCTCAAGGATGCGGCGGCAGATGAAGCCGTGCTCCAGCTTAAGAGCCTGGAGGCCTTTATCAAGGCAGCGGATGGCAAGGCGACAAAGATTATCATCCCTTCCGAAATCCAGAACCTGGCGGGGTTGGTGAAGTCTGCCGCAGAAATTGCCAAAGAAGGCTGACAATATATAAAATAGCCGAATCGTTACTATGAGCGGCCTCCCAGACCGTGAATAGTAATGATACAGGCAAATATGGAGGAAAATATGAATCTAAAAGGACGCAGCTTTTTAAAATTAAAAGATTTTACCTCGGAAGAAATTAAGTATCTCATTGAACTATCCGCGGACTTAAAAGCAAAGAAGAAAAAAGGCGCTGCCCATGATGTGTTCAAAGGCAAGAATATTGCGCTGATTTTTGAGAAGACAAGCACTCGGACCCGCTGTTCCTTTGAAGTGGCGGCCTATGATCTAGGAATGCACGTTACATACCTTGATCCTTCCGGTTCCCAGATTGGCAAGAAAGAGAGCATAGCAGACACAGCCAGGGTTCTGGGCAGGATGTTTGATGGTATTGAATACCGGGGGTTTGGGCAGGAAATCGTTGAGGAACTGGCAAAATATGCCGGCGTCCCGGTATGGAATGGCCTGACCAATGAGTTTCATCCGACCCAGATGATTGCAGACATGCTGACCGTGCAGGAAAAGTTTGGGCATCTGGAAGGGATTAAATTTGTCTATATGGGAGACGCCCGTTATAATATGGGCAATTCCCTGATGGTGGCCTGCGCAAAGCTGGGCATGGATTTTGTGGCCTGCACCAGCAGGAAGTATTTCCCGGAACAGCCGCTCGTGGATTACTGCAAGGAAGTAGCGGCGGAAACAGGGGCGTCCATTACCCTGACAGAGGACGTGCAGGAAGGAACGAAGGATGCGGATGTGATCTATACGGACGTATGGGTGTCTATGGGAGAGCCGGACGAAGTATGGGAAGAGCGCATCCGGGAACTGACGCCATATCAGGTGAATCAGGCAGTCATGGAAAATGCCAAAGAATCTGCGGTTTTTATGCATTGCCTGCCGGCATTCCATGATCTGAAGACCACCATTGGCCAGCAAATACACCAGAAATTTGGCTTGACGGAAATGGAAGTGACGGATGAAGTATTTGAAGGCAGCCAGTCTGTGGTATTTGACGAGGCAGAGAACCGTATGCACAGCATCAAGGCTATTATGTATGCCACGCTGTAAGCTTATCTAGGGATAGCGCTGCGGCCAGATAACCGCAGGATAACATTGTCGATGGCTGCATTACTCCAGCATACAGGAGGCCTTAAAGGCGTAGTGTATGCAATTAAGATAGATGTAGAAAGGCGAATGCAAGAGGCTGGGATTGCGGCGCCATAGCGCAATTCCTCCCGCCGCCTGAAGGCAGCGGGCTCCTTGCTGGTTTATTATGAAAACGAAGATATTAGAGATGCTGCGCCAGTCAGAAACAGGGGCGTTTATTTCTGGACAGGAGCTGTGCGGGCAGCTTGGCGTGTCCAGGACAGCCGTTTGGAAATCAATCCGTCAGCTCAAGGAAGCGGGATACCAAATAGAAGCCGTCCAGAATAAGGGCTACCGCCTGCTCTCTGTGCCGGATATCCTGTCCAAAAGCGAGATTGAGAGCCGGCTGCATACGCAGTGGGCTGGCCGTCCAATCTGCTATTTTGACGAGATTGATTCCACGAATACGGAAGCAAAACGGGTTGCAGAAGGGGCTGCCGGCGCCCAGGGGCACGGGACTGTGATTGTGGCTGAAGAGCAGAATGCCGGGCGCGGAAGGCGCGGGAGGGATTGGAGCTCGCCCAGGGGAGAAGGTATTTTCTTTTCCATCCTGCTGCGGCCGGATATGAACCCTGCCAATGCCTCTATGCTGACATTAGTCAAAGCCTTGGCTGTAGCGAAGGGAATTTCCAAGTCGACTGGACTGGAGCCTGCCATTAAGTGGCCCAACGATGTGGTGATCAATGGCAGGAAAATTGTCGGCATCCTCACGGAAATGAGCGCACAGATAGATTACGTCAACCATATTGTGGTGGGGAGCGGCATCAATGTACATCAAAAGAATTTTCCCAAAGAGCTTGCCGCCAAGGCTACATCGCTGGATATGGAAATGAGCCGGCTTGGGAAAGAGGACAGGATTTACAGGGCGGCAGTGCTGGCGGCAGTGCTGGAGGAATTTGAGAAATATTATAGGACTTTTATGCAGACACAGGATCTGTCCATGCTGCGGGAGGAATACAATGCCCTCCTCGTAAACTGCGGAAGGGAAGTGCGGGTACTGGATCCGCTGGGTGAATTTGGCGGCAAAGCCTTGGGCATTAATGAGAGAGGTGAACTTCTGATTCACCGCGAAGGCGGGACGGTGAAAGTCTCCTCTGGAGAGGTGTCTGTGCGGGGGATTTATGGCTATGTATAGGAAGCGGCAAACATAGCCAGCAGCAGGAAATGGTATGTCTGCAGAGCCGGGAGGGCAGCAGGGCCAGGAGAATGGCTCAGAGGAAAATGGAGTGCCTGCGGAGCCTGGAAGGTGTCGGCACATAGGCAGTGCTGTATTAGGGAAGGCGGTGTATTGTTGGAAGAGGTTGTTTTGTGCGCTGCCAGCGCATATACAAAGAAATTTTATTTGAACCAGGCGTTCAGCCAGCTTCCTCCCCATATTAAAAATGAGCTGAAGATTATGTGTGTGCTCTTCACGGAAGATATTGGGGGGACGCTGACCCTTTTTTTTGATGAGAATGGCTCGCTGCAGTTTCGGACAGATGCAGATGAAGGGGATTTGCTCTATGATGAGATTGGGAGCGTGCTGAAGGTCAAACAGCTCCAGCGTACGAGGCAGGATTTGTTGGAAGCGCTGGAGCTATATTACAAAGTGTTAGGAGGGTAAGGCATGTTATTAGTTGTGGATGTTGGGAATACGAACATTACATTTGGCGTGTTTGACGGGGAAAAGCTGGAAGGGACATTCCGCATGACGACAAAGCTGCAGCGGACTTCGGATGAATATGGCATCTGTATCCGCGACCTTTTGACGCATAATAGGATGGAGCCAGCTAAGGTCAGGGATGTAATTATCGCTTCCGTAGTTCCTAATGTGATGCACTCGCTGCTGAGTGCCTTTATTAAATATTTCGGCATCCATCCAGTAGTGGTTGAGCCAGGAATTAAGACAGGCATCCGCATCGCCACGGAAAATCCCCGCCAGATTGGGGCAGACCGTATTGTGGACGCTGCAGCGGCATATGAATTGTATGGGGGTCCTGTCTTTGTCATTGATTTTGGGACGGGCACCACCTACGACCTGGTGGATGAAACTGGGGCTTTCGTGTCCGGGGTCACAGCGCCAGGGATCCGTACATCGGCAAAAGCGCTCTGGGAAGAAGCCGCCAAGCTGCCAGAGATTGAAATCCGTAAGCCCGGAAGCATCCTCGCCAGGGAAACCATTACCAGCATGCAGGCGGGCCTGATTTATGGGCAGATTGGCCAGACAGAGTATATTATCCGCCAGACCAAGAAGGAAACGGGGTATCAGGATCTCAAAGTGGTGGCAACTGGCGGCCTTGGCAATATGATAGCCAAAGAAGTTGCTTCGATTGATATTTATGACCCCACACTGACTTTGCAGGGGCTGCGGCTTATTTACAAAAAGCAGAACCGGGAAAAGCCAATATAGAAAAATAGCACAGCCAGAGCCGGAATTAGAACAGGAACCGGATGCCAAGGCAGAGAAAACGGAAGGAATGGGATAGGATGTGCAGATGCATAAGCTTAAAATAGGAAATGTAGAATTAGGGAATAATTTAGTGCTTGCACCAATGGCAGGGGTATGTGACCTGCCATTCCGTATGCTCTGCAAGGAACAGGGCGCAGGGCTCATCTGCATGGAGATGGTCAGCGCAAAAGGAATTTATTACCGCAATAAAAATACGGAAATACTGCTGGCTACAAGGCCGGAGGAACGCCCAGTATCCCTGCAGCTCTTTGGCGCAGACCCATACATTATGAGCGAAATGGCAAAGCGGATTGAGGAGCGCCCCTTTGATATCTTGGACATTAATATGGGCTGCCCTGTGCCAAAGGTTGTGAATAATGGGGAAGGTTCTGCCTTAATGAAAGAGCCAAAGCTGGTTTACCGCATTGTTTCAGAGGTCGTTAAGGCCATCCAAAAGCCAGTGACTGTCAAAATCCGCAAGGGTTTTGATGAGAGCCATGCCAATGCCGTGGAGATTGCAAAGATTGCAGAAGAGGCAGGCGCCGCTGCCATTGCCGTACACGGCAGGACCAGGGAACAGTATTACTCTGGCACGGCGGACTGGGAAATTATCCGGCAGGTCAAGGAGAACGTTTCCATTCCTGTCATTGGCAATGGCGACATCCGTATGGCAGAGGATATTATGCTCCGCAAGGAGCAGGCAGGCTGCGACGGTTTTATGATTGGCCGCGCCGCCCAGGGAAACCCATGGATTTTCCGGCAGATCCTCCACTATATGGAAACCGGGGAGCAATTGGCGAAGCCTCCGATGGAGGAAGTGGCGGGGATGATCCTGCGCCATGCCAGGAGCCAGGTCGCCCTTAAGGGGGAGGCGGCAGGAATCCGGGAAATGCGCAAGCATGCTGCCTGGTATACCAGCGGCTATAAAAATTCAGCCCAGCTGCGCAGGAAGATCAACGAGGCAGAGACATACCGGCAGCTGGAGGAATTATTTTCTGTACATTAAGATGGTATAACTAAGAGCCAATCATGTATTTTTTGTATGACAGAAGTAAGGCATAAGATTTTATCATAACATGTCTGCGGATGCATAAGATTAAGAAAGGCAGATGACCAGGAGGGCCAGGCAAATTCCCAGAGCAATACATAAAATTAGGGCTTACATTTATCAGGCATGCCAGAAATTGAGGCGGGGCAGCCGGAGGGAGCAGCCTATTTCAGATATGGCGGAGGAAGAACAAGCAAAAGGAAATCCCTATCTGCATCAATTAAGGAAGCTATTGGAGCAGGTTCTGGAGCAGTATGGCCGGGAGTACCGGCATTTCAGCCCTCTTTTGATTGACACCGATACCCCGCCGGAATCCCTTTTGGATGAGGATGATGTAGGGCTGGTTCTGGAACAGATTTCCCAGGACTTGAATTTTATAAAAATTGCCACCGACCGCCCTGCATATTTTGCGCCCTATATTGAAAGAATGTATGAGGATACAGGGCTGGTGGTTCAGGTAACGCCTAAGGGACAGGCATCCCTTTCTGGCGTCAATGCTGTTTTGGATATGGAATGGGAAGGCAGATGCCATAGGGAATACATGGTGGAACCTATCCTCTACCTGCCCATTTACAAACGCCCGTGGATAAAAATGGAATTCGAGCAAAATCTTGACATTTCCATACCCATTGGGTATAATACTGTGATTGTAAAAGGCTAGTGAGGCAACACATTTATATTTTGGCTAACCGCCTTGTCTGTTCGCCATCTGCTACGTTGGATTTTCCAGCCATAGCAACCGCTGCGCTGCCGAAAATCCGTCTTGCAGAGGAACAAATATTCTGCGGAGTTTAGCCAGATATTAACATGCCGCTACACTAGTATAACCCACACTAATTACCATTGCCTTTCACATAGGATAAATTTTCAGCCTGCAAGGCGGAGGAATGAGGCGTAGCGGTGACGTCTGCGCTCCGCTGCAGCCTGTGCTGTACGTGCGCCGCTGACGCACAGCGCCGTCAATTGATGACAACGCAGCAGATGGAAATTTAGACAAGTGAAAGGTATCGTTAGTGTGGGTTATACTAGGAGCAGGCAGTGGAGCATTGACAGAAGTGGGGCATAGGCCCGTTACAAAAAAGTGGATAACAGGAAGGTATGGCATTATGGAAAAGAAGAACATATTGACGTATGAAGGGTTACAGAAATTGGAAGCAGAGCTGCAGGATCTCAAAGTAGTGAAGAGAAAGGAGGTTGCCCAGAAGATTAAGGAAGCAAGGGAGCAGGGCGACCTTTCCGAAAATGCGGAATATGACGCCGCCAAAGATGAACAGCGGGACATTGAGGCAAGGATTGAAGAAATCGAGAAGATTCTGAAGAATGCAGAAGTTGTTGTAGAAGACGAAGTGGATTTGGAGAAAATTAGCATCGGATGCTGCGTTAAAATCTACGACTGTGAATTTGATGAGGAACTGGAATACAAGATTGTAGGCTCTACCGAGGCCAACAGCCTACAGGGCAAAATCTCGAATGAGTCCCCCGTGGGCAAGGCGCTGATTGGGGCAAAGGTAGGCGACAGCATCCACATTGAGACCCAGGCAGGCATCTTGGAATACAAGGTACTGGGAATCGAGCGTTCCAATTAGTGTGGCTGCAGGCATATAGAATGGAACAGCAGCTGGAAACACAGGCATTAGGGGAAATGGAATAACAGCTGGGAACGCAGGATAGAATGGAGGAAGAGAAAATGGCACAGAATAATCAGCCGCAGAAACAGGATTTGAACCAGCTTTTACAAGTCCGCCATGATAAATTAAAGGATTTGCAGGAAAATGGCAAGGATCCTTTTCAGATAACAAAATATGAAGTAACAAACCACAGCCAGGAGATTAAGGATGGCTTTGAAGCCATGGAGGGACAGACGGTCAGCCTGGCAGGCAGGATGATGTTTAAGCGCGTGATGGGCAAGGCATCTTTCTGCAATGTCCAGGATCTGCAGGGCAGCATCCAGGCATATGTGGCCAGGGACAGCATTGGCGAGGAGAGCTATAAGGATTTCAAGAAATATGACGTAGGCGATATCCTTGGAATCAAAGGAGAGGTATTTAAGACCAAAACCGGCGAAATATCCATCCATGCGCAGGAGGTAACCCTGCTTTCTAAGAGCCTGCAGATTCTGCCTGAGAAATTCCACGGCCTGACAGATACCGATATGAGGTACCGCCAGAGGTATGTGGATTTAATTATGAATGCAGAGGTAAAGGAGACTTTTGTCAAGCGCTCCAAGATATTGAGCTGCATCCGTAAATACCTGGATGGCCAGGGATTTATGGAAGTGGAGACTCCCATGCTGGTATCCAACGCCGGCGGCGCGGCAGCCAGGCCCTTCGAAACGCACTTTAACGCCTTAAACGAAGACCTGAAGCTGCGGATTTCCCTCGAGCTTCCGCTAAAAAGGCTGATTGTAGGCGGCCTGGAGCGCGTGTATGAAATCGGCCGCGTGTTCCGTAACGAAGGGCTGGACACCCGCCACAACCCCGAATTTACCTTAATGGAGCTGTACCAGGCATACACCGATTACCATGGCATGATGGATTTGACAGAGAACCTCTACCGCCATGTGGCAAAGGAAGTGACAGGCTCAGAAATCATTACTTATGGCGAACATACCATGGATTTGTCCAAGCCGTTTGAGCGCCTCACAATGGTAGAGGCAGTGAAGAAATATGCCAATGTGGATTTTGATGCCGTCAGCACGGCAGAAGAAGCCAAAAAACTGGCGGACGAACATCATATTGAATATGAGGCCAGGCATAAGAAGGGCGACATCCTGAACTTATTCTTTGAGGAATACGTGGAGGATCATTTGATCCAGCCCACCTTTATCATGGATCATCCAATTGAGATTTCTCCGCTGACCAAGAAGAAGCCGGACAACCCAGAATACGTGGAGCGGTTTGAATTTTTCCTAAATGGAT
>Ga0137306_102684_pt1 | contig 14440 bp, 13 predicted proteins | sample Inofroosms_March_FD_97187 | JGI IMG/M metagenome (GOLD analysis project Ga0137306, IMG submission 97187) | Mouse cecal microbial communities from Vienna, Austria - N-Acetylneuraminic and N-Acetylglucosamine D2O microcosms_March | ecosystem: Host-associated > Mammals > Digestive system > Large...
GAAGGAAAGGGAAAGGCGGCTACTAGTATTTCCCGAATGATGGCATCTATGAAAGCCTTTTTTCATTATGAAGTCAGCAAGAAGCATCTTCGTCGAGATCCCTCCGAGGCATTAAAGCCCCCCAGAATTGAAAAGAAACCGCCAGTGATTTTGACGGTGGAGGAGGTAGAGCGTTTTTTGCATCAACCGGTAGGTAATACGCCGAAAGAACTTCGTGACAAAGCAATGCTAGAGCTTTTATATGCCACGGGAATTCGGGCGTCGGAACTTGTAAATCTGCAAGTTTCTGATTTAAATCTACAGGTGGGATTTATTACTTGCCGGGATGGCCAAAAGGAACGGGTGATTCCTTTTGGCAGAACAACAAACCAATCCCTACGGGAATATCTGAATCAGGCCAGAGCGTTTCTTCTTCGAGGAAACGAATCTCTCTGGTTGTTCACAAACTGTAATGGAAAACCAATGTCCCGACAAGGCTTTTGGAAGCTTGTGAAAAATTATGGAGAAAAGGCAGGAATTCAGACCGATATCACGCCTCACTCCTTACGCCATTCTTTTGCCGTACATCGGATTCGGGGAGGAGCCGATCTTCAGGAAGTTAAGGCAATGTTGGGACATGCAGATTTGACGACGACACAAATGTATATCAGTTATATGCAGAATGATGCAGTCTGACAGTTTGTGGATTGTGTCGGATGCTTCTAATAAGGAAAGGAATCCCGGATTATATGGGAAAATCATTATACATCGCGGAAAAGCCAAGCGTGGCCCAGCAGTTTGCAACGGCGCTAAAGCTTTCTGGCAAACGGGGAGATGGCTATATTGAGGCAGATTCTGCTATTGTAACCTGGTGTGTGGGACATTTGGTTACCATGAGCTATCCAGAGGCATACGATCCCCAATATAAACGGTGGAGTCTGCAGACCTTGCCATTCTTACCAAAAGAATTTAAATATCAGGTGATTGAAGCGGTTTCCAAACAATTCAAAATAGTCCAAACGCTGCTTAATCGGCCAGATGTCGATATTATTTATATTTGTACTGACTCGGGACGGGAGGGGGAATATATTTACCGCCTGGTAGATCAGATGTCAGAGGTAAAAGGAAAGACGCGAAAGCGGGTCTGGATCGATTCTCAGACAGAAGAAGAGATTTTGCGCGGGATCCAAAATGCCAAAGACTGGTCTGATTATGATAATCTGGCCGCGTCTGCTTATCTGCGTGCCAAGGAAGATTATTTGATGGGAATTAATTTTTCCCGGCTGTTGACCCTCAAATATGGGCCAACGATCTCCAACTATATGAAGACAGAGCGGACTGTGCTATCGGTAGGTCGGGTGATGACTTGTGTGTTGGGCATGGTGGTTCGTCGGGAAAGAGAAATTCGTGATTTTATCAAGACACCATTTTATCGGGTGATTGGTGAATGGGAAGCAGAGGGGATGCATTTTGACGGCGAGTGGAAGAGCGTGGAAGGATCCCGCTATTTTCAGTCTCCCGTTTTGTATAAGGAGAATGGGTTTCGAGAACGAAAAACAGCGGAAGAACTGATCACCGCTTTGCAGCAAAAATCACCGCTAAAAGGTATTCTAAAAAAGATAGAGAAGAAAAAAGAAACCAAGAATCCGCCACTGCTCTATAATTTGGCTGAACTTCAAAATGATTGTTCCAAATTTTTTAAGATCAGTCCGGACGAAACTCTACGGGTTGTACAGGAGTTATATGAAAAAAAATTAGTCACCTATCCTCGTACGGATGCCCGGGTATTATCCACCGCTGTGGCGAAAGAAATTCATAAGAATATCGGTGGTTTGCAAAATTTTGCGCCACTGCGAACTTATGCGGCGGAAGTTTTGTCACAAGGAGTTTACAAAAATATTGGAAAGACTCGTTATGTTAATGATAAACAAATCACCGATCATTATGCAATCATTCCTACGGGACAGGGATTTGGTGCACTTCGGAGCTTGGCTCCCTTGGCGCTTAAGATCTATGAACGAATCGCCAGACGGTTTTTGAGTGTTTTTTATCCGGCGGCTATCTATCAGAGATATTCTCTGGAGTTAGAGGTTGATCGGGAACATTTCTTTTGTAGTTTCCGGGTTCTTAAGGAGGCCGGTTATCTGAAAGTGATCGATGGGGAACGTTTATCAAAACAGACCACCGATGCGACGGTTGGACCTACAAAGCAAGGGGAAGCAGAAAAGAAGCTCCTTCAAAAAGAAGGTTCTGAAAAAGAAGATTCTGAGTTGAACCGAAAGAATCAGGAGAATCCTGCTTTCATTGCTATGTTAGATACTCTGAAAAAGGGGATGGAACTTTCTCTAGAACGGTTGATAATAAAGGAAGGAGAGACTTCTCCGCCAAAGCGCTATTCCTCAGGCTCCATGATTCTTGCCATGGAAAACGCAGGACAATGGATTGAGGATGAGGAACTTCGCGCCCAGATCAAAGGCAGCGGTATTGGTACTAGCGCTACCCGAGCTGAAATTCTAAAAAAACTGGTCAATATTAAGTATCTGGCATTGAATGGAAAGACGCAGATTATTACGCCCACTCTTTTAGGAGAGCTAATCTTTGAGGTGGTAAATGCTTCTATCCGTCAGTTGTTAAATCCAGAATTGACTGCCAGCTGGGAAAAGGGACTGACCTATGTGGCGGAAGGGGCGATTACCCCGGAAGATTATATGCAGAAGCTGGAGAGTTTTGTAGCAGGGCGCACGTATTATGTATTGAAGCTGAATAATCAGTACCAGCTTCGGGAATATTTTGAGAAAGCAGGTAAAAATTATCAAAAGCAGTCGCTTTCTCAAAAGGAAAAAGAAAAGGAGGCAGGATTATGAAAAAGAATGAAATGCGGATTGCAGAGCTTTACAATCTGGACCATACAATAGCTAAAGACTTGATGGAAGAGTATGAATATCCCTGGGAGGTTCTCCCTCATATCGGAGATTTTGTCCGCAAGTTGGGGGCTTCTCTGCCAAAGAGTGAGTATGATAATCCAATGGAAGGGATCTGGATTCATAAAACGGCCCGAGTAGCTCCCACAGCAGGAATTATCGGTCCGGTGATCATTGGTCCAGCGGCAGAGATCCGACATTGCGCTTATATCCGCGGCAAGGTGATCATAGGAGCGAATGCAGTGGTAGGCAATTCTACAGAGTTGAAAAATGTGATTTTATTTGATAATGTTCAAGTTCCCCATTATAATTATGTAGGCGATTCGGTTTTGGGCTATAAGGCGCATATGGGGGCTGGTTCGATCACTTCCAATGTGAAATCAGATAAACAGCTCGTCAAAGTTCATGGAGAGGATGGAGATATTGAGACAGGCATGAAAAAGTTTGGTGCCATGATTGGCGATGAGGTGGAGGTTGGTTGCGGTTCGGTCCTAAATCCAGGAACGGTAATTGGTAAAAATACAAACATTTATCCGCTATCTAGTGTACGAAAATGTGTAAATGCCCATTCTATCTATAAAAATCAGGGAGAGATTGCTCAAAAGCGGTGATATCTTGGAAAATACAAAAAGAAAATATAAAAGCCTCTGCTGTCTGGAAAAATTCCGGCAGCAGAGGCTTTCCTGGTTTCATAGGAAAGCACATCTTATGAAACCACAATACTCCACGGGGATTTTTTATGATTATCGGGTACCGAAGATCCGATCACCAGCATCACCGAGACCAGGACAAATATAGGCATTTTCATTAAGACAGCGATCCAAATGCCCAATATAGAGCTGAATATCTGGATGTGCTTTTTGCAGGCGCTTCACACCTTCCGGAGCGGCAATAATAGACATAAATTTGATGTGACGGCCACCATGCTGTTTGATGAAGTCAACAGCCGCCACAGCGGAACCTCCAGTGGCAAGCATCGGATCGGTAACGACAATCGTTCTCAGCTCAATCGGAGTAGGAAGCTTGCAGTAATATTCATGAGGCTCATGCGTTTCTTCATCCCGATATAATCCAATATGGCCAACTTTGGCACTGGGGACCAAAGCCAGAATGCCATTGACCATTCCCAGACCGGCTCTTAAGATGGGCACCACTGCCAACTTCTTGCCAGAAATCATAGGAGTCATGCAAGTCTCAATCGGGGTGTCCACTTCCACATCTTCGGTGGGAAGATCGCGAAGCGCTTCGTATCCCATCAGCATGGCAATCTCTTCGATCAAGGCACGGAATTCATTGGTGCCAGTACGTTTGTCGCGAAGAATGGAGATCTTATGTTGGATAAGAGGATGGTTGATGATGGTTACATTTTCCATAGATGTTATCCTTTCTTGTGTGATTGGACAGCTGCTGTCACAGCTGCTTTTGCGGTGGTATCATTCCCTGCTTGTTATTATACATATCACAGGAGAGATTGTCACCTGTTTTTTGTCTTATTTGGAGTCAGGGGCAAACATTACAATCGCATAATCGCCGAGAGCATGCGGAACCGGAATGGAAAAGTAAATGACCCCTTGGTTTTCATAACTAAAAGATTCTGGAAAATCACCTTCCAGTGGAAAATCTGCATTGGTAAACATCTGGGTGTAGGTTTCCAGACTGGTATCATTTTTGACATTCATAAGCTGAGCTTTCAAAGATTCTTCCACTTGATAGAAGGTGCAGTCTTCGGAGAGTACATAACCAGCCATAGTGTAAGGATCAGCAAAATGATCAAAGCCAATGTCAGATACATTAGCCACATCAACGGTATTGCTGTACATAACGTTGGTGGGATAGGCAGCTTTTTTGGCTGTATAAGTGCCGGTATAGACAACTGTGATACGATTGCGGTCAGCAGAGAGCACCTGACAGGATATGGATAAAGAATCTTCCGTCTCCTGGATATTCCAGGCGTCCAGTACGGACAGGGCATTTTTTTTAAGCAGAGCGTCAAGGGCAGCTGTTTTTTCAGTATCCGACAGGTTAATCACACTGGGATAGGCAATAGAGACTTTGCCGGAAGAATAGGTGTTAATCTTGGTGGAAATATTTTTGCTGCTGGCAGAAGGAGCCGATTCGGCAACCGTAGTCTCGACAGACTCGGTTTTGGCGACTGTAGTTTCTTCCGACGCTTTCGTAGTAGCGGCCATGGTTTCTGCTTCGGAAGTGTGGGTACTGCTTAAATCAATTTTCTCCGGAGATTTTTTGCAGCCAGTAACCAGAAGAGCGACAGTCAGGGTCAAAGTGCCAAATATAGCGATTTTATGAGAAAGGGTATGGTTAAATGTTGTCATTTGTATGTCCTCCTTACTTTGGTATATGAATATGAGAAACGTTGCTAAGACAGATTTGGTTAAAAGAAAAGCCCTGAAATCTCTGATTACCGAAGAGATTCAGGACTTTGCCCCTGCCAAGGATGCCGGCAGCCGGACTCGAACCGGCACGAGGTTGCCCCCGTCAGATTTTGAGTCTGATGCGTCTGCCATTCCGCCACGCCGGCTTGCTTTCGCAACGAGGATATTGTATCACAAGTGGAAGCTTTTGGCAAGTGATTTTTTGAAAAAATTATCAGAATGTTATCAAAACAGTTTATGAAAGCGTTCCATCGCCTCAATGGTATTTTCGTGACTTCCAAAAGCAGTCAGGCGGAAATAGTTACGGCCGTTTTCGCCAAAGCCGGCGCCGGGAGTACCGACAATCTGGGCATGGTTGAGCAGATAATCAAAGAATTCCCAGGACTCCATATGTTGCGGACATTCAAACCAGATGTAAGGAGAGTGAATGCCGCCAAAAAAGCGAATTTTTTTGTCAGTAAGAGTATCGGCGATCCGACGGGCATTTTGCTGATAATAGCGGATATTCTCCTGACATTGCCGGATCCCCTCAGGAGAGAACACGGCTTCTGCTCCTTTCTGAATAATGTAAGAGGTGCCGTTGAATTTGGTGGACTGACGTCGGTTCCACATAGCATGGAGGGACATCTCTCTGCCATCGGATGCGGGAAATACCAATTCTCTTGGAACAACCGTATATCCGCAGCGGGTACCCGTAAAACCGGCTGTTTTGGAAAGAGAACAGAATTCGATGGCACACCGTTTGGCTCCTTCGATAGCATAGATACTTCGCGGAAGATCCGGATCGCAGATAAAAGCCTCATAAGCAGAATCAAACAAGATCACGGCCTGGTTTTCCAAAGCATAGTCGACCCATTCTTTCAGTTGAGCACGATTATAAACCGTACCAGTAGGATTATTTGGTGAGCAAAGGTAAATAATATCCGCATGAATTTTCTTGTCCGGCATGGGCAGAAATTGATTGTCAGCATTGCCGGACAAATAGGTGATGGTTTTGCCACTCATCCGATTAGAATCCACATAAACTGGATAGACCGGATCGGGAATCAGAATCGTGTTGTCAGCGGCAAAAAGTTCTGAAATATTGCCGGTGTCGCTTTTGGCGCCATCCGAGATAAAAATATCGGCGGAATCTATAGAAACTCCGTTGCGAGCGTAATAAGAACGAATGGCATCGCGAAGAAACGCATATCCTTGTTCCGGACCATAACCTTTGAAGGTATCGGAGGAAGCCATAGCGTCAACTCCTTCATGAAGTCCTTGCACAGTCAGACTTCCCAAAGGAAGCGTGACATCGCCAATACCCAGCCGGATCACTTTCTTTTCCGGGTGGCTCTCAGAATAAGCGGCTACCCGATGGGCGATTTCAGAAAACAAATAACTTTCTTTCAGATTTTGATAATTCTCATTTAATTTTGGCATGGAGGATTCCTTTCCGGCTGAAAAAATTTAGTCAGCCTTTTTCAAAGATTGATTTTAACAAAGAATAAAGAGTGCGTCAAGAAAATTGATATTCAGAACTCCTTGAATAGAAAAGAAGTTCTGTGTATAATGAAGGACAGAAGGAAGAAAGGCAAAAGCGAGGTGAGGAATATGCTGACCTGCCAAGAAGCAGAGAAAATGGTGATGCCTTATATTGATGAAATGCTTGGGGAAGAAGAACTGGACGAGTTTTTGGAGCACATTGAAGGGTGCGAAGCCTGCCGAGAGGAACTGGAGATTTATTATACTGTTTCTGTGGGACTCAGGCAGCTAGATGCAGGTACCGGAGTCTTTGATATTGCCGGAGCATTGGAGGAAAGCATGGATCTGGCCTGGTTGAAGGTCCGGGCAGCGAGACTTCGACGGGTGATTTGCTATGCAGTAGGGACTTTATGTGCGACCGGAGTGCTGACAACGATGATATTGCAGCTGCGGATCTGGCTGCAGACAGGGCTCTTAGGATAAGGAGAAGAGAATGGAAAAGCTGGTATTAATTGACGGGCACAGTATTTTAAACCGGGCTTTTTATGGAGTACCGGAGCTGACTAATGCAGAAGGATTTCATACCAACGCTGTGTATGGATTTCTCAATATTATGTTTCGAATTCTGGAGGAGGAAAAAGCCGATCATTTGGCTGTGGCTTTTGACGTGCACGAACCAACCTTCCGTCATAAAATGTATGCGGAATATAAAGGCACCAGAAAACCGATGCCAGAAGAATTGCAAGAGCAAGTTCCGCTGATGAAAGAGGTTTTGTCCGCTATGGAGATTCCTGTTTTGACATTGGCCGGATATGAGGCAGATGATATTTTGGGAACTTTGTCAAAACGGATGGCTGGAGATGGAGTAGAAGTGTCAATTGTGTCTGGAGATCGGGATTTGCTGCAGCTGGCAGATACCCATATTAAAATCCGGATTCCCAAAACCAACCGCAATGGGACTGAGGTAAAAGACTATTATCCGGAAGATGTGAAACGAGAATATCAGGTAACGCCACAGGAATTCATCGATGTAAAAGCATTGATGGGGGATGCTTCGGACAACATTCCAGGAGTCCCTTCTATCGGAGAAAAGACGGCGACCAATCTGATCGTAACTTATGGAAATATTGAGAATGCGTATGCTCATCTGGAAGAAATCAAGCCGCCACGGGCCAAGAAGGCTTTGTCAGAACACTATGATATGGCCGTGATGAGTAAAGAACTGGCTACGATTTGTCTGGATTGTCCCATCGAGTTTTCTTATGCAGATGCTAAAATTGAGAATTTGTATACACCAGGAGCCTATCAGTACATGAAACGATTGGGTTTTAAATCGATTTTGTCCCGGTTTGATACCCAGCAAATGAATGCTTGTCCGGCAGAAGAACATTTCTGGCTGGTAGAAGAATATGCCGGAGTAGAACATCTTTTTGAAAAAGCAGGACAGACAAGTCGTGTGGGATTTCAGTTGATTCCTGGTCTTAGTGGGATAGATGGCTTGGGGATTTGTTTTGGCGAGGAAGAATGTTATGCTGTACCGGTTTCTGGTTTCGTGACAGAGGCTTATCTTTGCCAAAAGTTAGAGGATCTTTTGCAGAGTTTTCAGAAGAGAAATCAAAAAAAACAGGAGGAAGACAAGTCAGAAGGCATTCCAGACAATATGGCTGTCGTACTGGATCTGAAAGGTCAGCTGAACTATTTGCAGCTGGATTATGGCTGTCCAGTTATGGACGCTGGGGTTGCCGGGTATCTGCTGAATCCTCTAAAAGATACTTATGATTACGACGATTTAGCCAGAGATTATCTGGATTTGGCAGTGCCATCAAGGACGGATTTTCTGGGAAAAGAAAAGTTAGGCGCGGCACTGATTCGCGGAGAAGAACATGCAATTTCTTGTGCTTGTTATTTGGGATATATCGCATGGAAAGCGATGCCAGTACTGGAGAAGAAACTAACCGAACAGGGGATGATAGATTTATTCTGGAATATGGAAATGCCCCTGATTTATAGTCTGCATCACATGGAGACTGCTGGTATACGGGTGGACAAAGCCCAGCTCAAAACTTATGGAGAGCAGCTCAAGGTAAGGATTGACAAGTTGGAGAAGGAAATTTATCAACTGGCAGAAGAAGAGTTCAATATCAATTCGCCCAAACAGCTGGGAGAGGTTTTATTTGAACATAGGAAACTTCCTCATGGAAAGAAGACAAAAACTGGATATTCTACAGCAGCAGATGTTCTGGAAAAGCTGGCGCCAGATTATCCATTGGTTCAGAAAATTTTGGATTACCGTCAGTTGACAAAACTCAATTCTACTTATGCGGAAGGGCTGGCTGTTTATATTGGAGAGGATGGGCGGATTCACGGTAAGTTCAATCAGACCATCACGGCTACCGGGAGAATCAGCAGTACCGAGCCGAATCTGCAGAATATTCCGGTGCGGATGGAGCTGGGACGGGCGATTCGCAAGGTGTTTGTGCCAGAAGAAGGTTTTGTATTTATTGATGCAGATTATTCCCAGATTGAATTGCGCATTTTGGCTCATATGTCGGAAGATCCCCGGTTAATTCGAGCCTATGGAGAAGCTCAGGATATTCATGCAATCACAGCTTCCGAGGTGTTTCACACCCCGCTTGCCGAGGTGACACCTCTGCAAAGACGCAATGCAAAAGCAGTCAATTTTGGGATTGTTTATGGAATCAGCGCCTTTGGATTGAGTGAGGATTTGAGCATTTCCCGGCAGGAGGCCGTGGAATATATCAACAAATATTTTGAGACTTATCCGGGGATCAAAGCTTTTTTGGATAGGCAGGTACAAAACGGAAAAGAGCAAGGATATGTCACCACTATGTTTGGCAGAAGACGTCCGATCCCAGAATTGAAGTCCCCCAATTATATGCAACGTTCCTTCGGAGAACGGGTTGCCATGAATTCACCAATTCAGGGTTCGGCGGCTGATATTATGAAGCTGGCGATGATTGCTGTAGATCAAAAGTTACGGGCGCAGAATCTGAAATCCCGGATTGTATTGCAGATCCACGACGAACTTTTGGTGGAAGCGCCCAAGGAAGAAGCAGAAACGGTAAAACAGCTTTTAGAGGAGCAGATGAAACAGGCAGCAAAGCTGCGGGTTGCGCTGGAAGTAGAGGCACATCAAGGCAGCAGCTGGTTTGATACCAAAGAAGAGGTCAGCCGATCATCTCCGGAACTTTTATTCCGCGAAGCAAGTGTCAAAGATACGGGTACAGAAATTAAGGAAACAGGATTATACAAGCCCAATGTGTTAGTAAGCGCCTGCCTTTTAGGAGTGCATTGCCGATATGACGGGAAAGGCGAGATCGCCGGATGGGGGAAAGAATTGATGGACCGAGCCCATCTGATACCGGTATGTCCAGAACTGATGGGTGGGTTGCCGACCCCAAGGAAACCGGCGGAAATAAAAGGAGATCGGGTAATAACCATTGATGGAGAAGATGTGACGGCTCAGTATCAGAAAGGAGCAGAAGAAACTTTGGCGCTGGCCAGACTCTATGGTTGCCGTTTCGCAATTTTAAAAGAACGGAGTCCTTCTTGCGGAAGCGGTATGGTATACGATGGCACACATTCGGGAAATCTTACAAAAGGAGATGGAATAACAGCAGAGTTGTTAAAGGCTCATGGGATTCCCGTTTTGGGTGAACAGGAAGAAAATAAAATAAAAGATATGGTGGATGACAGCAAAAAATTGTGATATACTAGGCCGGAGTGTGAGAGAAATGGAAGGACATTTCTGGTAAAGAATGGCTACAGAATGAAAAAGAATATTTCGCAGCTAAGAAAGAAGAGGATGTTTTTTATGAAAAATCAACCATCAGAGGGAATTAGAAATCCGGAGTTAGTGGAGGCGATGCGTGCCATGCTTCGCCATGACAGCGAGAAAACCCGTGGACATATGGCAGAGATTTTGATGGACGCGCAATTGCTATCGCCGATTCAACAGCAGACAGTGTTGACGGAAAAAGAAGGACCTTCTGTCAGAATTAAATTTGAGGAAATCCAAAATATAGAAGGGGATAAATATTATCTGGCATTTACCGACATGGATGAATATGCGAAATGGAATGAAGACGAGACACACGATCGGGCGCTGATCATGACAATGGAAGATTTTGGCAATATTCTGATTCGTAATCTCAATGATTTGAAAGGGTTTGTGATAAATCCTTTTGGTGAAAATGTCAGCATTTCCAAAAGCCTGCTTCTTTCCTTGCTGAAACAGAGAGAGGCGAGAGAGAATGGAACCCTGGAAAATTAATTCTCAACCTACATGGAAGACTGGTAGTTTTGCTTTGGTGATTGGGATTACCGGCGGAGTGGGAGCAGGCAAAAGTCGGATTTTAAACATTCTTAAGGAAGAGTACCATGCTTATATTCTACAGGCGGATGAAGTGGCAGCAGAACTAGAAAAACCCGGTCAGGAAGGGCTTCGACTTTTAACGGAATGCTTTGGAAAAGAGATTCTGCAAGCGGATGGTAGTCTGGATCGGAAAACATTTGCAGAATTGATATTTCAGGACTCTTCCGCTCTTTTGCAGGTAAATGCAATCATTCATCCATTGACCTGGCAGAAGCTTTGTGAAAAGGTAGCAGCGATTATCCAATCCGCCAGCGGAAAGGAACACGTGCTGATTGCCGTAGAGGCCGCTTTATTTGATGAAAAGAGCCGGAAACTGTGTGATACGTTGTGGTATGTGGATACTACAGAGGAAAAACGCATTGTACGTTTGATGGAAAACAGAGGTTATAGTTGGGAAAAGTGTCAAAATATCATTCGCAATCAGCCGGGCCGGGAGGATTTCCTGGCGCTGGCGGATGAAGTGATTGACAATAATGGTACGCTCCAGGAGGCCCGGGAACAGATTGCCCGGTTACTTCAATTTCAAGGCTTTCTTATATAATTTGTGGCAGGTAAAAGCAACATAAAGAGCAGGATAACAGACATGAGATTAGTGAGTATTGCAAGCGGGAGCAGTGGAAACTGCATTTACATAGGGACGGAAAACACACATATCCTGGTAGATGCCGGAATCAGCAATAAGAGAATCGAACAGGGACTCAATGAGATTGGTATCAAGGGGATGGAATTAAATGGGATTATGATTACCCATGAACATTCCGATCATATACGGGGACTTGGCATCCTGGCCAGGAAATATGGGATTCCGATCTATGGAACGAGAGAGACATTGGAGGAAATCGCCGGTAAAAAATGTCTGGGCGAATATCCAAAAGAGCTTTTGACAGAAGTATGGCCGGATCGGGAGTTTGCAGTGGGAGAATTGAAGCTGCTGCCTTTTTCGATCGATCATGACGCAGCAAACCCTGTGGCATACCGGATTCAACATGGGCGGAAAAATATGGCGGTTGCCACGGATATGGGGCATTTTGATTCCTATATCATCGATCATCTTCAGGGGCTGGATGCTTTGCTGATCGAGTCAAATCACGATGTCAATATGCTGCAGGCAGGACCATATCCCTATTACCTGAAACGACGGATTTTGGGAGATCACGGACATTTATCCAATGAAAATGCCGGCCGCCTTTTAAACCATCTGCTTCATGACCACTTAAAGCATATATTGCTGGGACATCTGAGCAAAGAGAATAATTATGAGGCGCTGGCTTATGAGACAGTGAGACTGGAGATCGATGAAGGAGATACTCCGTACCAGGCATCCGACTTTTCCATTGCAGTGGCCAGACGGGATGAAATGTCACAGATTCTGTATATCTGAAAGAAAGAGAGGACATGACAAAAATGAACAAAGTGATTATTACAGTAGTGGGGAAGGATACGGTGGGAATCATTGCGAGAGTATGTACGTATCTGTCAGAAAAAAATGTCAATGTACTGGATATTTCCCAGACGATTGTACAGGAATATTTTAATATGATGATGATTGCTGATATCAACCAGGCGACGGTATCTTTTGAGGAAATCTATACCAGGTTGGAGCAGCTGGGCGAAGAGATCGGCGTGAAGATTCACTGCCAGCGCGAGGAAATATTCACGAAAATGCATCGGATTTAAGAACGCAAAGGGATTAAATGATAATGAACAAAAAGGGTGGGAAATGGAATGCTAAACCTGTTTGAAGTAATTGAAACCAATAACATGATCGAACATGAACGGCTGGATGTACGTACCATTACAATGGGGATCAGCCTGCTGGATTGTTGTGACAATGATTTGGATACTGTCAACAAAAGAATATATGAAAAAATCACCCGGTATGCTCAGGATTTGGTAGCGACCGGGGAAGCGATCGCGCGTGATTTTGGCGTGCCGATAGTCAATAAACGGATTTCTGTAACCCCCATCGCACTGGTGGGGGGCTGTGCCTGTAAAAGCCCGGAGGACTTTGTGACGATTGCTAAGACTTTAGATCGGGCGGCTCATGCCGTAGGAGTAAACTTTATTGGCGGTTATTCTGCACTGGTATCGAAGGGAATGACAATGGCAGATGAAAATCTGATTCGGTCTATTCCTCAGGCGCTGGCGTGTACCGAGCGTGTGTGCAGCTCGGTCAATGTGGGTTCCACGAAGACAGGGCTGAATATGGACGCAGTAAGGCTGATGGGAGAGATGGTTCTAGAAACCGCAAAGGCCACAAAAGAGCAGGATTCCTTGGGTTGCGCCAAGCTGGTGGTATTTTGCAATGCGCCGGATGATAATCCCTTTATGGCAGGAGCCTTTCATGGTGTGACAGAGGCTGACGCGATCATCAATGTGGGAGTCAGTGGGCCAGGCGTGGTGAAGGTGGCATTGGAAAAAGCCCGGGGAGAAAACTTTGAAGTACTCTGTGAGACGATCAAAAAAACGGCCTTTAAGATAACCCGGGTAGGCCAACTGGTTGCCCAGGAGGCATCCAGACGGCTGGGGGTTCCTTTTGGCATTATCGATTTGTCCCTGGCGCCTACGCCGGCGGTCGGTGACAGTGTGGCAGAAATCCTGGAGGAAATCGGCCTGGAATGCGTGGGCGCTCCGGGAACCACAGCTGCGCTGGCGATGCTCAACGATCAGGTGAAAAAGGGCGGTGTCATGGCCTCTTCCTATGTGGGGGGCCTGAGTGGGGCCTTTATTCCGGTCAGTGAAGATCAGGGGATGATCGACGCCGTAACAAAGGGAGCACTGACATTGGAAAAGCTGGAGGCCATGACTTGTGTCTGCTCGGTGGGCCTTGATATGATAGCTATTCCGGGAGACACCGCCTCATCAACGATTGCCGGCATAATTGCCGATGAGGCGGCCATCGGGATGATTAACCAAAAAACGACAGCTGTCCGCGTGATCCCGGTGATTGGCAAGACAGTAGGAGACACTGTGGAATTTGGAGGACTTTTGGGTTACGCACCGGTTATGCCGGTGAATCCGTATTCTTGTGAGAAATTTGTGAACCGCAAAGGAAGGATTCCCGCGCCCATTCACAGCTTCAAAAACTGAGGATATACTTCCAGAAGTCATTAACTATATCGGAAAGGACAAATCATGGGCAAAGAGACTCTGGAATCCATGCTAAATCTTTTTATCAATGAATCCCTCCGGCAGATGGTTTTCAGCAATCCGGTAAATAAGGACGGGTTCTTGAAAACCAAAGTCCGTCCGGTTATGATTCGGGGACAGCTTTTATTCCAGGCAGA
>Ga0137306_102637_pt2 | contig 14439 bp, 13 predicted proteins | sample Inofroosms_March_FD_97187 | JGI IMG/M metagenome (GOLD analysis project Ga0137306, IMG submission 97187) | Mouse cecal microbial communities from Vienna, Austria - N-Acetylneuraminic and N-Acetylglucosamine D2O microcosms_March | ecosystem: Host-associated > Mammals > Digestive system > Large...
AGATCAAATACGCTCTGCGGAACAATTACTGCCGCTGTACCGGGTATGTGAAGATCATCGCCGCGGTGAAGCTTTCCGCGAAGATCCTGCGGGAAGGCGTGATTCCGGGAAAGAGCGCCGACGACTGGAAGATCGGCTCCAGGGTACACCGCCTGGACGTGGAAGAGAAGGTGATGGGCTACGGCAAGTATCCTGACGATTTCTATATGGAAAATATGTGTTACGGCTCGGCCCTTCGGAGCAAATACCCAAGGGCAAGGGTGCTCTCCATTGATACATCCAAGGCGAAAGCGCTGCCGGGCGTGGCGGCGGTTCTGACGGCGGAGGACATTCCGGGGGAGAACAAGATCGGGCATCTCAAGCATGACCAGTATACCCTGATCCCGGTGGGAGGGCTGACCCATTACCTGGGAGACGCCGTGGCCCTGGTAGCTGCGGAGGATATGGAAACCGTAGAAAAAGCGAAAAAGCTGATCAAGGTGGAGTACGAGGTTCTTCCCATGGTACATAATATCGAAGAGGCGGCGGCAGCGGACGCGCCCAGGGTATTCGACGAGGAAGAGTCCAATGTCCAGGCATACAAGCACGTAAGCCGGGGGAATGCACAGGAAGCGATCAAACATGCGAAGCATGTCATTTCCCATCACTTCGAGACCCCCTGGACGGAGCACGCATTTCTGGAGCCTGAGTGCGCCGTGTCTTATATCGATGAGGACGGCGATGTGATGGTCATTTCCACGGACCAGGATGCCTACTGTACTTACCGGGAATGCAGCCTGATGCTGGGAACAGATAAGGTGAAGGCCGAAAACGCGCTGGTAGGCGGCGGCTTCGGCGGCAAGGAGGACATGACGGTGCAGCATCACGCGGCGCTGCTTGCCCACCATACCAGGCGTCCGGTGAAAGTCCGGCTGACCAGGGCGGAGTCCCTTCTGATCCACCCCAAGCGGCATCATTTTGTGATGGACTTTACCATGGGCTGTGACGAAAACGGCAGGATTCTGGGGGTAAAGGCAAAGGTGGCTTCGGATACAGGAGCGTTTGCCTCTCTGGGCGGCCCTGTGCTGGAGCGTGCCTGCACCCATGCGGCAGGTCCTTATGCTTACGAGAATTTTGAGATCGAAGGAACCGCTTATTATACAAACAATCCGCCGGCAGGGGCATTCCGCGGGTTCGGCGTGACCCAGACCTGTTTTGCGACGGAGACCTTGCTGAACATGATGGCGGACGAGATCGGGATCACGCCATGGGAGATCCGCTACCGCAATGCCATCCGTCCGGGAGGCGTTCTGCCCAACGGACAGATCGTGGATGAATCTACCGGGCTGGTAGAGACGCTGGAGGCAGTGAAGGAGCAGTACGACAGCGCAAGGGCGGCCGGAAAACCGGTGGGGCTTGCCTGTGCCATGAAGAACGCCGGAGTGGGCGTGGGAATCCCGGATACGGGCCGGGTAAAACTGATCGTAGAGGATGACCATAAGCTTCATATCTACGCAGGGGCTTCCTGCATCGGCCAGGGCCTGGGAACCGTGCTGGTACAGATGGTTGTCAGCAATACGGACTTAAAGCGGGAGGACATTGTCTACGAGCGCAGCAATACATGGATCGCACCGGATTCCGGAACCACTTCCGGCTCCAGACAGACCATGATCACCGGGGAAGCATGTCTGCGGGCGTGCAGAAAGCTGATGGAAGCAAAGGCAGGAGGAAAGACGCTGGCGGATCTGACGGGACAGGAATTTTACGGAGAATACCTTGCCAAGACAGATCCACTTGGAGCGGACGTGCCGAACCCGGTTTCCCATGTGGCCTACGGATACGCCACCCAGGTATGCATCCTGGATTCCAAAACCGGGAAGATCGAGAAGATTGTGGCGGCCCACGACGTAGGAAAGGCAGTGAACCCGCTGTCCTGCGAAGGGCAGATCGAGGGCGGCGTGGTCATGTCCATGGGATTCGCCCTGCGGGAAAAATATCCCATCGACGAGAACTGTAAACCGGTGGAGAAGTTCGGTGCGCTTGGGCTGTTCCGTGCCCATGAGATCCCGGAGATCGAGGCCCTTGTCATCGACAAACCGGGGCTCAATGTGGCCTGCGGCGCAATCGGCATCGGGGAGATCACATCCATTCCGACCGCGCCGGCGATCACGGACGCATACTACCGGCTGGATGGAGAACGCAGGTACAGCCTGCCGATCTCCGGTACACCATATAAGAGGGAGGGATGACGGATCATGGCAGTGAAGAAAAAATTCCCCTGCCGCGCGGCGGTGGTGGCATGCAACGGAACATGTGCCGCAAGTGCGGTATCCAGATGTAAATATGGCTGTGTGGGCTGCGGAAACTGTGCTGCGGTCTGCAGGTTCGGCGCCGTTTCCCTGAATGAAAACGGCGTGGCAGAGGTGGATGAGGAGAAGTGTATCGCCTGCGGTATGTGCGTGCGTGCCTGTCCCCAGGATATCATCCGTCTGCACGAATGCGCCAACTATATTGTGGTGCGGTGCGCCAATGAAGACAAAGGAAAAGAAGCGAGGGAAGCCTGCCCGGTAAGCTGTATCGGCTGCGGGATCTGCGAAAAGACCTGTACGGCGGAGGCGATCCATGTGATCGACAGCCATGCGGTGATCGATGAATCCCTTTGTTTAAGCTGCGGCATGTGCGCGGTCAAGTGCCCCCGACATGCCATCGCGGATCTGCGGGGAATCCTGGCGTAACGGTATAATAGAGAAGTGGACGGCAAAGCCTGTGTCTGTGGCATATAAAAAAGCGCGGACCGCAGGCTGTACAAAAAAGCCCTGTCAAATAGGTGTCTATTTGACAGGGCTTTTTTATACCATCGTATGTAGAAAAACTGCCGGAGGCAGGTTTTCAGTGTGCGCCGCTGACAAAGTGTATCAGGCGCTGATCTCGCTGAGATACCGGTAAATGGTGGCATTGGAGCAGGAGAACTTCCTGGCGACAAAGGAGACCGCCCCTTTGAGCTGAAACAATCCCTGCTCATTGAGCTGCTCCACAATCTCCCTCCGTTCGAACTGGTTCAGCCGGTCAATGGGCGTCTCCAGAGAAGCCGTGGCTTCGTCAAAGATCTTCTGCATCAGCGCCGGGATATCCATGGAGAAATTCTCCGTGATCGGCGTCGCTGCGGTTTTCGGGGGAGCGGCAGACGGAGCGCTCCTGTCCAGCAGAGGCTGGGTGTTTGCGGGGTGCTGCTCCAGAAAGGATTCCGGGTGGATCACGGAAAGCAATTGTTCTGTCAGTTCCTTGTACCGCCAGTCGTCGAAATTGATGCATAGGAGCCCGATGGGCCTGCGGTCCTCATCCCGGATGAACATGGTGGAGGAACGGAGGACATGTCCATTGGGCGCAATCCCTTTATAATTGCTCAGAAAGTCTTCCGATTCATAGGCCCTGGAAGAGATCATGCGGAGGGCGGCATCCGTCAGGGGGCCTCCCACTTTTCTGCCGCTGATGTGTCCGTTTGCGATTGCGGCAATTGCAATGTCCTTGGAACTCAGGTCATGCAGGACCACTTCAAAATCCGGGCCGAGCGCCTTTCCGAGAAAGTCTACAAGTATGGTATAATGCTGAAGGATATCTGATTGCATAAGCGTTCCCCATTTCTTTTATAACGTTTCTTCTATTATTACACGTTCTCTTTTTAAATTCAATAAAAAAGTCAACGTACAAAAAAATTTTTGTTAGGCAAACGGCGTTTCAGCTTGACAGATATAGATGCCGGTGATAAAATATTATTATTACGAGAAAAGAAATTTGTAGAAGGAGATATGACCATGAAAACAATCTTAAACACAGACAAGGCACCTAAGGCAATCGGACCCTATTCACAGGGAATCAATACAGGGAATCTGATGTTTCTCTCCGGACAGCTTCCGATCCTTCCCTCTGAAGGCAAGATCGTTGCGCAGGACATCGAAGGCCAGACAAAGCAGTCTCTGGAGAATGTAAAGTCCATTCTGGAATCTGCCGGATGCACCATGGACAATGTAGTAAAGACAACCGTATTTTTGAAAAATATCGCGGACTTTGGAAAGATGAACGAAGTATACAAGGGATTTTTCAGTGAAGGCAACTATCCGGCAAGATCTGCGTTCCAGGTAGCCGCACTTCCCCAGGATGCGCTGGTAGAGATCGAAGTTGTTGCATTAAAAGACTGATTATGCATGTCGGCGCAGTGATCGATGCCGCCGGCAGACCTGCAGAGACAGGGGATTTGAGCCGGCTTACGGAGACAGACATCCTGTCCGCGGCAGAACGGACGGCTGTGAACTTTCAGCGGGCAGGCATCAAGGACATCGTTATGGTAACCGGATATCGGGCAGAGCAGGTGGAGAAGACGCTCCGCCGCTTTGGGATCACATTTCTCAGAAATGAACACGGCGGTTCCCCGCAGATGCTGGATTCCGCCAGGCTGGGGCTTCGCTATCTCAGGGAACGGTGCGGCAAAGTACTGTTCTGTCCGGTGGATGTTTCCTTTTTCATGGAGGATACGGTAAAGCTTCTGCTGGATGAACCGGGCAGTGTTGTGCTGCCGGTCTGCCAGGGTCAGCCGGGATATCCGGTCTGCATCGACAGCACCCGGATTCCCGACATACTGGAGTACCAGGGGAACCAGGGCTGGAAGGGCGCTCTGGAAGCGCTGGAGAGGGAGACAATCCGGTTGGAGGTCTCTGACGAAGGAGTGCTTGCGGGCGCATACGGACAGCAGGACTGCACCCAGCTTGCCAGGCTCCGTGACAAAAAGCGGATGCGGCCCACGGTGAAGGTAAGGCTGGCCGGCCGGAAGCCCTTTTTCGGGCCGGGGACAGTCACACTGCTCAAGCAGATCGACAGTCTGGGTTCCGTGAAGGAAGCCTGCGAGAGAACCAGCATTTCCTACAGCAAAGGATGGAAGATCATCCATGCGGCGGAGGAGGAGCTGGGGTACCAGATCGTAGGACGCAGGCCCGGCGGAAAGAACGGCGGAGGAGCCTATCTGACAGACAGGGGAAGGGATCTTTTGGGACTGTTCGAGGAGTTTGAGAAGCAGGTGGAAAAAGCGGCAGATCAGATCTATCACAATATTTTTTTTGACAGCGAATTATTTTGAAAAAATAATCGGTATGGTCCAACAGATAATTGGCTTCAAATTGGAGGAATGGACGATGAAACTGATGAAAACGGAGGAGGCGGTGGGGCAGATCATCTGCCACGACATCACCCAGATCATCCGGGGCGTGACGAAGGACGCGGTATTCCGCAAAGGACACGTGATCCGCGAGGAGGATATCCCGGTGCTTCTGAGTGTAGGGAAGGACCACATTTATATCTGGGAGAATCACGAGAATATGCTTCATGAAAACGAGGCTGCTCAGATTCTGTGCGATATATGCAGAAATGACCATATGCGTCCGTCAGAGGTGAAGGAAGGCAAGATTGAGCTGAGCGCGGAATGCGCCGGGCTGTTTAAGGTGGATTCCGAAAGGCTGAAAGCGGTCAACTCCCTGGGAGAGATGATGATTGCGGCGCGGCACGGGAATGTTCCTGTAAAGGCGGGGGACAAGCTGGCAGGAACCAGGATCATTCCGCTGGTGATCGAGAAGGAGAAGATGGAGCAGGCAAAGGAGACGGCGGGAGAGAAGCCGATCTTTGAGCTGATGCCGTATCTGAAAAAAAAGGCGGGGATTGTGACCACCGGAAACGAGGTGTTTTACGGGCGGATTGAGGATACCTTTACCCCGGTGATCCGGGAAAAGCTGTCGGAATATGACGTGGAGGTCATCGGCCATGAGGTCTGCGGCGACGACCACGAGCAGATCACGGCGGCCATCCGGAAGCTGTTGGATGCAGGGGCGGATCTGGTTCTCTGCACAGGAGGAATGAGCGTGGATCCGGACGACAGGACCCCTCTTGCGATCCGCAATACCGGAGCCGGGATCGTGACATACGGTGCGCCGGTGCTGCCGGGAGCCATGTTCCTTCTGGCCTATTACGGGGACAGGCATATTCCGGTCATGGGGCTTCCGGGATGCGTCATGTACGCAAGGCGGACCGTCTTTGACCTGGTACTCCCCAGGATCATGGCCGGGGAAGTGCTGGAGAAACAGGATCTGGACCGGCTGGGAGAAGGCGGGCTGTGCCTGTCCTGCCCGGTGTGCACGTTTCCCAACTGCGGATTTGGAAAGTAAAAACAGGCCGGGGCCTTTGCGTAACCAGAAGCATGTGTGCAGCCCCGAAGAAAAAAACAGAAGAATAAGAGGCAAGCAATGAAAGACCAATATCAGAGAGTTGTTGATTATATCAGAATATCCGTGACAGACCGGTGCAATTACCGGTGCCAGTACTGCATGCCCCGGGAAGGGGTGGAGCCCATGCCCCACAGCGAGGTCATGACCTATGACGAGATCCTCCGTCTCGTCAAGGCGGCGGCCGGCGCAGGGATCACAAAGGTGAAGATCACCGGAGGGGAACCCCTGGTGCGAAAAGGCGTGTGCGGGCTGATCCGCAATATCCGGCTGGTTCCGGGAATCGAGTCTGTTACAGTGACTACCAACGGAGCGCTGCTGTGCAGGTTTCTGCCGGATCTGGCGGCGGCCGGAGTATCCGGCATCAACATCAGCCTGGATACCCTGGACAAAGACAAATTCCACCGTCTGACCCGGCGGGGAGAATTTTCTGAGGTCTGGGAGGGCATCCGGCAGACGATCCTGGCAGGAATCCCGGTGAAGGTAAACTGCGTACCCATGGTGGGGATCAATGAGGATGAGCTTGTGGACATGGCGGCGCTGGCATGGAAATACCCGATCACGGTCCGTTTTATTGAAATGATGCCCATCGGGCTGGGGTCAGGATATACGGCGGTGACCCAGGACGAGATCAAAAAACTGCTGGAAGCGCAGTTTGGTTATATGGAACTGGTGAAGGAGTCTGTGGGAAATGGCCCGGCAGTCTATTACCAGCTGCCTGAATTTCGCGGGAAGATCGGGTTCATCAGTGCGCTGAGCCGGAAGTTCTGCCGCTCCTGCAACCGAATCCGGGTGAAAGCGGACGGCACCTTGAAGCTGTGCCTGAATTATGAAGGGCATATCAATCTGAAGCAGGAGATGAGAAACGGGATTGATGACAGGGAGCTGCAGCAGCTTCTGCAGGACTGCATCTACATGAAACCGAAATGCCATGATTTTCCAAGCAGGGCATGGCCCACGGCGGAGAACGGCGTACCCGGGATCTTTGGAAACGGAAATTCACCCGAGGAGCGGGTAAAGGGAATCCTGCAGGAAACACACAATATGGCTCAGATCGGAGGTTAAGCATGGGAGTGGTAAAGGCAGTCTGCATCAGTGAACGCAGGGGGATCGAAAAGAAAAATGTGGGCTCTGCGGAATTTGCGGAGGGCTTCGGAATCCGAGGGGACGCCCACGGCGGGAACTGGCACAGGCAGGTCAGCCTCCTGTCGGCAGAGCGGATCGAAGCATTTAACAGGAAAGGGGCAGATGTGGTTTACGGCGCCTTCGGGGAAAATCTGGTGGTGGAGGGTTTTGATTTCAGATCCCTTCCGGCCGGAACCACGTTCCGGTGCAATGACGTGGTGCTGGAAATGACGCAGATCGGAAAGGAATGCCACACACACTGCCGGATCTATCAGAAGATGGGAGAATGCATCATGCCCACCCAGGGCGTGTTCGCACAGGTGGTTCATGGGGGCACCATTTCCGTGGGAGACGAGATGCAGATCATTGAGAAGGCGGATACCCGCTATACCGCCGCGGTGGTGACGCTCAGCGACAAAGGCGCAAGAGGGGAACGGGAGGACACCAGCGGCCCCTGTATCTGCGGGATGCTGGAGGATGCGGGCTACCGTGTGGTGGAGCGGCTTTTGCTGCCGGATGAGCAGAAGAAGATCGAACAGGAGCTGATCCGCCTTTCGGACGGCAGGCAGGTCAACCTGGTTCTGACCACAGGAGGAACCGGATTCTCTCAGCGGGATCGTACGCCGGAAGCTACCATGGCAGTGGCCGAGAGAAATGCGCCGGGGATCGCGGAGGCCATCCGCATGCACTCCCTGTCCATCACCGGAAGGGCCATGCTGGGAAGAGGCGCGTCGGTGATCCGCGGCAAGACGCTCATCGTCAACCTGCCGGGAAGCAAAAAGGCGGTGAAGGAAAGCCTGGAATATATCCTGCCCCACCTGGAACACGGGATCGGGATTCTGACCGGGGAGGAAGCGGAGTGCGGCGTCAAGGCATGAATGCGGCCGGCGACAGGGCGGAGTACGGCGTCAAGGCATGAATGCAGCCGGAGCAGGGGCAGGCAATCCATCTGTTTTGGAAACCGGCTGCAAATGAGGAAGGAAAGAAAACATGTGGAAAAGAACGGTTTGCGGCCTGCTTGCGGCAGTGCTGACGGGAAGCCTGCTGACGGGATGTGCCGCGGATGTATCCAAAGGGACGGAAAAAAAGCCGGAAGCGCAGGGAACCGATCAGAATATCGGGAAAACCGATCCTGAGACAGAAAAGGACACCGGGAAGAACGATCCTGAGACGGAGATCCAGGTATTTATAGCGGCCAGTCTGAACAACGTTATGACAGAGCTGGCAGAACAATACAGCCAGGCCCATCCGGAGGTAAAGATCACCTATAATGCGGACAGCTCCGGTACGCTCCTGACGCAGATCCAGGAGGGATATGCCTGCGACGTCTTTTTTTCCGCGGCCCAGAAGCAGATGGATCAGTTGGAGAAGGACGGGCTTGCGGTAGAAGGAACCAGGGCGGACGTGGTCAACAACCAGGTGGTGGTAGTCGCCTTAAAGGACAGTAAAACGGCGGTGACGGGGCTGGGCAATCTGGAGGAGGCCGGGAGCATTGCACTGGCAGGCGGAAGCGTTCCCGTGGGAAGATATACAAGGCAGGCGCTGGTGAACCTGGGAAAGCTGGAAGAGACGGAGGACGCGGCCGGGATTACCACCCGGACGGTGTCCGAAGCCCTGGGCGGCGTGGAGATCAGCGAGCAGGACAATGTGAGCAAGGTGCTCACGGCGGTGACCGAAGGCTCCTGCGAGGTAGGAACCACGTATTACTCCGACACATACGGATATGAGGAAGAACTGGACATCCTGGAGACGGTCGGCTATGACCTGACCGGAAATGTCATCTATCCCATTGCACAGGTGGTCAACGAGGAGGCGGATGAAGCGCAGACGGCCGCGGCCGCCGAATTTGTGGAGTTCATTTTGTCGGACGAAGCCAAGGCCGTGTTTGAAGCATATTATTTTGATACGGATGTTTGATATGGAAACGGTAATGGAACTATTCAAGGAACTGGACTGGAGTCCTCTGTTTATATCTCTGAAGACCGGGGCTGCCGCTACGTTTGTCTCGTTTTTCCTGGGGATTTTCGCGGCAAGGAAGGCAGTCAGGGCATCTGGCGGCAAAAAGGCCGTCCTGGACGGGATACTCACCCTGCCCATGGTGCTGCCTCCCACGGCGGCAGGGTTTTTCCTATTGCTTTTGTTCAGCAGGCGGCGTCCGTTAGGCAGCTTCCTGTACGAACAATTTGACTTCAAGGTGGTGCAGACCTGGCTCGGGTGCGTCATCGCGGCGACGGTCATTGCGTTTCCCCTGATGTACCGGAATGCCCGGGCTGCTTTTGAGCAGATCGACGTCAACCTGGTCTATGCAGGGCGGACCCTCGGCATGTCGGAAACAGAGATTTTCTGGCGGGTGGTGGTTCCCTCCGCAGGGCCGGGGATCGCATCGGGCACGGTGCTGACCTTTGCCAGGGCGCTGGGAGAATACGGGGCCACCTCCATGCTGGCCGGAAATATCCCGGGCAAGACAGGAACCATTTCCCAGAAGATCGCTATGGTGATCCAGGACGGGGACTATCTGACGGCCGGAATCTGGGTCGGGGTGGTGATCGTGATCGCCCTGGCGATCGTCATCCTGATGAACCTGATCTCAGGAAAGCGGATGAAAACGGTGAAAAGGTGGTAAAGGATGAGTCTGAGTGTCAATGTGAAGAAACGGTTTCCCGACTTTTCGCTGGATGTCCGGTTTGAAAGCAGTGCGTCCAGGATCGGAATTCTGGGGGCGTCAGGCTGCGGAAAAAGCATGACGCTGAAATGCATTGCCGGGATCGAGACGCCCGACCAGGGGGAAATCCTGCTTGGCCCGAGGGTGATGTACCGTTCTGCGGACAGAATCTGCGTGAAGCCCCAGAAACGCAATATCGGTTATCTGTTCCAGAATTACGCCCTTTTTCCCACAATGACGGTTGCAAAAAATGTCGGCGCAGGGCTCAAAGGCAGCAGACGGCAGAAAGAGGAACGGGTTCGGGAGATGCTGCATACATTTCAGTTGGAAGGGCTGGAAGAGCGTCTCCCCGGGGAACTGTCCGGGGGGCAGCAGCAAAGGGTGGCTCTGGCCAGGATCATGGCCTATGAGCCGGAAGTGATCCTGCTGGACGAACCCTTTTCCGCTCTGGATCAGTTCCTGAAAGACCGGCTGCAGCAGGAATTGTACGAAATGCTGGAGGCATACGCAGGAACCGTGATCCTCGTATCCCACGACCGGGATGAGATCTACCGGTTCAGTGAGGAACTGCTGGTCATGGACCGGGGAAGGGTGATCACCGGAGGAAAAACCAGGGAGCTGTTTGCCGATCCCGGATATCTGGAAGCGGCCCGGCTCACCGGGTGCAAGAATTTTTCCCGGGTGCAGAGGACGGGGGCGCATCGGATGGAAGCGCTGGACTGGGGAATCGGGCTGCAGTGTAAAAGAGAGATTCCCGGGAACATTGCATATGTGGGCTTCCGGGCCCATGAATTTGTCCCTGTATGGGGAGAGAAAAAAGAGAACTGCATCCGATTTCGTCTGGCCGGCAGCGCGGAGCTGCCCTTTGAGAAAAATTTTTATATCCTGCCGGAAAATGAACAGGCCCGGGAAAACCTGTGCTGGTTTTTGCAGAAGGACAAGTGGGAATTGCTGCGCGAAAAAGGGCTGCCGGATTATTTGGAGCTTCCGGAAAGCCGGCTTTTGTTTTTGACAGGCTGAGTAGAGAGCTGGTTCAGCCTGTATCGGATGCGGTACGGAGAAAGGAAGGGAACGCAATGAGTGATCAGATCGTATTTTGTAAGGGAGGCGGATGTACCGCCAAGCTTGGGGCCGGGGTGCTGAGCCATGTACTGGAACGCCTCCCCAAAGGCATTCGGGATGAAAATCTGCTCATCGGATATGACAGCCGGGACGACGCGGCCGTCTACCGGATCTCGGAGGATACGGCCATTGTACAGACGCTGGATTTTTTTCCTCCTATGGTGGAAGATCCTTATCTGTTCGGGCAGATCGCGGCGACGAATGCGCTCAGCGACGTGTACGCCATGGGCGGGGATGTCCGAACCGCGCTGAACATCGTCTGCTTTCCGGAGGACATGGATCTGAATATCCTAGGGGAGATCATGCGGGGCGGTTCCGAGAAGGTGACTGAGGCAGGCGGAAGCCTGGCAGGAGGGCATTCCATTGCGGACGACAGCGTAAAATACGGCCTGTCTGTGACCGGGGTGGTTCATCCGAAAAAGATATACCCCAACAACCAGGGGCAGCCGGGAGACGTTCTGATCCTGACGAAAAAGCTGGGCGTGGGGATCATCTGTACGGCCAACCGGATTCAGGAGGCATCCAGAGAAGCCATGGATGAAGCGGTCCGATCCATGACGACGCTGAACAGGCGGGCATCGGAGATCTGCAGGGAATACGAGATCCATGCCTGCACGGACGTGACCGGCTTTGGTTTTCTCGGGCATCTCCACGAGATGATGGACGGCAGGCATTCCTGCCGAATCCGTGCAGGAGAGGTTCCGGTGATGTCCGAAGCGCTGCACTATGCGGAAGAATTTTATCTCACTGCCGCGGCCCAGAAGAACCGGAATCATCTGAAAGACCATGTCCGGTTTGAAGGGATCTCCTTCGCTATGGAGGAAGTCCTCTTTGATCCCCAGACCTCCGGCGGACTGCTGATCGCGGTTCCGGCGGGGCAGGCAGAAGAACTGCTGAAGAAGCTTCGGGAGAAAGGGCTTCCGGCAGGGATCACCGGAGAGATCATCGAAAAAGAAGAGACTGAGATTTATGTGATATGAAACTAAAACAACTGGAAGTATTTGTAGCGGTGGCTGACCATAAGAGCTTTTCCAGGGCGGCGGAGGCGCTGTATCTGACGCAGCCGACCGTCAGCGTATACATTTCCTCACTGGAAAAAGAACTCAATGCGAAGCTGTTTGTCAGGAATACCAAAGAGATTGATGTGACCGAGCAGGGGATGAAGTTGTACCAGTATGCCCGGGAAATGCTGATCCTGCAGAACCGGATCACGGAACTGTTTGCGTCCGATTCGGGGAAGGCAAAACCCCGGCTGGTGGTTGCGGCGTCCACGGTTCCGTCCCGCTATCTTCTGCCGGATATTCTGGCCGGATATAAGGAAAAATACCCCTCCGGGCAGTTGGAACTCCGGGAATCGGACAGCGCCAGGGTGATCGAGGATGTGGCAAACCACGTGGTGGACGTGGGGTTTACAGGAACACTTATAGAAAATAAGTCCTGCAGGTATCTTCCCTTCTATGAGGATGAGCTGGTGGTGATCATGCCCAATACGGATCGATACCGCGCCATCTTAGAACAGGAGAAGGGGCTGGAGTGGATATGCCGGGAACCGCTGCTCATGCGCGAGGAAGGCTCCGGCACCAGAAAAGAGGCGGAGAAGCAGCTCAAGCTCTCGGGCATTGATGTGGGAGGGCTTTCCATAGCCGCCAGCGTGGAGAGTACAGAGACGATCAAGCGCTCCGTGAAAAACGGCATCGGCATCACCATCATTTCCAGTCTGGCGGTCCGGGAGGAGATTGCGGCGGGAAGTGTGCTGGCATTTTCGATGGGAAAGAACAGGAGTACAAGAAAATTGTATCTGGTATACAATAACAGCTACCCCCTCTCCAGACAGGCGGAAAACCTGGTGAAGGTGGTGCGGGAACTGTATCCGGGGTGCGGGGCGGTGTGATGCGGGGGAGAATGTATAGACGCAGCAACTGTGCGTGTACAGAACTATGTTAAGAATCAGGGGAAAACAGCCGATATATGTCTATAACCGTGTGTTATACAATCATAAGAGAGGAGAGGTGCCCTATGGATATTCCTGCATTGTCAACGATGATGTCGATGGAAAGGCTGAGTACGAATATAAGCTTTGCCATGATGTCCAAGGTTCTTGATACGGCGGAGGCCACAAGCGAGGCTATGATGCAGATGATGGATGCTGCCGCGGTTACGCCTGGACTGGGAGACAATATTAATATTTTAGTGTAGGAAAGAACAGCCGTGAGATAATCTGCAGCGGGATTCAGGCAGATGATCTCATGGCTATTTCTGTGTATACCCGCAAAGCAGCAAACGCAGCGGAATGCAGACCAAATACCCCGCAGCCTGCTGCGCTGAAATTTTGATGTTCTGTCAGCGCTTGTCGCGGGGTATTTGAATTGGGCATAAAGAACGAGGATTAAGAGAATGGCAAAAGGAAAGAAAACCGTATATTTCTGCCAGAACTGTGGGCATGAGGAGACAAAATGGCTGGGCCAGTGCCCGGCGTGCAGAGAATGGAATACATTTGTAGAGGAAAAGATCACCACGGCAAAGACTGCTGCCGTGAAGTCCCAGAAGGAGACTCAGGTGCTCGCTCTGTCGGAAGTCCGTACAGATGACCAGGTCAGGCTTATGACCGGCCTGGACGAGTTGGACCGGGTGCTTGGCGGAGGGATCGTGCCCGGCTCCCTGGTGCTGGTAGGGGGGGACCCGGGAATCGGAAAATCTACCCTCCTTCTCCAGGTATGCCAGCGTCTGTCCGGGGACAAACAGGTGCTGTATGTATCTGGAGAGGAATCCCTGGCCCAGATCAAGCTTCGGGCAAACCGCATGGGAACGTTCAGCGATAACTTAAAGCTTCTGTGCGAGACCAATCTGGACACCATCCGAAATATCATTGAGAACCGTCGCCCAGATCTGGTAATCATCGACTCCATCCAGACCATGTACAATGAGGAGGTGTCCTCAGCACCCGGAAGCGTGTCCCAGGTTCGGGAGTCCACCAATGTATTTATGCAGCTTGCCAAAGGACTTGGGGTGACCATCTTCATCGTGGGCCATGTGACAAAGGAAGGCACGGTAGCCGGCCCCCGCGTACTGGAACACATGGTGGACACGGTGCTCTATTTCGAAGGGGATCGGCACGCCTCCTACCGCATCCTGCGGGGGGTGAAGAACCGATTTGGCTCCACCAATGAGATCGGCGTCTTCGAGATGCGCCAAAACGGCCTTGTGGAGGTCGAAAACCCATCCGAATATATGCTCAGCGGCCGCCCGGAGCATGCCTCCGGCTCTGTGGTTGCCTGCTCTCTCGAGGGA
>Ga0137306_102686_pt1 | contig 14436 bp, 12 predicted proteins | sample Inofroosms_March_FD_97187 | JGI IMG/M metagenome (GOLD analysis project Ga0137306, IMG submission 97187) | Mouse cecal microbial communities from Vienna, Austria - N-Acetylneuraminic and N-Acetylglucosamine D2O microcosms_March | ecosystem: Host-associated > Mammals > Digestive system > Large...
TTAAAGGTCTCCGCAATCTGAAAGCACTCCACCTTATCCTCCGGCGTACATTTTTCCACCTTGATATACATAATCTCCTTCATACGCACAAATATATTAGTAAAATCAATCACCTTAATGACCTCTACCAGCCGGTTCAGCTGCTTTTTAATCTGCTCAAAGGTCTCGTCGTCACTAACCGTTGCAATCGTCATTCTGGAAATTGTCGGATCCTCTGTTGTTCCCACAGTCAGACTGTCGATATTGTAGGATTTTCCAGAAAAAAGCCCGGATATCTTCGACAGAACGCCGTCCTGATTTTCCACATATAAAGAGAGCCATCTCTTTTTCATACTATTCATATACATCTTCTCCTTTTACAATTCGCTGCGACTCACAGACAAGCCGCCCGTTCATAGTAATACTCTGCAGATCATCCATCTAACAGTCTATAATCATATCCTCCAGGGTTCCGCCCGGCTGGATCATGGGATATACTAAATCTTCCGGATCAATCTCAAACTCAATAATTGTCGGCATCTTCCTGCTGCGTGCTGCCTCTTCAAACGCAGCACGGATTTCCTCCCTCTTCGTCACCCGGATTCCTTTCGCCCCGTAGCTCTGGGCAAGCTTTACAAAATCCGGCGTATATTTCGGACATTCCACCTCTCCGCATTTTCCTCTGCACGCCGCACCCGATCGGAGGCAGGTCATGGAATAGCGCTTTCCGTAAAACAGCTTCTGCCACTGACGTACCATGCCAAGATTATTATTATTAAATATACAAGAAATAATTGGAAGCTCCTCCAGCACCGCCGTAGCAAGCTCCTGAATATTCATCTGCATTCCTCCGTCCCCGGAAATGGAGATAACAGGCGTATCTGGATTCCCAATCTTCGCGCCAATTGCCCCCGGAAGGCCATATCCCATAGTGCCGAGTCCTCCTGACATAAGAAGCCTCTTTTTCTCCGTAATCTCGGCAAACTGAGCGGTAAACATCTGATGCTGTCCTACATCTGTAACGATGATACATTCGTCAAACATCTCATTAATGGTGTCCAGCACATCCTGGGGAGTCATAATGGGCTTCCTCTTCATGGCAAGAGGATGTTCCTTCTTCCAGCTTTCAATCTGCGCAAGCCATTTTTCCGTATCATATTCCTCTACATATTCCAGCATTTTCTCAATGGCCTCCTTCGCATCCGCCACAATCGGCACATCTACCTGGACATTTTTCGAAATAGCTGCTGTATCAATGTCTATATGCACAATCTGCGCATGGGGTGCAAAGGAATGAAGCTTACCCGTAATCCGGTCATTAAATCTTGTACCGATGGAAAATAGAAGGTCGCACTCACCGACCGCCATATTGCAGGCATACGCACCATGCATCCCGAGATTTCCGATATAGAGGGGATGCCTTGTGGAAACAGCGCCGCGTCCCATAACTGTTGTCACTACCGGGATATGAGTCCTGTTCACCAGCCCGGTAAACGCCTCATTTGCCCGGGCAATATTCACGCCGCCGCCCACCAGGAAGAGGGGACATTTTGCTTTCCCCAGCATCTTAAGCGCACGCTTTAACTGCCCGATATGCACGCCTGTGCTTGGTTTATAGCCGCGGATGTTTACCTCATCCGGATATTCCGGGCTTCCAAGCTCTGCCATCACATCCTTGGGAAGATCAATCAGCACTGGTCCCGGTCTTCCGGTTCTGGCAATATAAAATGCCTCCTTCACAATCCGTCCGAGATCTTCTCTCTTCTTAACCACTACGCCGTATTTCGTTATGCTCCTTGTAATCCCGACTATATCTACCTCCTGGAATGCATCATTTCCAATCAGATGCCTCGCAACCTGACCGGTAAAGCATACAAGAGGGACACTATCATAATATGCCGTGGCAAGCCCGGTTACAAGGTTTGTCGCACCAGGTCCGCTTGTCACAAGGCATACCCCTGTCTTCCCCGTAGAGCGCGCATAGGCATCCGCCTCATGGACAAGGGCGATCTCCTGTCTTGGAAGAATCACCTTCGTGTAATCCTGCTTGTACAGTTCATCACTAATATCAATGGTACATGCTCCCGGATACCCGAAAATAGTATCCACTCCCTCCTCCTTCAGTGCCTTTACCAGTAATTTGTTGCCGCTGATCTTCTTCATATACATACCTCCTAGTTGTTCAGAATTCCCATACGCTTAAAAACGCCCTAAGCCGTAAAGCTCAGGGCGAATATAAAATCCGTGTTACCACCTAAATTCATAGAAACATCTATGCACTCTGCCGGTGCAGGAACCGCAGTTCCGATACCGCTCCTTTGTAACGTAAGGATCACGTTGAAGTCTACTTGGGAAACACCTCCCCTTTCGGTTCACTGCTCAAGGGCTACTTCCATAAATCCGTCACGAAGATTCTCACCATACATCTTCTCTCTTTGCTTCGGGTACTTATGTACTCCTCCCTGTCATAGCATTTCTCTGAATAAAAAATATTATAGTAGATAAAACGATATCCTGTCAACACATTTCGCATAATTATCTATATTTTTTTGTTACGAGCGTTACTGTTCACACAGGACTTTGCATTTACTGCAAAGTCCTAGCATTTTATTTTATCACAATTCTGTGATTTTTAGCTTTACTAAGAGAAAAATGCTTTGGAATATGGTATGATAAATGTCGCTATGAACGGCCTCCCAGGCCGTGAATAGTAACTGATAACTATAAAAAACGGAGGAACAGCCATGCAAAAAATATTACTGGCAGAAGATGACCGGGAGCTGAACCAGTCACTCTGCTATGCACTGAAACGGGAAGGCTACTCCGTGGTCTCTGCCTTCTCTGTTAAAGAGGCCCGGATGCTTTTTCAGACTGAATGTCCCCATCTGATTTTACTGGATGTAAATCTTCCGGACGGGGAAGGATATGAATTCTGCCGGTGGGTAAAAGAAAAAACAGATATCCCGGTACTATTTCTCACTGCCCGCGATTTGGAGGAGGATGTCCTCAGAGGCTATGAGCTGGGGGCCTGGGATTATGTGACAAAACCCTTTTCCATGAAAGTCCTTCTGCGCAAACTCGAAGTAATCCTCCGGCATATGAAGAGTGAAAGCAGCCTCATTTTCGATGACGGTTACCTTCGGATTGACTTGAACCAGGCGAAGTTCCAGGCAGGCGGCAATGAAATCAGCCTGACGCCTACCGAGCACCGTCTTCTAAAGGAACTTGTCCAGAACAGAGGACAGCTTCTTACCTACAGCATCCTTCTTGACCGCATGTGGGATGCCGGAGCCCAGTTTATGGATAAGCATGCACTGGCAGTCAACATCAACCGGCTCCGGGGAAAGCTTGAGGATTCTGGCCATAAATATATTTCAAATGTATATGGAATGGGATATCAATGGATTGGTTTCTAATCGTAACCACGGCAGCTGCCCTGGCGGTCACGGCAGCTGCCCTTTGGAACATGCACCGGATGAAAAAGGAGGTTTTTCTCTTCTCAGACCAGATCGAGCAGGCTCTTGACTATATCATAGAGGGAAAGGAATTCCAGGAGACCCTGGAAAGCACATCTGACACTCTGTGGGGCAAATGTAGTGAAAGATTCCACAGAGTCAGCCATATCCATGTACAGAAGGAGGCAGCGGTCCTGAAGGAAAAGCAGCAGATAAAGGAACTGATCTCTAATATTTCCCATCAGACCAGGACACCAGTTGCAAATATAAAACTGTATATGGAATTTTTACAGGAGGAGCCCCTGTCTGAACAGGGCGGGGAATTTCTGACCCATCTGTGCAGCCAGGTGGAAAAATTAGATTTTCTTCTGCAAAGCATGGTAAAGATGTCACGTCTGGAAACTGGAACCATTCAGATAAAAAAAGAAAGGACAAATCTTAACGAAACCATTGCAGGCGCACTGGGTGAGATTGTTCCGGCAGCAGCCAGAAAGCAGCTTACCCTGTCTGTAAGCTGTGATGAAGGGCTGAACATAATCCATGACAGAAAATGGACGGAGGAAGCCATATTTAATGTCCTTGACAATGCCGTGAAATACACAGCTCCAGAAGGAAGCATCACCGTCACCGTAGTCCCCCTGGAGATTTACACCCGAATATCCATAAAGGATACTGGAAAAGGGATTCCTTTAGAGAGACAGGCAGAGATTTTTTCCCGCTTTTACCGGGAGCCCGAGATTCATGATCAGAGCGGAATCGGGATTGGCCTGTATCTTTCCCGGAAGATTCTAGAACTGCAGGACGGCTATATCGAGGTCCGCTCACATCCCGGCCTTGGCAGTGAATTCTGCATATACCTGCAAGGTGACTGATCGTTTCTATTTCCGAAAGCAATTCTTTATGCAGCTGTAAAAGTACTGAACCGTATATCACAGTTTTGTGATAATTGGGTTTTGTGACTGGTCTGTGATTTTTGTACGATATTCTAATACCATGATACATGGATTGTTCCGTGCTTACGCATGAACTTCTGGCGCTTGTATCATGCCACAGATATCCAGACAGAAAGGAGACAAACATATGGATTCATGGATTGTTCAGACAAAAGGATTAAAAAAATATTATGAGTATGGGGGAAACCTTGTAAAAGCACTGGACGGAGTAGATTTTACAGTAAGAGAGCACGAATTTCTCTCTATTATCGGAAAATCCGGAAGTGGAAAAAGCACCCTTCTTCACATGATCGGCGGGCTTGATACCCCTACAGCCGGAGAAATCATTGTGGACGGACGTCGGCTCATGGGCATGACAAAAGATGAGCTGACTATCTTCCGAAGGAGGAAAGTGGGATTCATTTTCCAAAGCTATAATCTTGTACCGGATCTCACGATATATGAAAATATCACTCTCCCGGTGGAACTGGACGGACGGCATGTTGACATGCAGTTTATTGACGAAATCCTGGAGGTGCTGAAACTCACGGAAAAGAGAAACGCCCTCCCAGGCATGCTGTCCGGCGGACAACAGCAGCGGGCGGCAATTGCCCGGGCGCTTGCCTCCAAACCTGCAATTATTTTAGCAGACGAGCCTACCGGAAATCTGGATACTGCTTCTGGCCATGATGTGCTCGGGCTTTTAAAGGCTGCGGCAAAGCAGTTTCAGCAGACCATTATTCTGATCACACATGATCATGATATTGCACAGTTGGCTGACCGCATCGTACGCATTGAGGACGGTCGTCTTGCGAAGGAGCAAATATTAATGGTTCAGAACCGGTCCAGTACATCCACAGATCTGTCTGCTTCAGGAGGTGACGGGTATGCTGAAAAATAATAATATGGCTGTAATTGACCGAATGGCAGGAAAAAATCTGAAAAGCAGCCGGAGAAGGTCTCTTTCCATGATTCTCTCCGTATTTTTATCTTCCTTCCTGCTTTTTAGTATATTCACCACAGGCATCACCTGGTTTCAGATGGAACGGCTTCGGAATATTCGTCTGGACGGTGCCGAATTTGATGCCATTCTGTATGGCGTTACGGAAGAACAGATGGAGGCATGCCGAAAGAATCCGGACATAAAAAGAACGGGAATAGCCGCTGTTTCCGGTTATATTGCAAAAACAGAAAAAGAGCATCTTCCAGATGTAGGGCTCTTATGGACCAATGAAAGCTTCTGGAATGATATGATGGCTCCTGCCAGAAAGTGGGTAAAGGGACGCTACCCGGAAGAGGAAAATGAGGTTATGGCAACAAAACAGGCTCTGAAGGAATGCGGCTTCGGCGATCTGGACGTAGGGGACACCTTCACGGCTGTCTACGGAATACAGGATAAAAAATTTGAAAAAACCTTCCGGATATCTGGCATGTGGGACGGCTACGGGCCAAAAAAAGTTTTCTATGTTTCCGAAAATTTTTATCAGAAGACCGGACTTACTGTAGAGGATACCTCCTCGGGACGCTATTACATGGATTTTAAACAAAATCTCATATCTTCAAAGAAACAGAATGCATTTATCTCATCCATGAAGCTTAAAAAGGTACAGCGTCTGTTCTTTACCGGAGACTTTGCATTTTCCATGCGCATACTTGCGGGGATCGCGGGACTGATATTTGTCACTTGTCTGTGCGCCTACCTTCTGATCTATAATATTATGTACCTGTATGTAGCCGGAAATGTACGCTACTACGGACTTCTGCAGACCATTGGAATGACCGGGGCTCAGATCCGCCGTCTGATGTACCGGCAGATACTCCTGATCTGCGGAATCGGAACCGCTGGCGGTCTTCTCTCAGGCGGTCTGATTTCTCTGATCCTCATTCCGGTTATTATAAAATCACTGGGAAGCGGAAAGGCAGACGAGATTACAGTGACCCTTCACCCGGCAGTCTTCCTCCTTACCGTCCTCCTCTCCGGCATCACAGTATTAATTGCCGGAAAAAAACCTGCAGAAACTGCCATAGCATACTCCCCTGTCCAGGCGCTTGGCTACCGCCCCCAGGCGGCAAAAACAGCCGCCCGGGCAAAAATTCCAGATTCCCGTCAGAGGAAAGGCTCCCTGATCTGGTCTATGGCAAAAAGGCAGATTACAAAAGACAGGAAAAAATCAGCCCTTGTCATGCTGTCCCTGGCAGCACCGCTATCCGTATTTCTATGCATGACAACACTCCTCACCTCACAGGGTGCACGGGAGTTCGTAAGCAGTGACCGGAATCTGGATATGAACATAAAAAATGACACCTTAAAACAGGAAAAGAAAGAAGACCGTGTGAACATTTTTGATCAGAAACTTTTGAAAACGCTGGAAAACATGGACAGTATAAAAGAAGTGAATACTGTCATTTACACCGAAATAACTGTCCCCTGGGAGCCGGATTTCGCGGATCTGTGGATGCGGAAATTCTATGAAACATGGATGACCATCCCTTATGAAGATGATCTCGCTGAGTACAAGGAGCACCCTGAAAACTTCGGCTCCTCCCTCGTGGGCATCAGCCCTTCTGACTTCCAGTCCTTAAACAGCAGCCTGGAGACCCCCATAGACGAGGATGCCTTCCTGAGCGGCAAAACCTGTATTTTATACCGCAATACCCTTGCCCTAAAGGACAGCGACATATCCGGAAAAACCATCACCTGCGCAGAGTACGGCAATCCGGAACATATCCGCTCCTTCCAAATCTCAGGCTTAACCGATACGAACGATTACACGGCCCTTCTGGGTTACCCGCCCACAATCATCGTAAGTGATACTGTAGTAAAGGAATTCGTAAAAGACCCTGTCATCTGCAGCCTGGGCGTTACCTATACAAAGGAATACAACGAAAAAGCAGAGACAGACCTCCTCGCCGTACTGAATCAGCAGACCACTGATTATTCATACGATTCGAAAATAGAGCTCTTGAAAAATGTAAAAGAAGCACAGGGAAACCTGCCGGTCGTAAGCGCCGGAATCGTCCTGATCCTGGCATTAATCGGAATCACCAATTACATCAACACATTCATGGGAAGTATCCACAGCCGTACTATCGAACTCTCCATTCTCGAAAGCATCGGAATGACCGGAAGGCAGATAAAACAAATGCTGATAACCGAAGGGCTCCTGTATGCCGCCGGAGCCCTGGCCATAACCGGAACAGCCGGCACTGCCGTAACCTGGCTCTTGTACCAGTCCATGAACTACATGAAAGCCGGCTTCCATGTCCCGGCAGCCCCGGTGCCCGGAAGCGTCCTGGCAATCCTTCTGATCTGTGCCTTCATACCGGCAGCAGCCTACAGACAAATTGAAAAGCAGGGAACTGTCACCGAAAGAATCAAGTAATTGGGGACGGGGCATTTTTAAAAATGCCCCGTCCCCAACTTTACGTCGATAAAGTCTGCCACGAATTCTGTCTTTGGATTTTTACAGATTTCCTCCGGCGTTCCGATCTGCTCAATTCTGCCCTGATTGGTGAGGATGATGGTTCCGGCCACCTCCATGGCTTCTTCCTGGTCGTGGGTTACAAAGATACTGGTAATCTTAACCCGGTCGATCATGTCTTTCAGCCATGTACGCAGCTCCCGGCGCACCTTGGCGTCAATTGCCGCAAAGGGCTCATCCAGAAGGAGCAGCTGGGGACTTGGCGCCAGTGCACGGGCAAATGCCACGCGCTGGCGCTGCCCGCCGGAAAGCTGGTGGGGATATCGTCTGCCCAGGTCTTTCATGGAGATCAGCTCCAGGAGTTCTTCTACCCGGTATGTTATTTCCTGCCTGCTTTTTTTCTGTACTTTTAATCCGAAGGCAATATTCTCTTCTACGGTCATGTAGCGGAAAAGTGCATAATTCTGAAAGACAAAGCCGATGCCCCTTTTGCTTCCCGGCAGGTCATTTACCCGGGTTTCATCGATTAGGATATCTCCCGAGTCCGGTTTGTCCAGTCCTGCAATCATTCTTAAAATTGTGGTTTTTCCGCTTCCGCTTGGGCCTAACAGGGCTGCAAGCTGCCCTCTCTCTATACCGAAGTTTACATCATCAGATGCCCGAAAACCGTCAAAGGTTTTATTGATATGTCTCATCTCAACATACATAAGCTTCCCGCCTCCCGATTATTTTTTGTAACTGTTCAGTACCCTCACTGCGCAGTAGATGCGCAGACCTGCTGAATAGTTATGTCTGCTTCTGCTTTGTCTCTGCCTTCCACTCTACTATGTTCCGTGCGGCCAGGATCAGCAAAGCCAGCAGTACCAGTATGGATGATACTGCAAAGGCCGCTGTTGTATTAAACTCATTATAGAGAATTTCCACATGCAGCGGAAGGGTATTGGTTTTTCCCCGCAGATGACCAGAGATTACCGATACTGCACCAAACTCTCCCATTGCCCTGGCTGCACACAGAATGACTCCATAAAGAAGCGCCCATTTCATATGGGGAAATGTAATCCTTAGGAAGATGGTAAATCCTCCGGCGCCCATCAGTGACGCTGCCTCTTCCTCTTCCTTTCCCTGGGCATTCATCACCGGGAAAATCTCCCGGAATACGAATGGAAATGTCACAAATATAGTGGCAAGGATTACGCCCGGAACCGCAAACACAATCTTGATATCATGGCTTTTCAGAAAATCCCCCATCCATCCGATATTTCCAAATGTCAGGATAAATACAAGACCTGCAATCACAGGGGATATGGACAGCGGAATATCAATAAGCGAAGCCAGAAGCTCCCGCCCCCGGAAGTAAAATTTTGACAGCAGATAAGACGCAAATATACCAAATATGGTATTCACCACCGTTGCTGTTACCATAGCAATTAAGGTAAGCTTAAACGCCTTTATTGTATATTCATCGGATACAGCCTCCCTGTAGGCAGCCCATCCCTCCTTCAGGGCATTTACAGCCACTACTGCCAGCGGCAATACAAGCATGACAAACAAAAATACAACGCAGACGCCGATCAGCACATACTTTATAGCGCCGTCTGAAGCAGCATTATGTGTTTCTACCACCTTCTTGATCGAATTAATTCCGTCTCCGGTTATATCCTGTTCAAATGATTTTTTCTTTTTTTCTGACATGGCTCTCCTCCTTCTCCTTTAAATCCTGTGCTATTCCTTACTGAACCTCTGCATATAGATCTGTACAGAGTTAATGACTAACATCAGAAGAAAGGACAAAAGAAGAAGCACAAGTGCAATTGCAGTGGCATCCGAATACTTATACTGCTCCAGCTTTGTCATAATCAGAAGCGGTGCAATCTGGGTCTCATTCGGAATATTTCCGGCAATAAATACAACACTCCCATATTCTCCGATTCCTCTGGCAAACGCAAGGCCGAAGCCCCCAAAAAGAGCCGGGAAAAGCTCAGGAAGAGTAACCCTGAAAAACGTGTAGATCCTGCCTGCTCCAAGCATCTGTGCTGCTTCTTCGTACTGCCTGTCAAGCCTCTTTAACACAGGCTGAACCGCTCTTACTACAAAGGGAATGCCCACGAATATCATAGCAATTGTAATTCCGGTCCTGGTGTATGCAATTTTAATTCCCGCTTTGGCAAATAATGCCCCGATCCATCCCTCATCAGAATACAGATATGTAAGGGAAATACCCGCCACAGCAGTCGGAAGGGCAAAAGGAAGCTCAATCAGCCCATCCATAAGCCTTCTCCCCGGAAAATCATAGCGTACCAGAACCCAGGCAAGAATTACTCCGAACACAGCATTTACGAAAGCGGCAAAAAAAGCACAGGAAATACTGACAATATATCCTGACACGACCTGTTTCGACGTAACAGCTTCCGCAAATTCCTGAAAATCAAGCTTCCCTGCACTGATAAAAATAGACACAAGTGGTATCAGCACCAGGATGCTTAGCATAGACAGCGTAACACCCATAGACAGGCCGAAGCCCGGGATCACTCTTATGCCCTTTTTATTCTTCACTTTTACAATCTGTTGTCCCATATAATGAAACGTCCCTTCTCAAAACAATTATGCATTCCCAGGCTATTCTGTATAGATCTGGTCAAAGATCGCGCCGTCGTCAAAATAAGTTTCATACGCCTGATTCCAGCCGCCAAAGTCGTCAATCGTTACAAGATTCATATCCAGGTTAAACTGGCCTGAAAATTCCTTCAAGATATTCTCGTCTGACGGACGGTAATAATTCTCGCCTGCCAGCCTCTGCGCCTCCTCACTGTAAAGGTACTCCAGATAAGCTGAAGCCGCCTCCTGCGTTCCGTGCGCCTTTGCATTGCTGTCTACAACTGCCACAGAAGGCTGGGCAAGGATACTGATGCCAGGCGTTACAATCTCGTACTCGTCCGGATATTCCTCCATGGAAAGATACGCCTCGTTTTCCCATGCAATCAGAACATCGCCCTGTCCGTTTTCCACAAATGTATTCGTAGCCCCTCTTGCCCCGGAATCCAGAACAAGTACATTTTTATACAGCTTTTTCATAAATTCCTTTATCGCTTCTTCATTACTGTCCTGCTGCTTCGCAAACGCCCATGCTGCAAGGAAATTCCAGCAGGCGCCCCCGGAAGTTTTAGGGTTCGGCGTAATGATCTCAACCCCGTCCTTGATCAGATCGTCCCAGTCCTTAATCTCCTTCTCGTTTCCCTTACGTACAAGAAATACAATCGTAGAAGTATAGGGAGAGCTGTCTTTATCAAATTCATCTATCCAGCCCTCTTCGATCAGCCCTGCCTCTTCAATGGCAATTACATCTCTTGCAAGAGCAAGGGTTACTACATCAGCCTCATTTCCTTCAATAACCGAACGCGCCTGAGATCCGGAGCCGCCGTGCGACTGCGTCACATTTATTTTTTCGCCGGTTTTTTCCTCCCAGTACTTTCCAAATAGTTCATTATACTTTGCATAAAATTCACGGGTAGGATCATAGGACACATTCAGAAGTTCTGTGCCCCCACTGTCTTTTCCGTCACCGGAGCTGCCGCCGCATCCCCATGTGAATACAGAGACCGCCATAACAAGAGCCGCCATCAAAGCAATCACATTTCTTTTCATATTATCCATCCTCCAACTTTATTTCATTCCAAGTTTCCTGCGGATATAGCGTTTACTCTTACGGCTGATATTCTCTACTGACAGCCTGTTTTCCGCAACCTGCCTTTTCAGGTCCTCACTTTTCTTTTTCAGCTCTTGATTATCCTTTTCCAGTGTCCTTACCTTTTCTTTAAGTGCAGTAATCTCTTCATGGGAGTCATACGCCAAAACCGTAAATACACGGATCATATCATCCAGCATGGTCTCATTCTGCTTTTCCCATTTCACAGTTTCGGCTGCATCGTAATGAAAAAGCGGCTTCCCGTCTCCGATGTATTCCTGTGCGACCCTCTCATTATCCTCCCGGTAGAGTTCAAGAAACTCCTCCGTCTCCTCCTTTGAGAGCATACTGCATTTATAATTTTTATCAGACTCTTCGGAGCACATACTGACCATCCTGCGCCAGTATAAATTATTATATCTTGTCAGAACCGGCGATGTATTCATAACCCGCATGATCTCTGTTATATTCCCCTTTAATGCCAGATTTACATCTTCCTCAAGCTGCGTATATTCCCCGGTCAGCTCAAGTCCCAGACACTGAAGGAAATCCGCATATATGCTGCCTCCAAAAAAGCTGTCTCTGCTGAATCTGCGCACTAATATATTTTCCTTGCAAAAAAAACCTGAGATCCGGCTGAGATTTGCGGCATAATCAAGCATCGCTTTCCGTTTGACAGGTGCATTTTTAAAGTGATGCTCCCATGTTTCCACAGTCGTACCTTCCTTCACAAACTGATTCCAGCGTGAGCTAAGATATTCATCCTGTCGCCTGAGGTATACAATAATCTTAACCATGTATCCGTACTTTTCGGCATCTTCCTTTAAAACACTCCACAGGTCTTTATGGGAACTGTTGCTGGAAAGCCAGAGACTCTCGTCAGACATCACTACCTTCTCGTACTCCCCAAAGCACCGGTGCATCTCCTCCATACCCTGGTGAAATAGCCTCTCTTCTTCCTGCAGGTTACGATTCCCCTCTTCATCATAAACCTTTCCAATTAGAAAATGGGCATTGCGGCTTTCCCTTACAACCGGATATTTGTATAGGGACTTTGGAAAGCAGTATCCCTTTTTCTCCAGAACCTCCCTGTTCTTTGCACAGAACTCCTGGATAGAGGAGGTTGCAGTCTTGGCTGTCCCGATGTGTAAAAATAATGTTTTCATTTGTCTAATTCTTCCTTTCCTCTGCAAGGCTTTCCAGCTTTTTAAGAATGATGTCCACACACTCTTCCATACTGTTCTTGCTCGTATCAACCGTAATTTCCGGATTCTCCGGCTTTTCATAAGGACTGGAAATGCCGGTAAAATGCGCAAGTTCTCCTCTTCTTGCCGCCGCATACAACCCTTTCGGATCGCGCCTCTCGCAATCCTCAAGAGGAGTGCTTACATATACTTCTATAAAATCCCCTCCGATAATCTCCCTTGCCTGCCGTCTGTCACGGACAAACGGAGAGATGAAAGAAGTAAGAACAATTAGCCCTGCGTCGTTCATAAGCTTCGCCACCTCTGCAATCCGGCGTATGTTCTCAATCCGGTCTGCCTCCTTAAAGCCCAGGTTCTTATTCAGCCCCAACCGGATATTATCACCGTCCAGGAGCATCGTATGCCTGCCATTTGCAGTAAGGCGTTTCTCAAGTTCATTCGCAATGGTGGATTTCCCAGCTCCCGATAACCCGGTAAACCAGATAGTCCTTGCCTTCTGCCCCATCTGTCTTTCACGGAACTGCTTCGTAATATCCATGGTGTGCCATGTAAGGTCTGTACCGCGGCTTACGGATTCCCTGATCACCCCGCACGCCGACGTGGCGTGAGTAATCCTGTCGATCAGAATCAGGGAGCCAAGTGCATTATTATTGTCGAATGTGTCAAATACCAGCCTGGAGCCTGTTACAATCTCACACAGTGCAATCTCATTTTTATAAATCATATCTGCATAGACTTCTTTTCCGGTATTCACATCAATCTTATATTTTATATTCATTACCGTGGCAGGGACTGACTGCGTCCCCAGCTTCAGAATATAATTCTTTCCTGCCACAAGCTTTATATCATCCATCCAGAGAAGATCCGCGTTAAAGATGGAATTCACAACAGCTCCTGAATTCTTCGTCAGGATGCATCCCCTTGACACATCCACTTCTGAGTCAAGGCAGATGGTCACCGCATGGCCTGCCGTACTCCTCTCTACACGCCGGTCCCCTTCATAAATATCCGCAACCAGCGCCTTCTCCCGGCTTGGAAGCACCGTGATCTCATCACCCACTGCAGCCTCACCGCTTTCAATCTGCCCCTGGAAACCCCGGAATGTAAGATCCGGCCGGCACACGCGCTGCACCGGCATGGTAAATCCTGCATCTGAAGGATCCTCGGACACATCAATCTGCTCCAGATATGATAACAGCTCGGGCCATGATACCATGGCATGCGAAGGCTCTTCCTGGTAATATTATCCCCTTCTGTTGCAGAAACCGGAATTAACACGGCTGACTTATAATTGAACTCAGCAAGGAGTACTTTAATATCCCTCTGAATCTTTTTAAAAATATCCTCCCTGTAATTTACCAGATCCATCTTATTGACTGCAAATACAAAGTGTCTGATTCCCATAAGTGAACAGATACGTGTATGGCGTCTTGTCTGGGTGAGCACCCCCTGGCTTGCATCTACAAGAATCACCGCCAGATCTGCAAAGGATGCCCCTACCGCCATATTCCGTGTATACTCCTCATGCCCGGGAGTGTCTGCTGCAATAAAGGAGCGGTTTTCTGTCGTAAAGTACCGGTATGCCACATCAATGGTAATTCCCTGCTCCCGTTCCGCCATAAGCCCGTCTAGCAGAAGGCTGTAATCAAGTGCGCCTCCTCTTGATCCCACCTTTGAGTCCAGTACAAGGGCCTGCTCCTGATCCGTAAATAAAAGTTTGGCGTCATATAGTATGTGCCCAATCAGCGTAGATTTTCCGTC
>Ga0137306_102687_pt1 | contig 14431 bp, 10 predicted proteins | sample Inofroosms_March_FD_97187 | JGI IMG/M metagenome (GOLD analysis project Ga0137306, IMG submission 97187) | Mouse cecal microbial communities from Vienna, Austria - N-Acetylneuraminic and N-Acetylglucosamine D2O microcosms_March | ecosystem: Host-associated > Mammals > Digestive system > Large...
CATAAATTTAAATTTTGTCATCTACTAAATATAGAGATATAAGCTCAATACAGCGGATATATCCTCCCTTTTTTATACTTTTGCACCATCATGGAACAGCAACAATCACATCTCAAAGAAAAAGAGCGTACCGACTTACGTGAACCGCGGCGCTTCAAGGTAATTATCTATAACGATGACTTCACCACAATGGAATTTGTCGTCAGAATACTGACTACCATATTCCACAAATCACCTGTAGAAGCAGAAACGCTAATGATGCAAGTGCACAAAAGTAAGGCGGCAGTAGTAGGTATCTATACGTATGACATCGCACAATCGAAAGTACAAAAAGCCACCCGCATGGCACGCAACGAAGGATTCCCCCTCCGGCTCTCCGTCGTACCGGAAGAGAAAGAATAAACGACAAAAGAAGAATACAGACATGCAATATACAGAACATGTAAACCGCGCATTCATTTCCGCAAAGGAAAAAGCATTATCCTACAGGCACGAATTCCTCATGCCCGAACATCTGCTGAGGGCACTGACAGAGCAGATACCCTTCATCTATTCCCTGCAAGAGTACTACTGCGACATCGACGAGTTGAACCATACGTTGGACAAATACCTCGCGGAAGAATTGGAAAGCATCCCCCAAGACACAGACTATGAGCTAGAAATATCAGTACAAATGACTGAAATTCTGGAGCATGCACACATCATAGCGAGCTACGCAAGCAGAGATGAAGTAGATGTGCCGCATCTGGTGGAAGGAATGCTCCAATTGCAAGATTCCTGGGCAACCTATTTCCTAAAAGACAATATCGAATTCCTACCAGAGTTCATCAGCGAACTCATCTCGCAATACGAAAACGTAGAAGACGCAGAGTACAACTCCAGCGACATGCAGGAGAAGAGTGAGCCTTGGCGAAACTACGTAACCTGCCTGAACGACTGTCTGGAGACACACAATCCATTGATAGGTCGGGAAGCCGAACTGGAACGTACCATCCAAGTGCTTTGCCGAAAAGACAAGAATAACCCGCTACATATAGGCGAACCGGGAGTAGGAAAAACCGCCCTCGCCTACGGGCTTGCCGCACGCATCGAAGCGGGTAACGTCCCCGAACGCCTTGCCGACTGCCGTATCTACGAGCTGGACTTAGGCACCCTGCTAGCGGGTACGCAATACCGGGGCGACTTCGAAAAGCGCCTGAAAAGTATCATGGACGGCGTGTCGAACGAAGGGGATGCCATCATCTACATCGACGAGATACACAATCTGATAGGTGCCGGACGTACGGGCGACAGTTCCATGGACGCTTCCAACATGCTGAAACCCTATTTAGAGCAAGGAGATATCCGTTTCATCGGCTCCACCACTTACGAAGAATATAACCGTTACTTCGCCGGAAGCAAAGGATTGGTACGCCGTTTCCAAAAGATAGACATACTCGAACCGAGCATCGAAGAGGCCATCCGTATCGTAGAGGGACTGAAAGAGAAATACGAAGAGTACCACAACGTAACCTATCGCCCCGACGCCATCCCCTACGCAGTCAAGGCAAGCGCCCGCTACATCAGCGACCGCTTCTTGCCCGACAAGGCGATCGATCTGGTGGATGAAGCCGGAGCCTGGCGCGAAATCCACCCTACCCGCGCCAAGAAGCAGATAGTGGACAAGGCTCTGATAGCCGACGTCCTGGCACGTGTATGCCAGATAGACACCCTTGCCATGAAGGAGGAAGACACCGCCTCGCTGGAGACACTGCATACGCGCATCAGCAGCCAGATTTACGGACAAGAAGAAGCCGTGCGCCAGGTTGTGGAAGCCGTGCAGATGTCAAGAGCCGGACTGCTGGACGAGAACAAGCCTGTAGCAAGCCTCCTCTTCGTAGGTTCCACCGGAGTGGGCAAGACAGAAGTGGCCAAGGTGCTCGCCGCGGAACTGGGCATCTCCCTGCAACGGTTCGACATGAGCGAATACACCGAGAAGCATACCGTAGCCAAACTGATCGGCTCGCCCGCCGGCTATATCGGCTACGAAGACGGCGGACTGCTGACCGACGCCATACGTAAAACGCCCCACTGCGTATTACTGCTGGACGAAATAGAGAAAGCCCATCCCGACGTGTTCAACATCCTGTTGCAAATGATGGACTACGCCACGCTCACCGACAACAAAGGCCGGAAAGCCGACTGCCGCCACCTGATACTCATCATGACCTCTAATGCCGGAGCACAGTATGCCCGTCAGGCATCCATTGGATTCAGTAGCCAAGTGACAGCCGGAGACGCCATGCTGAAACAGGTGAAGAAGACCTTCAAACCGGAATTTATCAACCGGTTGTCCGCCACCATCGTCTTCCACGACATGAACCGCGAAATGGTTTCGCTCATCCTCGACAAGAAACTTGGCGAACTGAACAGTAAGCTCGCCGCCCGCCACGTAGAGATGGAACTGGCTCCCGAAGCCCACGACTGGCTGCTGCAACGGGGATTCCTACCGGAATACGGTGCCCGCGAGATGGACCGCGTGATAGCCTCACACTTGAAGCCGCTGCTGATGCGCGAAATCCTGTTCGGCAAGCTGAAATCCGGCGGTAAGGCCTGCGTACAAGTGGAACAGTCCCGACTACAACTACAAATCTCAGCCCGATAACAATATGATTTTCCAATTAAGCGACCGACTTGCCTTTCCCGACCCTCACTACGGTGAGCCGGACGGGCTTTTGGCCGTAGGCGGCGATCTCTCCATCGACCGCCTGCTCCTGGCCTATTCCAACGGGATATTCCCTTGGTACGCATTCCGCGACGGCGTCATACAATGGTGGTGCCCGATGGAACGCTTCGTCATCTTCCCCGACGAGATTCACATCTCGCACTCCATGCGTACACTCATCAGAAAAGGGAAATACGGCCTCAGCATCAACCAAGCATTTCCCGATGTCATCCGTGCCTGCGGTGAGCAACGCATGCATATGGAAGGTGCCTGGCTCGGCGAAGAAATGATGGAGGCATACACCAAGCTGCACGAACAGCACTTTGCCGCCAGTGTGGAAGTTTGGGAAGGCGAGCAACTGGTGGGAGGACTCTACGGTGTTGCCTTAGGGAAATGTTTCTTTGGCGAAAGCATGTTCTCACGGGTTCCCAGCGCATCGAAACTGGCACTTATCTACCTGTCGCAAGTCTTCAGCCGAAATGGAGGTGTACTGATAGACTGTCAGTTCGAGACCCCGCACCTGAAGTCGATGGGAGGGAGATACATTAGCTACGAAGAGTACATGGAATACGTGCGAAAATAAGCACAGCAACCTGAGGCTGAAGTAACCATAAGTAGGTAATTTCCGGCATACAATACCATTTCAGAAAGTTTTTCCACAGAATACGTCTCCATTTCAAGAGTTTTTCATACCTTTACAGCATGTTGGAAAGCATGGACTCCTCGCAAACAGGAGAGATTTCTGCCGTAAGTAAGAGAAACAGCTGTCGCAAACAGAAGAAATTCCTGTCGCAAGTAAGAGAAACAGCTGTCGCAGACAGGAACGGTTCTTCTCTCAAGCAGGAACGGTTCTTCTCTTAGGTAGAAGAGATTCTCATCTCAGGCAGGAGAAATCCCTTCCAACCGCGAAAGCAAGAAAAAGAAAAAACAATATATAAAATGACCCACAAATGGAATTATCAACCCATTACACCCGAACAGGCAGAGACAAGCCAAAAACTGGCGCAGGAGTTAGGGATTAGCCCTATCCTTGGCGGACTATTGGTGAAGCGGGGAATAACAAAGGCACAGGAAGCCAAGAAGTTTTTCCGCCCGCAATTGCCCGACCTGCACGACCCGTTCCTGATGAAAGACATGGACGTCGCCGTGGAGCGCCTGAACAAGGCAATGGGAAAGAAAGAACGTATCCTGATTTACGGAGATTATGATGTAGATGGCACTACTGCGGTATCCTTGGTCTACAAGTTCATTCAACAGTTCTATTCGAACATTGACTACTACATCCCCGACCGCTACAACGAAGGCTACGGGGTATCGACCAAAGGAGTGGACTATGCTGCGGCAAGCGGCGTAGGGCTGGTCATCGTGCTGGACTGCGGCATCAAAGCCGTAGAAGAGATTACGTATGCCAAAGAGAAAGGCATCGATTTCATTATCTGCGACCACCATGTGCCCGACGATGTGCTACCTCCCGCCGTCGCCATACTGAATGCCAAACGTCCGGACAACACCTATCCCTACGAGCACCTCTCCGGCTGCGGGGTAGGCTTCAAGTTCATGCAGGCATTTGCCATCAGCAACGGCATCGAATTTCACCACCTCATCCCGCTGCTCGATCTCGTGGCGGTGAGCATCGCCTCGGACATTGTTCCTATAATGGGAGAAAACCGCATACTTACGTTCCACGGACTGAAACAGCTGAACAGCAACCCCAGCGTAGGACTGAAAGCGATTATCGATGTATGTGGCCTGACGGAGAAGGACATCACCGTCAGCGACATCGTCTTCAAGATAGGTCCGCGCATCAACGCTTCCGGGCGTATACAGAACGGAAAAGAGGCTGTCGACCTGCTGACTGAAAAAGAATTCTCGGTAGCCCTGGAGAAAGCCAACCAGATCAACCAGTACAACGAAACCCGCAAGGACCTCGACAAAAGCATGACCGAGGAAGCCAACAAAATCGTAGTCGGACTGGATGGTTTTGCCGACCGCCGTTCCATCGTGCTCTATAATGAAGATTGGCACAAAGGCGTTATCGGCATCGTCGCTTCGCGCCTGACGGAGATCTACTACCGCCCCGCCGTCGTCCTGACGCGCACGGAAGACATGGCCACCGGTTCTGCCCGCTCCGTATCTGGCTTCGACGTGTATAAGGCCATCGAGTATTGCCGCGATCTGCTGGAGAACTTCGGAGGACACACCTACGCCGCCGGATTATCCATGAAGGTAGAGAATGTGGAAGCGTTTGCCGAACGTTTTGAAGAGTTTGTCTCGCAGAATATCCTTCCCGAACAGACCAGTGCCGTCATTGATATCGACGCGGAAGTGGACTTCAAGGATATCACCCCGAAGTTCTTCAACGACCTGAAGAAGTTCAACCCCTACGGTCCTGACAACCCGAAGCCGGTGTTCTGTACACACAATGTCTATGACTACGGCACAAGCAAAGTCGTAGGACGCGATCAGGAACACATCAAACTGGAACTGGTGGACAACAAGTCGAACAACGTCATGAATGGCATCGCCTTCGGGCAAAGCTCGCACGTACGTTTCATCAAGACCAAACGTTCGTTCAACATCTGCTACACCATCGAAGAGAATACCCACAAACGCGGGGAGGTGCAATTGCAGATAGAGGATATCAAACCAAACTAAATGAAGGCGTGGAAAAATTGAATTTCACCACAAATTACTCAGATCATCACAGCTTAATTCGTTTGCTCATCTGTGATTTAATAAATAACTGTGGTAATCTCCGTAACTTGTGGTGAGTTTCGACACGCCTCCATCAACTATCAACCATCAAGGATTATGACCGCACAGCCCAACTCTCCACTCTCCGCTCTCCACTCCCAACTCCTCAAAAAGTACTGGGGATACGACAACTTCCGCGGCATACAGGAAGAGATTATCAACAGTATCGGCGAGGACAGGGACACCTTGGGACTGATGCCCACCGGTGGTGGGAAGTCCATCACTTTTCAGGTGCCCGCGCTGGCTAAAAAAGGGTTGTGCCTGGTGGTCACCCCGCTGATCTCGCTGATGAAAGACCAGGTACAGAACCTAAGGAAACGCGGCATCAGGGCACTCGCCATCTATTCCGGAATGTCCCGGCAGGAGATTGTCACCACGCTGGAGAACTGCATCTTTGGCGACTATAAGTTTCTATATATATCTCCCGAACGACTGGACACCGAAATCTTCCGCACCAAACTGCGCAGGATGACCATAAGCATGATTACCGTAGACGAAAGCCATTGCATCTCGCAATGGGGATACGACTTCCGCCCTGCCTACCTGAAGATTGCCGAGATACGCGACCTACTACCGAATGTCCCCGTGCTGGCACTCACCGCCACCGCCACGCCGGAAGTGGTGAAAGACATCCAGCACCGACTGCGCTTCCGCGAGGAAAACGTCTTCCGCATGAGTTTCGAACGGAAAAACCTGGCATACATCGTTCGCAAGACGGAGAACAAGACGAAAGAACTGCTGCACATCCTGCGCCGCATGCCGGGCAGCGCCATTGTCTACGTGCGCAACCGCCGACGCACGAAAGAGATCACCGAGCTGCTGATGCACGAAGGCATCACCGCCAACTTCTACCATGCCGGACTGGACAACGCCACCAAGGATATACGCCAGCATCGCTGGCAGACTGGCGAGAGCCGGGTCATGGTCGCTACCAACGCATTCGGCATGGGAATTGACAAGCCAGACGTGCGCACCGTCATCCACCTCGACCTGCCCGACTCCATCGAGGCCTATTTTCAAGAAGCAGGGCGTGCCGGGCGCGACGGAAACAAGGCATACGCCGTCATTCTGCATACCCCGTCGGACAAGATCACGCTATGCAAACGGATTCCGGACACGTTTCCGGAGAAAACATACATCAAACAGGTCTACGAACACCTACAATTTTACTACCAGATGGCCATGGGCGACGGTTGGGAATGCGTTAAGGAGTTCAATCTGGAAGACTTCTGCCGGAGGTTCAAGCATTTTCCCGTGCCCGTCAACAGCGCGCTGAAGATTCTGACCCAAGCAGGTTACCTGGAATACACCGACGAACAGGACAATGCCTCCCGCATCTACTTCACTATCCCCCGCGATGAGCTATACAAACTTCGGGAACTGGGTGAAGAGATGGACAAGCTGATCCAAATCGTACTGCGCTCCTACACCGGCGTGTTCACCGACTACGTCTTTATCAACGAAGACACCCTCGCCGTGCGCAGTGGGCTGACCCGCCGGCAAGTGTACAACATGCTGATACAACTGTCGAGGATGCACATCATCCACTATATTCCCCACAAGAAGACACCTTATATTATATATACGCGTGAACGCGTCGACACCTGCCAGCTGAACATACCGCGCATGGCATACGAAGAGCGCAAGGAACGATACGAAGCCCGCATTGAAGCCATGATAGATTATGTGACCAACGAAACGAGTTGCCGGAGCCGCATGCTGCTACGCTATTTTGGCGAGAAGAACGAACGCAATTGCGGTATATGCGACACCTGCCTCAGCTATCGGACAAAAGAGAAGCAGCCTCAGGCTACAATAGAAGAGTTGCGCGGTAAAGTTCTTCAAGCCCTCGAAGAACAACCCGGTAATCCGGCAGAGCTTGCCCAACGGATAACGGCAGATAAAGAAGCGCTGCTGGAAGCCATACAGCAACTGCTGGAAGAGAAGAAAATCCATTCCGTAAACGGAATACTGCAAACGGTATGAAATCCATAAATCCATCCCGTGAGATGAATATTTTCATCCCGTGAGACGGATTTTCTCAGCTCACGAGACGAATTTTCTCGGCTCACGGGACGGATTTTTTCAACTCACGAGACGATTTTTTTCAGCCCACGAAACAAAATCAGTCGCCCCATAAGACAAAAAAACATTCCCATCACTGAAGTCTATTGCCTCATCGGCATCTCGAAACGGTCTCCTTTGCTGGTTCGTACCACATGCTTGACACCCCGCCGGATGGTGCTCCACTTCGGGAATATAGCAAACGGACGAACCGTCTCGCGCCCGCAGAGGATAACCAGCAACGCAACCAACGCCACGATAAGCAACCAGCCATAAATCTCCTTCATAGAGACAACAAGCGCCTGCACCTGTACCATTCCATACAACTGCTCGATAGGCAGGTGGGCAATGTCAGGATTGAAATCCACGATATTCGCACTGAGCAGCGAAGCGTTCTTTGCCACCGTATGCCTCAGAAACTCTCCGATAACCGCGGGACCGAACGTCGCCCCCATCACCGCGCCAGTAAATCCATTGATAGTCAGCGCCTGCGGAAAAACCTGAAACGAAAGTCCGCTCTGCACAATGGAGGTGAGGAACACGATAGAGATAATCACAGACGCTGCCCCACGAAGAAACAGCGGGACGAACAGCATCTCCTTCTCCACACCATAGTCGATGAGGAAATAGAAACAGCCGAGGTAATCGGCAGCCAGTGCAAAGGCGATTGCCGTCATTGTCTTATAACGCCATTTGCGCAGGGCGAAAGTGAAATAAGTGAATGCACATCCGGCAATGATTCCTACCAAGGCATACCAGTTCAGGTCGATGAGATTGGTCTCATCGAAGCCAAGGATAGCGGCGGCATAAGTGTGCTCGAATACATGCTCAGTGCCCATCAGGGTAAAGAACACCAGATAGATGCCTGTGGCACGTATCACATTTCGGTTCGTCATCGCCTTGAGCGAGACATAGGGATGGTGCAGGAAGGTGGCGCGCCATAGGTTAATGCCCAGACAGGCAAGCCCGATCAGTGCCGCCCCCCGGATTTCGACAGCTTCCCACCAGTCGTAGAAGTTGCCGTAGACGCAGATGAACGTAAAACAAAGCATGAAGCCCGCCCAAAGCAGCGCACCTATCCAGTCGATGCCCAACAGAGGAATGGACATCGGCCCGCGGACGGGACGCACAAGTACGAGCACCATCACCATCATCAGGGCGAGTAGCCCTACCATAATCCAATGCATATATTCCCACTGAGAGAAGAACGCCGTATAGATAGTAGAGATCCCGCACAGCTGTATCACTCCGTCCACCAGAATATAGACGTAACAGAAGAAGACTGCCATGTCGCGGACAGGCGTCAGCCAAAGCTGTATGGTGGAGTTGCACGCCAACGTCGCCTGCATCCTGAACCAGCCTGCCACGAAGCAGGTGCCCACCAGTAGCGGTACGCTCGTGGTATGGGCACAGATCACGTTGGCGGCTATCAGCACCGCCCCTGCCGCAAGCAGCTGCACACGGTTGGAGAAGCGGAACTTGATGCGGAACATCACGGCAAAGTTGACCGCTAAGCCTATCAGCGAAGCATATCCTGCCATGAGAATATCTTCCTGCATCAGTGCCGTGGTGCCCACCATGTCGGAAGCGGCGGCAAGATAGACGCCTCCCGAAAACTGGATGATCAGCACAAAGAAGATAAACAGATAGGGCTTCAGCCGACGAGGAACGAAGTTGGGAACGTCCGGAATGTCGAACGGCCCCTGCGGAGCATGCCAGTCTGCCATATCAGTACTTCACACTACATTCCACATTCATGCCGGCACGGAGCCTTGCCATCTCTTCGGGGCGGTTGTCGGCGGCAAACTCAATCCTGACGGGGATGCGCTGGCGCACTTTCACGGAGTTCCCTGCTGAATTGTCCTGCGGAAGGAGCGAAAGCGACGCGCCGGTGGCGGTGGAAATGGCTTGTACGTTTCCACGGAAGGTTACGCCCGGAATGGCGTCCACCTCTATCTCGACCTTGCTACCGGGGGCAATGTGGCGGAGCTGGGTCTCCTTGTAGTTGGCAGTCACCCACACTTCACTCGAATCCACGACATCGAGCAACGTCTGTCCCGGCTGCACCAACTGCCCCACCTGTATCTCCTTGCGCGAAGTGTACCCGTCGCAAGGGGCAACGATCACGGTATAGCTGAGATTCAGTTCGGCCATCTCGAGCAGTGCCTTGGCAAGTTCGATTCCGGCTTCCGACTGGGAGATGCGCTGGCGATTGACATCTACCATCGAAGAGGTTGCCGAGCGTTGGCGGACAAGCATCTCGTAGCGGGCTTTCTTAGCCTCATAGTCCGTCTTGGCACGGTCGTACTGCTGGCGGGTAACAGCCTCCTGCGACAGGAGCTTCTCATAGCGCTCCAGGTCGGTAGCCGCATTGTCCATCAGCACCTTGGCTTCTGCCATCGAAGCAGCACTGACAGCCACATTGGCGGATGCCAAGGCCACCGTACGGTCTGCCACGCTGCGTCCGGCAAGCGCATTCTGATAGTCGGCATTGGCACGGGCTACATTAAGGCGCATGTCGGCATCATCGATGATGACCAACGTATCGCCCTTCCGGACCTTCGCATACTCTTTGAAACGGATCTCTTTGATGTAGCCCTGCACACGGCTGTTGACCGGCACTATCTGCTGGCGTATTTGTGCATTGTCGGTAAACTCGACATTGCCCAAGTGGATGAATTTGCTGCCCACCCATACGGCTGCTGCCAGAACGACTGCAAGGGTGATGACATAAGAGAGTATTTTTTTACTACGGTGTTTCATATCTTTCCTGTGGTGAATAAAAGTTTATAATAATAATAGATGATGTTTATGCGGGCATTGACCAGTTGCTGTTCAGCCTCCAGTTTGGCGTTGGTCGCATCGAGCATGTCGGTGATGAGCGCCATGTCTGCCGAGTATCGCGTGGAGATGGTGCGGTAGTTGCGTTCGGCAAGTTCCACGCTCTTCTGCTGCGTCTTCAGTTCTTCGTACGCCTCGAAGTAGTGCACGTGGTCGGCACTGACCGCCATCGAGAGGTTTTCACGTGCGGCATCCAGTTCTTCCACAGCTCGCTTCGTGGCAGCGCGGCTCTTTGCCAGCGAACGGTTGCTCTTGTAGAGTGAGGAGAGGTTGTAGCTGGCTCCGATGCCGATGTACCAGTAACTCAGGTTGCGGTTGATGGGCGGCACCTCCACCAGTATGGGACCGTCGATAGTCCAGCTCGCCTGAATCCCTATCTTGGGCAGGCGTTCGGAGCGTACCAAGGATTCCGCCTTCCGGCTGATGTCGACACTGGAACGCGCGAGGCTCAGCATGGGCGAGTTTCCCACAGCCTCTTGCTGCCACCACTCCGCCCCTTCCTTCGGCAGAGAACGGGTGAGAATAGTGGAATCGGGCACTACAAGCGTACCTTCGGGCATTCCCGCCGTGGTCACTAGATGGGTATTGAGGATGTCGAGGGTATTGTTTATCCTGACCAACTGTAACTCAAGATTCGACAACAAAAGCTCGTAGCGCGTGATGTCATTCTGCAGCACGGTTCCCTGTTCGTGGCGTGCCTGCATCTCTTTCAGCACCTTGGCTGCGGCGGCAATGTTGCTCTCCATAACCCCGCGCAGATTGGTGTACTTATAGATGTCAAGATAGAATCCCGCCAAGCGGAAGCGGATGTTGTCGCGCTGTAAGTCGGTGGCGTAGCGTGCCGCAGTAGATTTCAACTTGGCAAGCCCAATGGAGTTTGTCACTGCCCCTCCGGTATAGATGGGCTGGTTGACGTTCAGCGCTACTCCGTCGCCGAGGTGCGGTATGGGAGCTTTCTGCCAGTCGCTGAAGTCGCGTTTGGTGGTAAACCCGTCGCCTATATAGCTGACGTACAGCGATGCATTGACGTCCGGCAGTCTACCGACACGCGCAACGCGCATCTCATGCTCAGACTCGGTCTGTGCAGTAAATGAAGGCCGGAGTTGCGCACTGTGGGCTTCAGCGGTCTTGAAGATTTCTTCCAAGGTGATCACCGACTGACCGTAAGCACGCACTCCTCCGCTCAGCAGGACCACCGAAAGCAGCCCTGTGAGCAATCGAAGATTGTTCATAAGGAATTTGATTTATGTAATGTAAATTGATTATTTCGTCAGTCACGAATAGATGACTGCCTCTGGCTCGCCGATTTACAAGCCAGAAACCGGAGCTGTACTTTTCCAGTTCTCCATATACCCCCAATTATTCACAGGGATATTATTCATTATAATGCACTTGCTTTCTGTAGTCATGTTTGTACAATTCTTGTTGAATCGCGCTGCAAAATTACAAAAAAAATGAATGTTCCGCGCCCTCATGCGGCATTATTTTGTAACACCTGGAGCTAAGAAATTGATTATCATGCGTCTAATTTTCTTCATTTTCCAGCAAGAGATCTGATTACTTTTCTCCTGATTTATTCGCCTTTTCCACAGATTTTCCCTAAGTTTGCGCTTGATATAACAATCTGAAAACAAAGACATACACATTATGGGATTCTTTAAATCTTTCTTCGCCGGAAAGCAGGAAAAACCGGAAAACGAGAAACAGAAAAACGTTCAGAAGAACTTCGAGATATTCAAGTACGACGGCATGCGCGCACAACGTATGGGACGTCCGGATTATGCCATCAAGTGTTTCAAAGAGGCTTTGGCACTGCAAGAAGACTTCGAGACCATGGGTTACCTGAGCCAGGTCTACATGCAGACCAATGCCCTCGACAAGGCACGCCAGTTACTGGAACGCATGACGGAACTGGAACCGGAATACGTCTCTACCTATCTTGCCCTTGCCAATGTATGTTATCAGTTGGAAGAGTATCAGGCGATGGCGGACAGCGCACAGAAAGCCATCGAAATAGAAACAGGAAATGCCATGGCACACTATCTGCTGGGTAGGGCAAAGCAAAGCATGAACGACGGCATCATGAGCATCGCCCACCTCACCAAAGCTATCATGCTGGATGACGACTTCATCGAGGCACGCCTCTTGCGCGCCGAAGCACTGTTCCAGATGAGGCAGTACAACGAAGCGATGGAGGACATCGACGCCATACTGACACAGCATACCGACGACGAAAGTGCCCTCCTGCTGCGTGGAAAGATAAAGGAAGCCACAGGCGATGCTACCGCAGCAGAAACTGACTACGTGCACGTAACCGAACTGAACCCCTTCAACGAACAGGCTTTCCTCTATCTGGGACAACTCTACATCGAACAAAAGAAACTTCCGGAAGCCATCGCTCTCTTTGACGAAGCCATCGAACTAAATCCCAACTTCGCACAAGCATACCATGAGCGCGGACGCGCCAAACTGCTGAGCGGCGACAAGGACGGCTCCGTGGAAGACATGAAGAAAGGGCTGGAGCTGAACCCGAAAGAGATACAGGGCTTCAACGGACAGTTCGGCAATCCTGTAGGCGGAACACAGACCAACGTATTGGGGCTATAAGCACCCCTGCAAACGTTTGCGTGATTCGCCAATCCGATAATCCTGAATAAAGAAGATTCTCTTCGTCCATTCCACTATTTTTGCAAAGGGATTGATGTCTGTGCCATTCCGGCAAGACCTCTTTCCCTTTGTTTGCATCAACCTTGAAGAAAGGAAAAATGCACCTCGGCAGCGAAAAAAAAAGCAAGCCTTTTTGTCCTGTTTGCGGTTTGCATTACCTTTGGGAATATTTAGGAAATACCATGAACAAACCGCAGATTACCATCAAAGACATCGCCCGGGCACTGAACGTTTCTCCGTCTACCGTGTCGAGGGCACTGAAAGACAACCCGGACATCAGCCAGGAAACGCGCGACCTCATTCACCAGATGCAGCCGTTCAAGATGATGGTGGGCGACATGGTGAACGAGAAGCAGAAGGGACTTGCCTACTCCATCCAGAGTTTCCTGTGCAATGCCGGTAGCCTCGTCGGTTTTCTGTTCCCTTTCATCTTCACAAGTATAGGTATCAGCAACACGGCTTCGCAAGGGGTGATACCCGATTCGGTGGTTTATTCCTTCTACATCGGAGCCGCCATCCTGATACTCTGTGTCATCTACACCTCCGTGAAAGTGAAAGAGATGCCCCCTGCCGAGTATGCCGAATACCACGGCATCACAGCTGAAGATGAAAAAGAGAAGACCAACATGCTGAAACTCTTGGTGAAGGCTCCGAAGGCGTTCTGGACAGTAGGTTTAGTACAGTTCTTCTGCTGGTTTGCCTTCATGTTCATGTGGACGTACACCAGCGGTAGTGTAGCTGCCAATGTGTTCGACGCGCCCACTGTGGAGACCGTAGTGAACGGAGTCAGCAAGGTGGTGCTGGACACCAAGAGCATCCAATATCAGAATGCCGCCGACTGGGTAGGTGTACTATTTGCCGTACAGGCCATCGGTTCCGTGTTGTGGGCTGTCTGCATTCCGCTGTTCAAGAACCGCCGGTTCATCTACTCCCTCAGTCTCGTTTTGGGTGGACTGGGATTCATTTCCACCTATTTTATTCACGACCAATATGTATTGTTCATCTCGTTCCTGTTGATAGGCTGCGCATGGGCTGCCATGTTGGCACTGCCTTTCACCATCTTGACCAATGCACTGAGTGGCGGGCACATGGGAACATATCTGGGACTGTTCAACGGCACCATCTGTATCCCGCAGATTGTGGCAGCTGCGCTGGGCGGCATCATTCTTGCCCTGTTCACTCCCCAAGGCATGCTACCCCCCGAAATCAATATGCTGGTCATGGCTGGCGTCATGCTGATTATCGGTGCCGCCTGCGTGTACCTGATCAAAGAGACTAAGGGAAAGGAAAACAAGGCGTAACTTCGACTTCAGAAGAATGCACACCCTCGTTCAGCCTATTTACTATTTGGGTTCTTCGTCACTTTTGGGGCAGTTCATGTGTTAAAGCCAGTAAGTTTAT
>Ga0137306_102688_pt1 | contig 14417 bp, 8 predicted proteins | sample Inofroosms_March_FD_97187 | JGI IMG/M metagenome (GOLD analysis project Ga0137306, IMG submission 97187) | Mouse cecal microbial communities from Vienna, Austria - N-Acetylneuraminic and N-Acetylglucosamine D2O microcosms_March | ecosystem: Host-associated > Mammals > Digestive system > Large...
TTATCATAAGAAGAAAAGACTTGTTTACTTTATAATGTTTCCCTGCATTTTTTAATTTTTTCATTCGAGCTTCCCCCTAAATATTATCATTCTTACTTTATACTTTTCTTTTAAATCAAGCAACATACATTGCAGAAAACGAACACTTTATGCAGAAAACGGACACATTTGATATATTGTAACAAAATTTTGATACCGGGAAGCTAAAGTCTGCAATCCTGTCAAACATGCCGCTGACCAAGTCCAGCTTTCACATCAGGCACAGCAAGATACATACACTGGAAATTTCCATTGAAGATATCCGTAATATCATATCTGACAAAGTGTCATTAACAGAAATTATAGAAAAGCAAACTAAAATAATCCAAACACAAATTGAGGGCTTAAATAAAGCAAAAATCATGTGTGAAAGAATGCTTAAAGCCGGAAATGTTAGCTTTGATGAATTACAAGTTGAAAAATATGTAAAAGATCTGGAAACCTATTGGAACGATAACAAACCTATTTTCAAACTGGATTCCGTTAGCTTCTTGTATATATGGGGCAGCCTTATTACATGGACAATTATCACATCACTATGTTTAATAATCGGAATATTATCATATACGAAATTGCCATCCGAACTGCCAGTTCAATGGAATAATGGAATCGCAATTTCTGTAGTGACTGTTCTGTTTGCAGGAACAGCCGCACTTATTGGAATATTGATTGCAGGAATTGCGAAAATAAGCTTGATGCATAATCCAACGTCAAAAAAGTGACTGGTTACCTCATCCTTAAATCCCGTTTTTTAAATCCAGCTCCAAGCTCCAGCAGCACACTCTTTTTCTTTTACATTTTCATAGAAATAGCCGCCTTGCCGCCCAGATGCTGTCAGGGCGTCCTGTGTTCCTCAAGTGTCTGCGCGCGGTATTCTTTCGGCGTCATTCCCGTCTGTCTCATAAAATCTCTGAAGAAACGCTGCCTGTACAGGCTATTGATGTTTACATCTTTATAATGTTTATATCTTTATAAAATAAGAAGAGTTCAATCAGAAAATAATACCAGATTTGTTTTTTTCAGCGCGTTACAGTTCATAACAATAGTCAAAAGCAGGATGGGGCATTTCTGCCCCTCCTGCTTTTCGTTCCGTCCATTCGTTTAACGTTTCTTCACGGTTACCTTTTTCACCTTGCTGTATGCGCCGCCGAGCCGCTTTTTGCCCACCTTCTTGTAAGAACAAATTCTTACATAATAGGTTTTGCCTGCTGACAGCTTTTTCAGCGTTGTTTTTACAGTCGAATTCTTTTTAATGATTGCAGTTTTTGCTTTCTTAAATTTCTTACTTGTGGAATAACTGATAATATATCCGCTTGCCTTACTATCCTTCTTCCATTTCAGGGTAATCTGCCCTTTCTTTGTACTCTTTGCGGAAAAAATAGTTGCTTTCTTCGGTTTTACAGTAATTTTGATCTTCTGGTTCGCTGCCGCATTATAATTTGCGGATGCCGCAGATTTTACAGTCACTGTTACCGTACCGCAGCCGATAATTTTAGCTTTTCCGTTTGTGACCTTAATAACCGTCTTGTTGCTGAGAGAATAGGTCAGATTTTCATTACCTGTTACGGTTGCGCCAAGCGCAAATGCCTTATTTCCATACACCTTCGTATAAGACTTCTTCGCCAGCTTAATTTGCTTGGCCGCTTTACCGATAGTAAATGTCTTCACTGTTCTTCCGTTATAGTCGCCTTTTCCAACAATGGTTACGGTTGCAGTTCCGGCATTTATATTATTTGCGTAGTTTACTGTATAACCTGATGCCGGTACTATCTTTCCTGCCAAAGCTACAGTTACCTTCGGCGTATTTGCCAAACCGGTATACGTGCAGCTAGTATATTGCAATGCAACAGTTGCTTTGCTCAAATCACCTTTTTCAGTTCCTGAAGGCGTCGAAGCGATAATCTCAAAGTTTTTCGTTATGCTTCCTGTATAACTCTCACTGCCTGAAACCGCCTTAATTGTTACACTCGCCGTTCCGACATTTATATTATTCGCATAAATTACTTCATATTCACTTGCCGGTACTGTTGTTCCGTCCAACGTTACGGTTACCCGCGGTTCTTTTGCAGCTCCAGTATAAATGCAGCTTTCATACTCTAACGTAACTGTGGCTTTGCCCAAATCACTCTTTTCAGTTCCCGGATCTGCAGGATCTTTAATCACAAAGGTCTTGGTTACGCTTCCGGTATAATTGCCGCTGTCTTCCGCCGCCTCAATGATTACACTTGCCGTTCCGACATTTACGTTATTCCCATAGCTTACTACATAATCGCCAATCGGTACGGTTACTCCATCCAGCGTTACGATTACCTGCGGTTCTTTTGCCTCGCCTGTATAAATGCAGCTTTCATATTCTAATGTAACCGTGGCATTGTTTAAGTCACCCTTGGCAATCTCAAAGTTCTTCGATATGCTTCCGGTATAATAAGCACTGTCTGCCAATGCTGCTATTGTTACCTTTGCCGTTCCGGCATTTACGTTGTCCGCATAGGTTACTGTGTATTCACTTTCCGAAATTGTCTTTCCGTCCAACCTCACGGTTACCTGCGGTTCTTTTGCAGTTCCGGTATAAACATAACTGTTTTTCTCTAATGTAACTATTGCATTGCCAAGGTCGCCCTTGGTAATCTCAAAGTTCTCTGTTATGGTTCCGGTATATTTGCCGATTCCCTCTATCGTTACGGTTGCAGTTCCTATCTCCACATTATTGCTGTAGGTCACCGTATAATCCAAAATCGACAGTGTCTTTCCATCTAATTCAACCGTTACTCCAGGCTGTTTTGCTGTTCCGGTATACTGAAAACTATTTTCTTCCAGAATTACAGCCGCATCACTTATGTCAATCACGCTCAAAGTCAGCGCACATACAACATCATAGGATATATTGTCTATCGTAACCGTTCCATGAACCTGATACTCGCCCGCCGCTTCTGCCGCGATAACTTTTTGCAGATCAAGCTCATTCCATGTTACATCTACGGTTTGAGTTGTACCGTCACTCAGGGTCACGGATATCGTCTGCGGTAAACTGTCTATTGTCAATTCCGCATCTGCACCCAAGGAAATCGGTTCACAGGTCACACTCTGCGGAACCTTTACTTCAGACAGATATGCGCCGTTTACCTGCATGGTGTTAACTCCGATCCAGCCCGTTCCTCCATTTTCTAAAACATTTATTCTGAGGTAACGCGACTGTGTATCTGCCGGAAACTCATCGGTATAATAGCCGTTGTTATCCAAGACCGCACCTACTGCCGTTTCCGAATGATCAATGACTGTCGTCCAGTTTTCTCCATCATCAGATATATCCAATGTATATTTCAGCAGTGACCAGAAGACCGTCTTTACATTATCAATTCTTGCTTTCTCACCGAAATCTATAACAATACTTCCTGTCGTTGTAGCTGATCCTGTTGTCCAAACATTACCCGTTTCCCAGCTTGACTGATCCGTTGTACGGGCATTTATGAACGTATTCTTCACATCCCTATTTGCAGCCGTATTGTTGCCTGTAATGGTCACTCCGTTTTCATCAAAATAAGAGGTCAGATCGGAGCTAACCGTAATCGTTTTCTCAACCTTAACACCACCGCTTTCAGTCTGTGCTGTAATCTTTGCCGTGCCTTCACCTACCGGAATCAAGGTTCCGTTCAGCTTATCCACTACTGCAACGCTTGTATCGCTTGAGAACCAGTGTATTTCTTCCGTTGCCCCTGCCGGCGTAACAGCCGCCTTCAGCTCTACCGTCTTCCCAATCGAAAGATGCTCATTGCATCCGCTTACTTCCAGACTCTCTACCGGGATATAATCTACTAGCTTCAAGCCTTCTGTCGCAAGCTTCAGCGCTTCTACAACCGCATCAATCACGGACTGCTTATGTGCCTCCCATTTTTCTTCCACTGCTGCCGCAAAATCACTCTCAGCCCTTGTCAACGCTTTTGTATAAGCTGCAAGGCTGTCCGGCGTATACCAGCTGTCACCCTTATCCTTTGCCGCCTTTGCTGCTGCAATAGCATCCTCTAAGTCGGTTGTGTCTACAATTGCATCTCCGGTTACCCCTACATCCATTTGTGCAATCTGCGGATTTCCTTCATAAAGCGTTACCGTCAATGTAATCGTTGCCGTTCCCGGAGCTTTCGCAATTAAGTTTCCGGCGCCGTCTACGCCTACAATCTTTGAATCGCCGGACTCCCATTTGATTCCCGCAATATCCGTATCTCCGTCGCCGCCGGTCAATATCGGGAACAGCTGCTTTCTGCCCGCCGTTTCCATAGAAATTAATTCTGATTCTCCTCCGCCGTAGACTGTTTCACCGTTTTCATCCTTCACAGCGAAGAATTCAGATGCATTCGGACTATTGGTAACGGTTACAGGTATCTCCTTGTAAACCGATGCATCCAATGCCGACGCCACTTTAATCGTACAGGTTGCGGGTTCTATTTCATCCAGACTCTGATATACGTTTACCGGCGTTACCAGTCCGTCTGCACTGACTGTTGCAACGGATTTATCCGAAGACGTCCATACGACCTTTTGATCTACACTTGCCGGATTGATACTTGCCTCTAACTGGCAGCTTGCCATCAGAGTTCCTTCTATCGGAATCAGCCTTACGTTCTCTTTGTTAATGTTAACGCCCTTCGCTACCGGAGCAGCTTCATAAATGTTAAAATTGTCAATGGCCGGATTCCACGATAAGTTGCTTTTGTCCGTTCGTGTTCCATAGAACTGTATCGCCGCAACATCCCCTGCATAACTTGTAGATTTATCAAACGCCACCTCATGCGTTGCCGTAAGCTCTGCATTGGCAAGGCTTGTAATCGTAAATATGGTTTTTCCCGCTTCCACATCAATCGCAGCATGAATATGATACCACACACCGCCCTGATTAAATCCTGTACCAACCTGCTGCGTATTTGTGAGCGCCGTATTTGCCACAAGCTTTCCGCCCACACTGTATACCAGCTCCTGATTAGCATTTGTCTGGATACTCAAATATCGGTTATTTTCGCTATCTGTAATTGCCATATAGCAACCGTTACTTCCTGCGACCGTTCCAACATTCCAATCATAATCCAAGATAATCTTATTATTGGATATGCTCTTAGCCAGCCTCTTCTGTATACTTCTTGCGCCGCTTCCACCGCCGGAAATCTGCAATATATTTCCGCTATCCGATGCCGTAACTGCACCTGTAAGCGCACCGCCGCCTGTGGAACTCACGCCCGTTCCCCATGAATCACCAGTATTAAGATTATCAAAACTCTCGCTCACGCTCGGAACATATACCTTTACCGACGCAGTATAACCGCCGTCCTCTGCCGTCGCCGTAATCTCTGCAACTCCAGGGCTTACCGCCGTCACGCGTCCAAAAGCATCCACGGCCGCCACTTCCGGAGTATCGGAAGTCCATTGAACATTTGTATTGGTTGCCATCTCCGGTTCTATTGATGCATGCAGACGATATACCGGCTTATCCTCAGCCTGACTTGTTTCCGAAAAATAATCGGAAGCGAAAAAGTATTCCTGCTCGCTCATTGTAATTCCTGTTACAGGAATTGCGTCCTGCTGTACGGTCACCAGACAGGAAGCCTGATACCCGCCGTTTACGGTTGTGGCAGTAATCGTTACCGGTCCGCCAACCTTTACGCCCGTCACTTCGCCTTTTTCATTTACCGTTGCGATTGTCTCGTCACTTGAACTCCAAGTTACGTTTTTATTGTATGCATCATCCGGTGTAATCAGCGTATTCAATACCTTGGTGGAACCAATCTGAACCGCCATCACTTCTCTGTCTAATGTGATGCCCTCTACCTGTACCTCAAGCACATGAACTGTACAAGAGCCATACACTTCCGAATTATCATCCGATACTGCTTTGATAACCACATCGCCAATGCCGACGCCCTTTACCAATCCGTTATCGTCTACCGTTGCAATCGACGTATCCTCAGATACCCAGTTGACTTTATAACGGCTTGTATCTGCCGGAAGCACCGTTGCTTTTAGCTGCACGGTTCTGCCATAGCTGACCGATGCCTCTGACTTATTAAGCGTTACGCTCTGCACTGCCGTCTTGCTGACTGTCAGCGTGAAGCTGGCGGAAGCTGCGCCGTCTGCGGATGAAACGGTAATAATTGTTGTCCCTGCATCCTTTGCATTCAACTGCACCTTCGTATCCTTCTCTGTTTCCTGACGCATTTCTCCTGCCGGCGTCTGCCATGTCTCTCCAAAGAAAGAGGCTACTTCAGGATTAGAGGAAGTATACACAACAGCGGTATCCGTCGGTGTTCCCGCCAGTGCAGCGCTAAGCTGAAGCTTATCAAAAATTTCAGCAGCTTTTGTTCCTTTATCTGCAATTTCACTTCCATCCAAGGTCAATGTAATTCCAGCAGCTTTTGTTCCTGCGGTTACCGTTACATTTGCCGTTGCCTTAACATTTGTTCCATTTACCGTCGCAGTAATTGTCGTTGTTCCAGCTTTCTTTGCACACACAAATCCATCTGTTGTTACCGTCGCAACTGTCGGATCTGCCGAGGTATAAATTACATCACTGTTTTTTACCACCTTGTCTGTCGGCGCAATCGTCGGCTGTAAACGCGTCTTCTTTCCTTCTGCAAGCGTAATGCTTGACTGTGCAAGCGTAATATTTGTTGCATCCGCAAGCTCAACTGCATATTCGCCGATACCGTCATTGACTGGCGTCTGCATGTCAGAGCTCTTTGCCTTCGGACAGCCGCGCATCAGATAAGCATACATACTGTCCATCATATCTCCGGCGCGTCCCGGCTGGCTGCTTCCCATCTCCTTGATGGAAATATCTCCATTATTGAACATGGTTCTCTGGTTTATATCAGAGGTACTTCCATGTGCACTTCCGGCTCCCGGCGTTGGAATCCAGTCAGTCTCCCAGTAATAGAAACCTCTGGTCTGCGCATATGGATTCGGTGCATCCAATGCCGCCTGCATATAATCCAACAGCCAGTTATACTGCCCGTTCGGTGACTTCACACGGTAATAAGACGCCATTCCCATAGATGAATTAGCAGTGTGAATCGTCGGACTATAACTTGTAAATGTAAATCCCGTCTCCACATTGACATAATCCATGTATTTCATTGCTTCAACCTTCTGCTGAGCAATTTCTCCTGCATATGTATTACCGGACGAACGTCCGCCGTATAAGGAAAATGTAATACCATCCATCTTTGCACCGTTATTCATCAGCGCTTGGAAGAAAGACGTAATCTGACTTGGAGTATATCCATTATTGGAATGTACCCAGCCGCTCACTCCAGGCATTGCATCTTCTGCCGCTTCATAGGAAGCTGCAATAATTTTTGCATGGCCTACGGAAGTCATACCGTTTCCAACAGGCCATACCAGACCGCCGTTCTGTTCATTCCCGTGTTTTACCGCAGCCACATTTACATTTTCATCCGCCAGTGCTTTCATAAAATCATACACATAGTTGTACACAATGGATTGCATATGCGCAAGATCCGTATTGCTGTAATTCCCTTCGTAATCCACATCCAGCCATTCCTCCGGAGTATGCGCTTTCGCATTGCTCATCCATTTATCACTGTAATGGAAACTCGGAACATAGCTCATGCCAAGGGCAGTCGCACGCTTTCCAAGCTCCACGCTGTGTTCCTTGTCAAAATATCCACCCTCAATCATTTTTTCTATATAAGGATTTCCATCTTCATCGAAACACCAGTCACTATAAATGACTTCCAGCGTCTTCGTGTCGTGCACCGGATTTCCCGCATGTACCATAATCATCGTCAATATGGAATTTACACCGTGATTCGACAAGATTCTCAAGCAGTCCTGCTGCACACCGTTTGCAAAATATTTTCCTCCAAAATCCTCTATTGCAGGCAGGAAAGAAACATCTGCGCCCCTCAAGTAATTCTCATCTTCAATACGAAACAGGTCAAAATTGTCAACATATGCACTGTCGCTTCCGTTTCCCTGCCATTCATCGGCAAGCTTCCCTGTTCCTGCCTGATAGGAATCCGTGTCATAGACTGTAACGGAATCCTTATAAGCCTGATCATAGACCGTGTTTGCATAGACCTCTACTTCTTTCGTATCTGCACCAGTCTCAAAGGTAATAGACACAAGAGAATATCCTTCCGTTCCCGACGGAGCCTGACGCAAAACTGCGCCGTCTGCTCCACGCACACCTAGATTCACTCTGTCTCCGAGGGAAGTACGGTTCTGCGTCTCACCTGTCTTTCCGCGGCGGTCCGAGTGATAAATCGTCTCAAATTCATCCTGATTATCTACTTTTGCACGCATGGTCACAGAATATCTTGTATTCGGCTCTACCGTAACCTTCTGAGAAATCTCACTGCCTGCCGCAAGGCGGATTGCCTTCGCTCCGGTATCTGCATTTGCAGTATCCACTGCTGCGTTACCGGTCGTTGTCCAAGAATCCAGCCCATCTTCAAAATCCCAGTTTGCAATGGTATTTGCGTCCTCAGAATCCAATACCAACTCCAGATTATCAATATCCAAAGTCGACTGACCGGCTTCTATGGTGATTTTCATTTGTCCATTATAAACGAGCACGTTTCGGTTTCCCATTTGTTTCCAGTCCGTGCCAAGATATGTATCTAACAGAGAAACCGTATCCGGTCCACCTGTTTCTGTCACTGTTAGCTGTGATGCGTTCTTGTTTGCCGTTCCTTTTACCCATGCCGACAAGGTATAACTTCCTTGCGCAACATTTGTTATTGTCATGGCAATCTTAGACCCCGCCTCCATATGCAGATATTTACTGCCTGACTGCGCTCCGCTCTCCATTACCGTAACCGTTCCAGTCGTCTCCCAGTCGTCTGTCCCGTTTTCAAAATCAAAGTTTGCATTATTACTGTCAGATATTGTTCCCGCATTTGCAGTGATTGTCTGACCCATTCCCCAGTCGCTCATTGTAAAAACAAGTGCGGCTGCCAGAAATGTCGAGAATATTCGTTTCAGTTTTCCTCTTCTCATATTGATCCCTCACACTTCTTCTTTTCACACATTGCCAGTTTATTCTCCGGTCCATAACTGCACCCCCTTCCTTTCCCCTCCTTTCGCTCAAATTTGCGGCAGATTTTCAGAATTTTGCGCAACCGGTTATTCTTTTTTCATTATATTCTTAAAAAATGTGAAAGACAATACATGAATTAAACAAACAATTTTCCCAAAAACTGTACATTTTAGACAAATTCCTTTTCTTTTTGATGCGCAACTTTGCGCAATTTCGAACCAAGAAAGCCTTGCCCCATTTACCAATACCGCTTTTTCTTAAAAACTACCAGACTGACCACTACAATCAAAATACTAATCCCAACCACCACGGGATAAGCATACTTCATGGTAAGCTCCGGCATATAAGCAAAGTTCATCCCATACCATCCGGCTATCAACGTTAACGGAAGGAATATTGTTGTGACAACGGTCAGCATTTTCATGATATCATTCTGGCGGATACTGATTTCCGACTGGTAGACGTCCTGCACCTGCATAGCATAGTCCCGTAAGATCTGCGTCTCCCCGGCAAGACGCACCACTTTATCGCGGTAACGGTCAAACATCCTCAGTTCTTCTTTTCCGAAGAACTCCATCTCGTTATCCAGCAGCTCCTGCCCTACATCTGCAAGCTGCGTATAATACCGATAGAATTTCGCAACCCGCTTCTTTAGGTTCAGCATCCTTCCGTTAAAGCCCGGACAGCTCCCCTTTAAGACCATTTCTTCAATTACAGCAATTTCCCGCTCAAGCTTCTGCAAAAAAAGTAAATCCTCTTCCAACAAGCCCGACAGGAAATCATAAAGGAATCGCTCAAGCGTATAGCCATTCCGAATTTTCTTTTGGGCAATCTTTTCCGTCTGCGTTTCGACTGTTTTTCCATTGTCGAGAAATACCATTTTCCCGGGCAGGAGATACATGTTAAATGCAAGGCTTACTTCATTTTCCTGCTTTGGCGGTATACGGAAAGTCGCAGCCAAATATCCCGGCTGATTTTCCAGCTTGCAGAAATGAATGACAGTATTCTCACAAGGCAGCCCCAAGGATGAGCGCAGCGCTTCCCGCTCCTCCCATTCCTGTTCTGTCATCACGCAGATTGTTTCGTCTTTTTCCAAAAATTCCGTCTCATTGCTTGGACAGATCTGGTCATTTTCTATTCTGGCATACATGAATCTTCCTTCTTTCCGGTTGATTTTTCTTGACTATATAGTGTGCCCTGATTTTCTTGAAATATAGCTTATGGGAATCCCGGTTCTGGATTCTCATAAAAGGCGCTGCATTTGCGCCGTCCATCCGATTATGTGATTAGCGGTAAAAACAAGCAGAAAATACGGAATCGAATTAAGAACAGATATTTTAGGGATTATGAATCAATGGGAAAAAGCCGTAATGGATCCGTATTTGGATAGCTTGAAACAAGAGGCAAAGAAACGGCTTAGGAGTGAAGCGAGCAGAAAGCTTATTTTTCAGACTATTGAAGAAAAATCCGCGGTATCATTATAGTATGCGCAGCAGAATACAGCTACAAGGTGTATCATCCTATTTTGCGGTGCGAAAATTAACATGTAAGAGGAAATTGTATGAGAACAGATATTATTAGTTATTTGGAAAAAGAAATATTGAGAAGAAGTGAAAGTGAGACAGATAAATTGGGGATGGGAGTATATAACCATATCCGTCTTGTGGTATGCAATGCGGTATGTATGGCTGATAAATATAATGCGGATTTAGAAATCGTACTAATATCAGCATGGTTGCATGACGTTGCGTCAATTACTGATTATTCTTTATATAAGGAGCATCATATTCATGGTGCGCATATAGCAGAAGATATTCTATCCAGATTTAATTATGGGCAGGATAAGACAGATATGGTAAAACAATGCATTTTGCACCATAGAGGCAGCGTGCCACTGGAAAAAATATGAAGAAACAATGCGAGTATTATCGGGACATAAATTGGACAAATTCCTTTACAACGAAACTTCTTAAAATATAAATCCATTTATCCGTTTCGATTAAAAGAAGTCAGCAATTTTCCGTATACCTACACGCCGGATAACCGCTGCAGCCTAAGAATGTACCAAATCTGCCCCTTCTCTTTGTCAATTCACCGCCGCATCTTGGGCAGATTTTCGGCGGGTTCTTCACCTGCTCCTTCGCCAGAAGTTCAAAGCATTTCTGATTCATGATGCAATCGTTGAGCGCTCTGTGCGCACCTTCTGTACTAATTTTGTAATAAGATGAAATATCCACCAATTTGTGGTGTGAAAGCTGCGGAAGACGCTGCCTTGCCATCGACAATGTATCAATGTAATCATTAGCGACTGTCTCTCCAAACAATGTCTCCGTCTTATTCCAGAGAAATTTCATGTCAAAGGTATGTATATTATGACCTACCAGAATGTCGTCTCCGATAAAATCCAGAAACTTTTGAAGTGCAGTCTCTATGGTCGGTTCTTCCGCCACCATTTCATTGGTAATCCCATTTACCTGCGTGGCACCATATGGAATCGGCATCTGAGGATTCACCAAACTGCTGAATACAGCTATTATCTCCCCTTTTTTCACCTTCACTGCCGAAATTTCTATAATCGCATCCCGGTTCGGATTGATTCCGGTCGTCTCAAAGTCAAATACTACATAATCCGGCACATACGTATTTTGTTTTATTCCTCGCTTGTTTCCTAACATTTTGTCCTCATTTCTTTCTCAATGGATATCTTTTCTGCAGTACCAGCTAAATGCCGCTGCAATTCCTATAATACCATATAACATCCCAAGTAAAACCAAGCCTTCCTCTAGTCTTCCGTTTGTAACAATGTCCGCCCCTTCTGCATATCCAAAGGGCGTAATGTATTTTAAGAATCCCGCCGTTTCTAAAATATTTGCAATCAGATTCAAAAAGTACAGCACCGCCGCAATCCCCAAGCCAGCTCCAAGACTTCCCCGCTTTAAAAATGCAGAAATCCCAAAGCAAATCCCTGCAATTTCTATTTGGAGCAGGAAATAAGCAAGATGCAAAAGCACGATTTCCTTCCACGGGATTTCCTCTCCGATTGCGGCAACCGAAGCAATCGAAACAGCAAAAACAAGCAGATTCATAAGAACAATCTGCAAAATCACAGCACAGAGCTTTTCCGTTACAATCCGGCTTCTCCTCACCGGATGCGTGAAAAGGAACTCCGCTGTATGTTCCTTTTCTTCCTTTGCCAGAATTGACACCGCAGATAAGGCGGCGAAGAATGCGCCCCCCAGACCAAGTATATTTCCACACTCAACAGCATAAAAGCCTGTCAGCGTCCCGAAATTGATTCTGTCCATGCCGAAAGCTTCCGTGAAACTGCCCATAGAAGAGAACATATCGCCAACGCCTTCCATTTCCCCCTTCATCTCCGGGAACATGAACACGCAGACTGCCAAGAGGAAAGCAATGGCAGCCGTCCATATGGCAAGAGAACGTATCCCTTGCTTTACTTCATGCTTTACCATTGTCATCAATTTCACCTCGTTTCATATAATAGTGCATAAAAATTTCTTCCAAATCCGGCTCCGCTACTGTCAAATCACGGATACTGCTGCCGGAAAGAAAATGTATCAGCTCATTGATATCGCCGGCATACAGAAAACTGCTACCGTCTCCCACGGTCTGCAAATCACGCACACCCGGCAAATTCTTAAGTTTCACTTCTCCGCGGATTGTCACACGCTTTGCACTGGTCTTAGACAGAGCTTCCACACTGTCACAGGCAATCAACCGCCCCTCCCTGATGATTGCCGCTCTGGTGCAATTGCGCTGAACCTCCGAAAGTACATGCGAAGACAGAAATATCGTAGTTCCCTCCTCGTTCCGCTCCTGCAAGATTGCGAAGAACTCCCGCTGCATCAACGGATCAAGCCCGCTGGTGGGCTCGTCAAGAATCAGGAGTCTCGGCTTATGCATCAGTGCACAGACAATCGCAACCTTCTTTCGGTTGCCCAAAGACAGTTCCTCCGCTTTTCTTGAAGTATCCAGCTGCAGACGTTCGCATAGCCGTGCAGTTTCCTTTCTGCAATCCCGCTTCCTTAAATCGGCTGAAAGCTTTAAGATTTCCCGGACGCGCATACCGGAATAGAATACCGCCTCGGAAGGCAGGTATCCAATGTCTTCTAATATTTTCTGCTTCTCTTTGAGCGTATCCATCCCGAATATTTCCGCCTTGCCGCTGTTTTGCTTAATCAATCCCAGCAGTGTGCGGATCGTGGTACTTTTCCCCGCGCCGTTGGGACCGATAAATCCAAAGAATTCTCCTTCTTCGACACTTAGATCCAAGTCGATAATCCCTCTGGCTTTTCCATAATATTTTGTCAGGCCTGACGTTCTTACAGTTTCCAATCGCTCTCTCCTTTCTCATCAGATTTTCTTTTCCTAACATTATAACATATTTCTTTTTATTTTTCATCCCGATTCTGCCGTTTCTTATTTTTGAGGTTTAACCAGCCTTGTGCCCCCAAAAACCTCCGAAATATCCATCCGATCCTGAGCCCCGTCAATTTCTTAGCGCATCTCCCGCCATCTCTTCGTTGTAGGATATCGTTCCATCCAAATTCACTCCCGTATAGCATTCTGCGGTGTCAAAAAAGGTATATCCCATATCTACCGCCTGATGAATCAGTTTGACCGCTTCCTTTTTCTCAGTCGGGGCGCCGTAAGCATGGCTCAATCCCATACATCCAAGTCCGGACTGCAAATACTTTTAAATCTTTTCCAACTGTACGATACTTCATATTCTACCTCCAACTTCTCTGCCGTTTTCTTACATTCTAATAAAAAAGAGACTTCTTTCGAAGTCTCAAAAAGTTTATTGTCCCAACCTATAGGTTTAGGCTATTTTATTGCGAAAGCTTACTAACGGCTTTCAGAAATCTTTTAACCAAAGGAGAAGGATTTGGCGAATGCAAAAGCCCATAGGGAATCGTATAATCCCACTCCACCGGAATCAGCTTCAGCAAAGGATGCGCCGTATCCCAAGGGTCGACTGCCATAAGAAGGTTGTTGCTGTTCTCACAGCGGTTAAATGCATCTAGGCTGTAAAAATCAAAATCTACAATCTGTATTTCGGGATGATTCTGCCGCAAATCATCTCTCAGCTCATCCACATTTCCAAAACTGCCGCGTTTTAGCAGCATCAGACTTTCTCCTTCCATATCTTCCAGAGAGAGTTTTTCTTTTTTCGCCAGCTCATGATAGACGGAAACCGCCACCCGGATCGGCTCCTTTTTCATCATCAGCCCTGCGCACTGCCGATATTCCAACAATGTCGCATCAAAAATACCCGCAACGATATCAATATTCTGTCCCAGATTTTTTA
>Ga0137306_102689_pt1 | contig 14417 bp, 11 predicted proteins | sample Inofroosms_March_FD_97187 | JGI IMG/M metagenome (GOLD analysis project Ga0137306, IMG submission 97187) | Mouse cecal microbial communities from Vienna, Austria - N-Acetylneuraminic and N-Acetylglucosamine D2O microcosms_March | ecosystem: Host-associated > Mammals > Digestive system > Large...
TATACGTGAAACAAACATCAAGTATCAAAAAACGGAGTCAGATGTACTAATTGGCGATTATATCATCCTGTACCAGTATAAGGACAAGCGAGAACAGATGTGCAGATTTAACTGCATGCAGTTGTACCAGGAATATGAAAAAGGCAGTTGGGCGGCTGTGTGGGAACCGATTCTTTCTTCGATCGACTCCAGCAGAAAATTCATGGAACTGGGTATCATAGATCTGATTGAAAAAAATGAGTATGATCTGCTAAAAGACAAGCTTTTCATCCGCCCTCTGAATTTCAAAGACCACCGATATGAACTGAAAAACCATATTTACAAATGCATCGGTGATATGGTGCTGGTTCTCTATATTCTTGCAAGTGATGAAAATGACGGCAAAAGGCATGACGTATTGTCTGTTAAGGTACCTAGATCCTCCATGCAGGCATGGGAGATAGATGAAGAAGAAGTGTGGGAGAATGCGATGAGCAATACATACATCATGGCGCCGCCGCGTATATACTTAAATCCGGCGGACTTAGCAAATCCACCTTATCACAAAGGTGCGTTTATGGCGTTGAACAGTGATATAACTTCACTTTCACCGCTTGCAGTTCCGACTGTGACAACGACAGCGCAGATAAACGGCGCGATTGCCATGTTCTATCCCGGAGTAATGAAGCGTATAGCCGAGCTTTTCGGAGACGATTATTATATAGCCTTCACAGGCACCAGCGAGGCAAGGCTCCATAAAAAAGGCACGATACAACCACGGAATATACTTATGCGGATCAAGCAGATGAACAAAACCTTCGATCCGTCAGAAACCCTGTCTAACAAGGTCTATTTGTACGAAGCAGCAAAGCAAGAGCTGAAGCAGCTGGAGCTTTGATGGATCCAGGGCATGTCGCCTTATTTTCAATGATATAATATGCGATCTCTACTGCCCGCTCCTCAATATAATCCTTCATATATGAACCCCTGCACTCATTGTTTTTACAATGTATGCAGAGGTACTTTTTCAAATTCCTTTTTTCACTAAACCAGCTCAAACATCGATTACATATTAAAAAGCACATCGTTCAGTAAGCTCTCACCGATACCAGCATGAAAAGTGAATCTTGTCCTCATGAAACCATAATCAACGTAAGTATTTCTATTACACTTTAATTTCTATAATCCTGACAATGTTCTCATGACCAGATCTACATCTTTATTTTCAAGTTCCTGGATAATATGCAAATATATTTTCTGCGTGGTTGTCATACTCGCATGTCCAAGCCTTCTGGCCACGCTTGCAATCGATACTCCTGCAAACAATAGCAATGAAGCATGTGTATGCCGTAAACCATGAATTGAAATTTCAGAAATTCCACATGCTTTGCAATGTCTGGTAAGCACATCATTTACTGTTGAATTGTATATTTTTGATTCACCAACAAAAATGGGCCTATCCGGCGCAAGATCCCTGGTCAAAACTGAAAATTTTACTACAATCTGCCAGTCAATTTGAATTTTCCTAACCGATGATTTATTTTTTGTCGGCAAAAAACCCCCGTCTCCTTTATAATCCCATGTTTTACTGATAGACAAAGTCTGCCGGGCAAAATCGAAATCTTCCGGAGTAATTGCCAATGCCTCCGAGAAACGCATCCCTGTTTTTGCAACCAAAAGAATGAACCAATCCCAATTTGGTGTATCTTTAATGTCAAGATCCGCAATCAATGTATGTAATTCGAACTGATTTAGATATTTGATTTTCTTTGTTTTTGGTGTTTTTCCCTTAATAATTGCCTTTCTGGTCGGATCTCTTGAAAGCAGTCCTTCATCAACTGCATCAAGAATCGCCCCTTTCAATTGATGATGAAAATCCAATGTTGTCTGTCTTTCATGTTCCTTTGCATATTCATTTAAAAGCTGTTGATATGCGGTTCTTGTTAATTCAGAAACTTTCACTTCCGGGATCAATTTTTCCACCCATTTTTGTGTCATCAAATACTTTGCTAAGGTTGCTTCCCTTATTGCACCCTTTTTATATACTTCAATCCACTGAGCATAATACTCATAAAATAATGCTGTACTGTTCATATCACAGAGCATAAGTTCCCTCTCTTTCCGAAATACTTACGCTGATATAAACAATTAAAAAGCAACTTTCAAATTATACAACCATTAAAAGCGGTTTTATTTCTTCATCCAGAAGTTTTCTTAACTCCGCCATCATTTTTGCATAATATTTAAACTTTGGAAGTGCTTTTTCCTGAGATGATTTATAGCTTGTATAATCCACAGTCATTTTAATTGCGCTTTCGTTTGGAATTTCTCCGTTTTGATAGTGTGTTGCCGCATACATCACATCATCCTTAGATGCACACCAGGTAATACAAAAATCAGAAATCACACGCTCGATACAATCCTGTTTCATATTCTCCACAATATGAAGAATGGACTGACCCCTGTATTTTGTATCATCCATTTCAATTTCTGCAATCAGATTCGACATAATATCTGCGACTTTTGGATTCTCTTTTCGCAAATCCCCTACATATTGTTTCACTTCATCAATTTTTTTCTGACGTTCTTTTGGCGTAACTTCTTCCATTTCATCATAAGGTGTAACGATATTCTGAATCAGGTTAATAATATACTCATAATCAATCTTTGTAGTGCTGTATGCCATCAGCTCGTAGTCTTGATCAATTTCTATATCATCTCCGCCATCTTTCCCATCCAGACCATCAGGTTCTTCTCCCTTTGCATCTTTGATTTCCTGTACAACATTTTTATAATGTCCTACATAGTCATCATATTCTTCTTCAGAAACTCCATATTCTTTTAACATGCTGTCATCATATGTAGTAAACGACTTTAACTGTGCAAACAAAGAGTCAAACTCCTGAAACATTTTTGCAAATATTTTCTTCTCATTCAAAGACAGGGTTGGAATTACTTCCGGTTTTTCAGCAGAGACACGAAGCGCTGCAAGTGCTTTCCTGAAAGCGGGTTCCACTTCATTCCATTCTGCCATAAGCGCCTCTTTTGTTCCTCCGGCAGAATATAATTTAACTGCATTATCAACCGCTTCCTTAAAAAGAACCGGCGCCTGAAATGTAACGATCTGTCCATATGTTTTATTCTTATCAAAGATTCGATTTGTTCTTGAAAATGCCTGGATCAGGTCATGCGGGCCCATCGGCTGTCTGTCCATAAAAATCGTAGACATACACGGAGCATCGAATCCTGTCAGTAAGCGATCTACCACGATCACTAAATCCAACTGTTCATTTCTGCTTTTATATTTGGACTCTTTTCTTGCAAGACGCTTATTTAAGTTTCCATTATATCCCTGTATCTGAGACAATTCATATTTCGTGCCAAACATTCCATTATAGTCATCCAGAGAGTTTTGCATTTTCTCCTGATTAACCTGAGAACCTTCCTCATTTTCTGTTACAGAATAGGTAATTGCAAACTTCGGGAAATCCGGCAGGACCTGCTTGATTCGCTCATCAATTGTAAGAGATGTTTCTCCATTTTTTACCCTCGTCAATAATTCGTAATACTGCTGTGCTCTCTGAATCGAACTTGTGGTAAGCAATCCCTCGTAAGTCTGTCCTTTTCCATTTTGAAAACCTAGTTTGTGATAAGACTTATTCAAAATGATATCCAATACTTTTAACATATGTGTTTCGCTGTCATATACACTGCTGTCCGTTTCATCTTCCACATCTTTCGGTCCATTATGCTCTACCTGAAATCCCAGCACTGCCTTATCATGAATTGCATTTTGAATCGTATATTTGTGCAGACGTTCCCCATACAAATCGTCTGTCGTTCTTGGCAGGTCTCCCTTTTGCGGATATGGATTTTCTGCAAATCTTGGTGTACCCGTAAATCCATACCATAAAGACCGGTTAAAAAACCGCTCCAACTCTCTTTTTGTTCCCGGACTAACCGCACGATGGCACTCATCCACAACAAATGCAATTCTGAGATTCTTAATTTTTCGATATTCTGGTGTATCCTCTTTTAATTTCTTCGTAATTAGAATATGTAGTTTCTGAATGGTAGTAACGATCACCTGTCTGTCATCAGATTTTAATTTTTTCTTTAAATCATTTACATTATCCGTTTCATCTACATCTACCAAATCATTATTTGCATAAGCCTGAAATGCCATGGTCGTCTGCGTGTCCAAATCTTTGCGGTCTATCAGGAAAATCGCTTTGTCAATGGACGGAATATCCATCAGCAGATTTCTGGTTGATTTATAAGATGTCAATGTTTTCCCAGAGCCTGTCGTATGCCATACGTATCCTGATTTTCCCTGTTTAGATGCTTCTCTGATTGCCTCGATTGCATGAATCTGATATGGGCGCAGCAATATTAAACGCTTTGCATCTTCGTCTAATACTGTATATCTCGAAATCATCTCATGTGCTTCTGGAATACGGAGTACACTCTTTGCAAAATCAAGATAATTCGAAACTGGTTTATTCTCACGGTCCAGCCATCCACTAATGAACTTGGAATTTAATTCTGTATCACCAGCGGCTGAAAAATATTTTGTGTCCACACCATTGCTGATTACAAACATCTGCACCGATGAAAAAATTCCGGTAAATTTACCTTCTCCAATATATTTTTTAATCTGCCAGAACCCATCCATATATGAGTGCTGCTTATTTTTCAATTCTATATGAATCATCGGAAGACCATTGATCAGCAATGTCACATCGAATCGTCTATCCCTTCTCGGAATTGCTTTGTCATCATCTGACTTCAATGCGCTATATTGATTGATTACTTCATAAACACTACTGCCGCCGGCAATATGTTCATGATTCATTACTACAAGATGCAGCCGCTCAGTATCACGCTGTACATGAACCTGAACCTTTCCATTTTCTCCAACCAGCCATTCCCCCGCTTTATAAAATGATGAAAACTGCAACTGGTTTTTTACCTGTTCAAATTCTGCATCAGATAAATTTTCTCCATTTAAACGTTCTTTATTATTTTGCTCCAAAATATACCTGAAATTTCCCCATAAATCTTCTTCTGTTTTCAAATCTTCTCTATATATCCATTGAGAATCTCCATAAACCAACTCCTCAATCAATTTTTGCTCTATTATCGCCTCTAATTCTGGCATAATATTTTCCTCCTTTGTTTCAATTAGTGAAATTTCATATGATATACTGTATTTTTTTCCATAAAATAGCTTCCGCTGGTGAAGGGTGATGAGATGGTCGAGGCTTTTGAAATAGTCTCCAATTCTCACCTGTTCTGCTGATGACGGAATCATAAACTCCATTTTTGAAAACATATAGCCGGTAATCTGGTTAATAGTTGCCCCCATATTTTTCTCAATTTCTTTCTCAAATTGGGATGTGTCTAATAGAGCATTTACAAAAGATGAGTGTTTTGAACGAATACCTGACATAAATGCTCCGATAACCGTATTGGGCATATTTTCCTTTATTTCAGCGTGTTTTCCGATTAAAGCACGAGAACCATTTCTTACGACTATTATAATGTCTCCAACTTTTACATTTTCGGAAGTGGCTTTTTCTGATTCCACATATACATTATCTGCATCAACAATCTCACCGTTTTTTACATTAGAAGATCTTAAAACCAAAGTTCCAGATTCCCTCACATCATTTGGCATATATGTTAATCCATTGAAAAATTCCACAAATTCAGGAAGCTTACGCTGTTCCCAAGCGTTCCTCCAATGTCACAACCAACTTTTTGCTTTAAATAGTTGATTTTGCTTTATGAATAGCCGGATTTTACCACAAATAGTCGGATTTACACATCTCCCAAATCACTTTATCTCCCAATATCCGCTCTTCGGAGAACCATGCCGAATCAGAATGCCGCATTTTTTAAGCTTTTTAATATTAGCTTCAACATTCCTACTGGAAATACCTATTGTTTCTGCCATTTTCTTTGCCGAAAGCTGTGCATTCCGTGACAACAATTCAAGTATCTGGGTCTGTGTACTGTTCAAATTATTTTCTAAATTATTTCGGCGCTTCCCCGATGTTTCTCTGATATTCACCCGATACTTCTCCGATGCTTCTCCGATGCTTCTCCGATGCTTCTCCGATGCTTCTCCGATGTATTCTTGTTCTTCCATCGGAGAAACACTTCGAAAAAGATTCACTCGAAACATATCATCAAATACCTGGAAACTCGGCACGGAAAGTCCATAACTTTTGGCTGCACTAAGAATCCTTTTTACACCGGTTCCCCAGGATTCCACAAATCCCATCTTGCTAAATACATTGGCAATCGTCTTATTACGAATCTTGGAGTGTCCATTCATAAGTTCTTCATAAGTAAGTCCATTGTAAAGTCCTCCCGGCGAGGACACTTCCAATCTATCATCATAAATCGCTACCTGAACACAGGAATCGTCTATCAGATTACGATGACAATGGGCATTTATAATCATTTCGCGGATAGCCTCTAATGGAAGTTCATAAGACTCCTTCCTAACCAATCCATCAATCGTCGCACCAAGCCGGATATTTCGCAATACAAAATCTGTTGCCTGTACAATCTGCTCGTAAATCGGACCTGAATATTCCCGCTTATCAAGAAATACTGTTCGTTCCGTTCCCCTAAATACGGCACACTGTGTTTTGGAAAATGGAAAATAATCTGATGTCAATAGCACAAAAGCATTGGATGCCATCAGAGAATCATTTTCTCTTTTTAAAAGCTTCCAGCTAATAAGCTGAGTAATTGCCACATCCTGCTTAGGCAGTCCCACCTCTTCTCTGAACTTTACAATATCACTGCACAGCTTCTTCACAGCTTCTTCTGTAACCTCATATCCTACACAAGTCAACTCATCCCAGCAAATCCTTGCACCCTCCATCTCCAATTCTTTGATCTTCTCCGGATGAGCAGGTCTGGATGTTCCGGCAACCCGGATAAATGTGCCTGCGTCTTTCCCTTTTGCCCCCAGATAATATGGTCTATTCGCCCCCGGAGTGACAGTCACTACAATTACCGTTTTCCCATCTACCGTCTGGGGCTCAATATTCGGAACGATCTGCGGCACACAGGAATTCGATACGGCATTAGAAATACTATCCATCATTCTAAAAAGCTCGTCTTCATCTATTCCGACAACTTTTCTCGTCTCATCATCTACACCAAAAATCAGCTTGCCGCCTTGCGTATTGGCAAATGCAACAATAGACTTTGTATATTTTTCCGAATCTTTTGGAATCGTTACCTTAAATTCTACATTTTTAGACTCTCCATGGACAATTTCTTCAATCGTCATGTTACTGACCTCCCGCTTATGATAAATTCACAGTCTTTTGTCAGAAAATACATCAGATGATATAAATATTTCTAAACAAACATCTTTTGATAAGGAGCTATAACCCCTTACACTATATCTCTGCCTGAATAATATGCCCAAAATTCATCTCATCTTTGAAAAGATCATATATATATTCTGAACTTTCCGAATACAAACCTGTTTCCTTATCTTGCAACTTTTCAAATACTTCCGAATTATAAAATTTATTCATTGCTTCATCGTATTCAATATTCTGATCTGTGGCAAGCATATCAACAATATCCTGAACTATATATTCTATTAATTGGTCTTGTTTACTCATACTAATCATCCACCTTTCGCAAAAGCCTAATACCCTTTTCCGTATGAAAAGAATATTGTGAAGATGTTTTCTTATATATCATTCCTTTCAGTAATGTCTCAAAATCAATAATTTCATTTTCATACTGACGAAATAGTAATGCCATATTATCATCTGCGACAGGACCGATAACAATATCGTATTTATTATCTCTGTTACACAGAGTGTTAACTTCATCTGTAAATGCTCTATTCCTATTACTCATCACAAATTTTGCCCATTCTTCTGTTGTTTGTATTCCAAAATCCTTAATTTTGATATCTGACATTTTTCTGAAGTCATCTTGTATTTCAAACGTATTTACGACTGGAGAACCTCCATAAATTCTAGCCACTCTTTTCGCCATCTGTTTTGCTTGTTCTTCTATATCTGTTAAATAAAAGCCTTTTCCAAAATCTTTATAAGGTCTGCACATTGCTAAATTGATACTTTCTATCACAACATTACTTCCATGGTATAATCTCATATCACACCTCCGTTTTTACGGCATAATATTCCCAAATCTTCCACTATTGTTCCAAAATCTAATGTGTGTTCCACTTCATAATTTTCTTTTATAAAAGCAATGCCTTTAAATTGAAAAAGATAACGGAATGATTCTTGTATACTGAGATTATGCTGTTGAGCAAATTCATTTACACACGCAACGGTAAAACCAATCTTTTTTTTCTGTTCACTCATTCAAAACCTCCCGCTTTCTATTCTTTGTTGCTATTCACATCCATTTAAAGTATACTGAAACACATCGTAAGCCATACCATTTTTTATATCATCACTCTGCGTATAATTTATTCTTTTGCCAGTCTGATTTTTCTTCAAAATCTTGTCGATCACTTAAACAAACATATTTTGCAACATATATTTCTTGATTTTCACTAATTCACCACACTTCCGCTGGTGAAGGGTGATGAGGTGGTCAAGGTTGCGGAAGTACTCACCAATTTTCTTTTGTTCCTCATAAGTCGGCATAGAAATCTCATAACCTGCGTACTCTTGTGCGTTTACACCTGGCTGTCCCGAACGTTGCGACGTAATACGAATAAATTTTTCATAGTCACCCGTTAGAGTATTCTGAAACACAAATTCTGGTGCAAACCTATCTTTTACTCGTCCACGAATCAAGAAACCTGCATAGTAAACCAAACCATCAGAATGCTTATAAATATAGGTTTTTCCAACACTAGCACCAGTTCTAGCAAACAAAATATCCCCATATTTCAAGCGGTAATTTTCAGCACCAGTCAAATTCATATCGGGCGAAGTAACGTCCTCTTGCAGAAACTCATGAGTGCCATCATCTATGTCAGTTATACGAATGTACTTGTTCTCACCATCATATTCTTTAGATGCTACGTTGAGTCCATATTCAAAAGATTCGCAGATATCCCCAAACTTACGCTGTTCCCAATCGCCAGTAAATCCTTCAAATCGAATTTCTGGAACTTTCATCCCATTTTGTGGAAACATTTTTTGAAGCATATATTTTTTTAATTTTTTAGTCTCATCACACTTACGCTGGTGAAGGGTGATGAGATGATCTAAGGCCGAGAAATAATCGCCTATTTTCTGTTGCTCCTCTTTTTGACATGGACATAAAAATTCAAAGGCATTCATCTGTGCAAGGCTAAGATTAGGTTGTGCCCCAATACTTTTGCTTTGATTTATATATATTTCCATTTGCTTGGATGTTAATGAAAAATAAACAAAATCTCTATTTATATTTGTTTTCAATCTAATTATCGCCAATGCCTGGTTAGTGTTTGCAGGCAAGATATTTCCAGTAATTACGGCACATTTACCCACCGTTGCTCCTGCAATTGCAAATACAATATCATCTTCTTTAAGAATAGATCGAGCTAATTCTCTCTTGTGAATTTCCTCAGAAATGGCAGAACATAATTCTTTTACAACTCTTTTTTCTCTTAATGCTTCTATCTTTACAAAAGTTACATCTCCATCCTCACAAAAACAGGAGGGAGTTGTTCCCTTAGTAATCAATTCAGAATAATCTCCTAACTTACGCTGTTCCCAATCTTCTGTGAATCCATTGAATCTAATTTTAGGTTTACTCATACCGATCCCCCTCAATCATTCCAATATATTTATTTAATAATGCCATCAATGAACTATCGGTTGTTCTAAGCTCTTTTAACAAGGAACCAAATTCCTCTTGTACCTTATTAAGTTCTACCTCTGTCCTTGTCATATCTGCAAGCAACTCATCTAAATCAATTTCTTCCTCCTGTTCAAAATTGTCTACATAACGAGGAATATTCAGATTAAAATCATTTTTCTCAATATCTTCAAAACTTGCGAGATATGATTCTTTCTCTACTGTCTCCCGCTTAGTGTAAAGTTCCAGTACAGAATCTATATGCTCGTCAGTCATTGCATTCTGCTTCTTTCCTTTATCAAACTTCTTAGAAGCGTCAATAAACAATACATCTCTTCCATCTCTATGCTTTTTAAGCACTACAATGCATGTAGGTATCGAAGTGTTATAAAACAGATTAGCTGGCAAGCCGATTACAGCATATATATTCCCCGAACGAAGAAGTTTTTCTCTTATCTTTCCCTCTGCTGCGCTGCGGAACAAAACTCCATGAGGTAATACAATTGCCATTGTACCGTTATTTTTCAAATGATACAGACCGTGTAAAAGAAATGCATAATCAGCTTTTGACTTCGGCGCCAGAACTCCATAATCACTAAATCTTTCATCTTGTAAAAAACCTGCCGCCGCACTCCATTTAGCTGAATAGGGCGGATTCATAAGAACCATATTAAAGTCTGTTTCCTCTCCGGTCGGCCAGTCTGCATCTAAAGTATCACCATTGCGAAGATGCTGATTTTCGGGAGCAATTCCATGTAAGAACATATTCATTCTTGCGAGATTATATGTTGAGGTCATAAGCTCCTGTCCATAGTATTTAATATTTCTGGGATCATTTGAATATTTTTTTGCATTCAGCAGCAATGATCCCGATCCCATACATGGATCATAAACTGATAAGCCTTTCTTATCTTCCTGTCCGGCAATAGCTATCTTTGTTAAAATCTTTGATACCGCCTGCGGGGTATAGAATTCTCCAGCTTTCTTTCCTGTTTCAGAAGCAAACTGACCAATCAAATACTCATATGCATTTCCTAATACATCTGCATCAGAACCCTGCAAATCTGCTTTGTCTATTTCTTTAATCAGATTGGAAATTGTGTCGCTCTGTTTTTGATCTCCTGCTCCAAGACGATTTGAATATAAATCAATGTCTGTAAACAAATCAGCAAATAAAGGATCGCTCTGTTCAATGTTGTTAAATGCCTTTTGTAAGTGCTCTCTATTGAATGAATTATTTCTTGCTGCATCTGCAAAGCAAGTATATGTAAGATCAGGTTCGATCACATAATGAGTAGCCGTCTTAATTTCATCTATAAGTTCCTCTGCACTTTCATCCCTCAGAGCTTCTCGATATGCATCCAATGCAATTTTCAAAGTTTCTGGCTGCTCATCATAAATAAGATCATATACCTTAATCAAAAATGAATCTGACAAGTACTTGTAAAATACGATTCCCAACAAATAATCCTTATACTCGTTTGCATCCATTTTAGAACGCAGAATATCCGCTCCGCTCCATAGAACACTGATTAGTTCTTTACTGTTTTCTAATTCTGCCATCTCTGGTTTCTCCTTTAAATATTAGTTTTTCATCATATTCACCATACACAGCATTACTTAGGATCTGTCCTGAAATAACTTTTAATTTTGATGTAGGATAAATTCACACAGACCAGTCGGCAGAATGAGACGATGCCGGCAGCATCGTTGTTTGAATCAGGCGCGGCAGATGAAAATTTAGACGAGTGAAACATAGGGGTTATTAAGTTAAGCCATATCGGTAAAACAGCGCCGAAATGGAACCGGCTCTGCCTTTATTTATTCTCCAAATCTATATATTTCTCAATTTTACAAGTATGCTTCTTGCAATCCGGATCGAACAGCGTAGCGCTTCTTCATTATTATAACTATTGGCGCAGCACATATTTTATGCGCCTCTTCTATGGCTTCCGCAACTGCTTTTTCATTCATGTTCAATGTCTGCTTGATCAAATTGTCCGAATTATCAATCAGTTTTGCAATTTCTGTATGTTTGCTCGCCGTTATGGCACGGATAACTTCCTGCTTTACCTCTTCATTTGGAATAAATGTTTCCTTCTTGTCAGTGTCATACGCAAGATATCCCAGATGAATCAGCAGTGTTAAAACATCATCCCTTCTCTTAATATTCGTCATATCATTTTGAAAAGTTCCCACATCGACTGAGACACGTTCTCCTCCAAGCATCTGCACGATTGCTTCCTTCAATCCATCCTCGTTCAGGTCAATATAAATCTTAAGAGATTCATATGTCTCTGTCCTTGCCCAGTAACTTCCGAACTCGTCCCTCTCCAGTGCTTCAATAACTGAGTTCGGACTGTACACAGATTTCAAGTGCCGGAAAGTATACCCGTCATACCAATATTTCATCTGCGAAAAATCCGCACCATATTTTTCACACAAATCTCTTACTTCCAACTCTGTAAAACCTATATATTTTGCCAGATTTCCCGGGCTGAGCATTGTGTATTCCCGAAAATCAGAAACCGCTGAATGTTTTCCATATTTCTTAATTGGCAAAATACCCGTCATATAAGCTGCTTCAAATATCGTATCCGTCCAACTGCTTTTAAACAGACTTCTGAGAAGGTCAATATACTCCTTCTGAATCTTTGTATCATCTTTAGCCTCGCGAAAAAGTGCATCCCACTCATCAATGATCACAATAAACCTGTTTCCTCAGTAACATGAAACAGAATATCTGCCAGCGCATGATCCCTTTTGATACCCGGATACATTTGTCCGATTTCTTCCACAACCGCATCATTGGTATTCTGCACAACATCTCTGATATCCGGAGTTTTCGATATAAAAAGCGTAATATCCAGATAAATCACATCATACTTATTCAGATATTTCTCAAAAGAATCCTCCTTTGCTATGTCCAGGCCTTCAAACAGTTCCCTCGAATTACAACTTTTATCATAATATGCGCATAGCATTTTTGCGGCAAACGACTTTCCAAAGCGCCGCGGCCTGCTGACGCAGGTAAGCTTTCTGGCCGTTCCAAGAGTGCTGTTTATTAATTTGATCATTTCCATTTTGTCAACATATATGCCTTTTATCATTGACGCAAATCCGGCATTACCAACGCCAAGATACTTTCCCACTGTCGCTCACTCCTTGTTTTCTGCCCTTTATCACCGAATTCTGTTTGTTTACAGTCTACCATAATACCCTTTTGCGGTCACTCATTTTCTTCTTTTTCCTACTCTACATCGTAACACTTCAGCCTTCAATGTCATTAAGTTAAGTCTATACACAGCGTCTGATATGATAGGATTCTCCTTAGGACCATTGGAAAACGCCGGTACTTAATGAGGTTTTCCACGAATTTAGTACCGCTGCGTTTGGAACTGAGCGAAAGCGCGTCCTCAGGAGATTCCTATCATGTCAGGCGCGTCCGGCTTAACTTAATGACATTGGTTCAGCCTTTCAGCTTCCCTGTTACGGAATCTGCCCATTCCAAATCGCCTGCGGCGAGGGGCAGATCCCTTGGCTATATTTACATATTCTCACGGACTTTGCAGTAAATGCAAAGTCCTGGGCTGAACTGTTACTCTACATCAACTCTTACCGCTTCTTCCCGTCTTTCATCCCAAACGCTCTCAGCTCCGCATGAAACGCACTCCGTCGCGAATACATCTCCTTATATCTTTGCATCCCCGCTGTTTCCCGCCGATTTCGCCTCTGGATTCCTTCGCTTCTCCCAATGCCGCCACATAAGCCGCACATTCCCCATAGTAATTACGGCGGTTATTCTCCATAATACCAGTAACCCGTTTCGTGACAAGTTCCTCGACCCATTGCAGGTAGTTTTCCTTTTCCTCCTCTGAGAGATGAACGGTTTCCTTCCAGCGGCATATGCATTTCCAGAACCATTCCTCATTGCTATCGGTTATGGTTTCCAGAATTCCCTTCTCATAATCTTCCTTGTCGAATCCTGTGGAAGCTACTACCATATGGCACATACTCTTTCCGCCTGCAAGCAGGGTGTCACTTTCTGTCAGGAGCAGAAGGAATGCTGCCATTCCGCATTTCATAAATGTGGCGCTCCACCCCAGAGAAGACTTGACATTCATGCCGTTCTCTTTCACGTACTGGAATTCCCCTTCCAGAAACGCAAGCATATACACCGTAACCGGGTTTACCTGATTCATTCTCTCCGGCCTTTCCTGTACATAAAAATATGTATTCTTTCCAGCTTGTCCGCGTGTCTTGCTGCAGATCTGCTCTATATCCGGTCTGACCCTTGACAGATCCTGGCATTCCGTTATAAGACGCAGATAATTTACAACTCTCGTGTCTGAACGGAAAGCTTCCAGCCAGCATATTTCCACCCCGTCCATCCCATTCCGGAGCGCAATACGGCTCATCAGCAATGCGATACGACTTCTTACCGTATATTCAGGGGCAATATTTTCAAGCGCTTCCCTGCCTGCTGCAAACAAAGCCTCAGCTTCTCCTTTGTCCATCTCATTCAGGAGATATTGTTCATAAAGTTCCGGATGCTGCGCATGATATTTACGGGCATTCTCCAGAAGTTCGCCCGGATCATTGGTCAATTCCAACGCTTCCTTCAATAA
>Ga0137306_102690_pt1 | contig 14413 bp, 10 predicted proteins | sample Inofroosms_March_FD_97187 | JGI IMG/M metagenome (GOLD analysis project Ga0137306, IMG submission 97187) | Mouse cecal microbial communities from Vienna, Austria - N-Acetylneuraminic and N-Acetylglucosamine D2O microcosms_March | ecosystem: Host-associated > Mammals > Digestive system > Large...
GTTCACGCAGGGTATTTGACTGCAATCATAATCTTTATGAACAGTCAGATCAGGCAGGTATAATTGAGACACAGGCTGCTTTAAAAAGAATAGATACAGGTTTGGCTGCAAAGGGAGACGGTGATGACAATATAACGAGGAACAAATGTCCAATACCCGTGAGCATGGTACTTTCAAAAGGATATGGTCAATTTATTTTTCTTGTTATAGCTTTTCTGTTTTTCTATAAGGTTTTATTTATAGTATTATCTGAGAGATGGACATTAATTGATCAGAAGGTACGTCTGGATAATTGAATCAGCTTCATTTTATATCATTGCAAGTGTGATAACAGGTATAAGCCATTTTCAGGATCAGACATGGCTTTCTTTTTGTATGCATAAATAATGAAGCAGAGATTGAATTGGAGGATGTGAATGAAAAGAAGAATATATAAATTATTTCTCACTCTGATAGTGAGCCTGTCTCTGGGCTCAAGTCCCATAGCCCAAAATGAGATACGTAAGATGCTTGAAGTTCTTTCACAAACAAGTTATGAGCAGGTTCAAGAACTTGATGAGGAAGAAAACGAAGATTTACCATAGAAAAGGAATAGGATAACATATGTTTGTTTTTTTGCTTACCGTATGTTACAACAAAAAATTAATTAAGGAATAAAATGAGGGAAATATCTAAGAAACATTGGATTGTTTTTCTGATACTTTTTTTATATGAGGTTTTAATTCTTGTATTTTCGCCGGTTATAAGTACCTCATTTATTGCAGGATTTACTTTATCTATTTTAAGTGTTTGGCTTATGGTTTATGCTATTTTTTGAAATCTCTTTCGCATTAAAGAATACTCCTTGGTCAATATTAATTGAAAATATAGTATGAAAAAGCTCTGAATCTTATTTGTTCCAGAGCTTTCATATAACTATGCTTTTGTAGGAAGTGACATTGTATTTAGATCTTTTTGATTTTACAAGTGTGTTTTTTTGATTTAGCATTGTAGTTAATACCAATCAAAAGGGCCTCACCTGTATAGTTAAATTTTCTTAAAATATGAGCATAATTCTTATCCGTTATCTGAGAGAGTGCCTTGTCTGCATTCTTATTCCATTTTAATTCGATTAGAAGTGCCGGCTTCGAAGAAGTATTCCTTGGCAAAAATAAAATATCTGAATAGCCCTTTCCGCTTGCCAGCTCTTCGAATCTCAGATAATGGTCCACAGCACTTAAATATGCCATAATGACTACATAACGAAGCGCCTGTTCGTTATTGTAGTTTATGGGCATTGTTTCAGTTTCATGTGTATCTTCAAGTATCCTGGCAACAGTAGTTTCATCCGAACACAGTGTTGCCTCTAAGAGTTTATCAGACATCCGGACAGCTTTCGCTAACTCTGGACGGCGGCCTTCCCGGATTGCTCTTATGAATTCATTGCGAACTTCTTCATTTGGGATAAAGACTTCTTCTGTCTCCATATCATATGCGAGGTAACCAAGGTGAACAAGCAATGTGAAGATATCATCTTTGCCGGACAGAGAGGTCATATCATTCTGGAAAGTACCTGTATCAATTCGGCAGCGCTTTTCGCCTAGCAAGTCTACAATTGCATCTTTCAGTCCGTCGTAATTCATATCAATATAAGTTTTCAGGGATTCATATGTTTCGGTCTTTGTCCAGTAGTCGCCGAACCGATGATTAGAAACCGCTTCCATTATGGAGTTCGGACAATATATATGTCCTGTTTTATTCGGGAAATATCCGTCGTACCACTTACGGGCTGAATCGAATTCCAGGTTATATTCTGCACATAGATTACGGACTTCCTCGTCTGTAAATCCGATGAAACTGGTCAATATTCCTGGTTCTAACATGGTATATTCTTTGAAATCAGTCAAAGCAGACTGGGTACCGTATTTTTTGATCGGAAGGATACCGGTCATATAAGCTCCGGTGATCACTTGGGAAGTCTGACTGCTTTTAAACATGCTCCGCAGTAATTGGATGTATTCTTTCTGTAATTCTTCGTTCTCTTGTGCCTCCCGGAACAGAGCATCCCACTCATCAATGATGATGAAGAATTTCCTGCCTGTTTTTGCATGGACCTGCATGAGCGCTTTGAATAATGATTTTATATTTTCATTAATACAGTTTGGAAATATTTCTTTTAATTCATGAATAATGTCTGACTGCAGATCACGAATGGTATCATTGATTGAATCTGCCATCGAAATGAAAGATGTCATATCAAAGAACAGTACGTCATGTCTGTTCAGATTCTCTTCGAACTGTGCATCTTTCATTCCTGCAATCTCCAGATCCTCAAAAAGCTCTCTGGAATCTGCGCCTCTGGAATAATAGGCGGCCAGCATCTTGGCGGCGAAAGATTTGCCGAACCGTCTGGGACGGCTGAAACAAGTCAGCATCCTGCTGGTTTCTAGCACTTGATTCATATATGCGATCAGTCCTGACTTATCTATATATGTCTTGCTTCTTAAGATGGCTTTGAATGCATCTGCCGGAGGGTTCACATAAAATCCCATTCATTACTCCCCTTTCTATAGGTTGTGGGTTCAGTATATCATCTGGCAATAAAAATCTCAATAATATCTTAAGCATGAAATAGCAGATAGCCGGCTGTCAGATACGGTTTTTCTTCTTCTGGAAAAATGCTTCACGGTATGATGTGGCGGTAACGCCCTCATACCGTTTGAAAAGGCGCATGAAATACTTTTCATCCATGATACCGACCTGATTACTGATCTCAGCCAGTGTGAATTTCGGCTCAGAGGTCAGGTAATTTTTGGCGGCCCGGATACGCTGGCGGTTCAGATACTCCGTAACCGTATATCCGCTGTATTGCCTGAAAACGGAGGTCAGATAAGCAGGATGATATCCGAACTTACGGGCAATGTCAGTGACAGAGAGTGCGGTATCATAATTGAGCTGCAGCCATTCCATAAGAGTTATGATACTTAAGGGTATGTGCTCATTCTGCTGCATAAGATGATAGTGAAAGAAGTATTCGCTGGTCAGCTCAAGCAGCAGTGTGCTCTGGGCATAACTGCACTGCATTGAAGAGATGGGGCCGAGACGCTTTGCGAGGTCAAGAAGCTGTACGAACAGGATATTGATCCGGCTGTTCGAGGAGAATGTGCCGGTTTCGGGCAGGATATAACGAGGGAAGTCCTTCTCCTGGAAAGCTGCCGCAGCCTGTTGGTCGTCATGTACTATAGTGTACTCTGCACCGAAGTGAAAATGAGTCCAGTAGAAGGATAATTCACCGTCAGAAGGTACTGTTCCATGATGGCATTCTCCCGGGGGCAGCAGTACGAACTGTCCGGAAGAGAGATGGTAGCTGCGGGCATCAGATTGGATATGCAGGATCCCTTTGGTTACAGAGATAAATTCAAAAGAGTCTATCGTTCGTCTGGGGTGCAGAAACCTGTCTTCACTTATAAGGTTGCCTGCAGTCAAAAATGTGAGCGGCCGTGAGGCATCCGACAAGATATATATCATCTATGATTTGTCCACCTTTCTTTGAAATCTGTGTGTTGCAAAATCCTATAAAAATGATAGCATAGTTGATGAAAAGTGACAATCGGAGGACGAAATAAGATGAAAAAAACAGTAAGTGAAGTCAGGGAAAATCAGGTAAAGATTACAGACGCGTTCTGGTCACAGATGCAGGAGAAGGTTATCGATGTGGTAATCCCTTTTCAGGAGAAGGTATTGAATGACGAGATCCCGGGTGTGGAGAAGAGTCATGCGATAGAGAATTTCCGGATTGCGGCAGGATTAAGTCAGGGAGAGTTCTATGGAATGGTGTTTCAGGACAGTGATGTGGCGAAGTGGCTGGAAGGCGTGGCATATTCGCTGGCAGTCAAGCCGGATCCGGCGTTGGAGGCAAGGGCAGACGAGATGATTGAGATCATCGAAAAAGCACAGCAGCCGGATGGGTACCTGGATACGTATTTTATCATCAAGGAACCGGAGCATCGCTGGCAGAATCTTCAGGAATGTCATGAGCTGTATTGTGCAGGCCACATGATGGAGGCGGCTGCGGCGTATTACCGCGTGACCGGGAAGGATAAGCTGCTGCACGTGACAGAGAGACTGGCAGATCACATTATTGGGAGGTTCGGACCTGAGGAGGAGAAAGAGCATGGCTTCCCGGGTCATCAGGAGGTAGAGATTGGTCTGATGAAGCTCTATCATGTTACAGGAAAAGAGAAGTATAAGAACATGGCGAGATATTTCCTGGAAGAGAGGGGGAAGAATCCGGATTATTTCTATGAAGAGAAGTTGAGAAGGGGATGGCAGCACTCCGGACAGTACAGCACAGACCGTCTGGATGTAAGATATTATCAGGCGCACCAGACGGTCTATGAGCAGAAAGAGGCAGTCGGCCATGCGGTCCGCGCCCTGTATATGTATACGGCGATGGCAGACCTGGCCGGAACGGACGGGGATGACAGGCTGTATCAGGCATGCAGGACTCTGTGGGATAATATCGTAGGTCGGAAGCTGTACATTACCGGCGGATTAGGCGGAGATTCGGAAGGAGAGGCTTTCGCCTGCAATTATGAGCTGCCGAATGATATGGCATACGCAGAGACCTGTGCATCTATAGCCATGATATTTTTTGCACATCATATGCTGGAAATGGACATGGACGGCGCTTATGCGGATATCATAGAGAAAGAATTGTATAACAGCACCATCAGCGGGATGCAGCTGGATGGGAAGAGGTATTTCTATGTGAATCCGCTGGAGTGCGAGCCGGGAGTATCGGGGGAACTGTTTGGATATGAGCATGCATTGCCGACGAGACCAGGATGGTATGCATGTGCCTGCTGCCCGCCGAATCTGATCAGGCTGATCACATCCCTGGGGAAATATTGCTTCAGTGAGAGTGATTCTGCTATTTATTCTCATCTGATGATCGGACAGGAGGCAGAGCTTCAGAAGGCAGATATTACCGTACAAACCAGCTATCCATGGGAAGGTAAGACAGAGTATAGGGTTACGCCTAAGACAAATGAGGAATTCACCCTGGCGATTCATATTCCCTATTATGTGGATACTGACAGTGAGGAAACATCTGTGACAGTGAACGGAGAACCGCTTAATATGGCAGAACTTATGGAGAAGGGGTATGTATATATCACAAGAAAATGGAAGGAAGGGGATAAAGTTTCTGTTCATTTCCCCATGGAGGTGCGCAAGGTATACGCCAATCAGAATGTGCGTGAAGACGCGGGCTGTGTGGCTCTTCTGCGAGGTCCGATCGTCTACTGCCTGGAAGGTGCGGACAATGGGAAACTGCTCCAAAGCCTGCGGATTCCCAGAGATCTGAATGCAGTTCCTTATGTATGTGAAGACGGAGTCCTCAGAGGAAATGTCCTGCTTCGGATAGAGGGATGGCGCATGGTTGGCGGACAGGAATTATACAGTGAGAAACGGCCGGTGAGAGAGAAGGCGGTACTCACGGCAATCCCTTATTATACCTGGGCGAATCGGGGAGAGAACCAGATGCGTGTCTGGATATTGGAGGAATAGAAGGCTAGTACAGCGTTGTATTATTCAAGAACTAATGCAACGCTGTACCAGGCCTGTATCACGCTTAGACCATGTCAACCCGATATAATACAGTCTCGTAACTGCTCACTCCTATCTTGTAGTAACCGCACAGATATCTGTCCGTATCTCTGTCGCCCGTGTCCACAAGCATAGGATTGCCCTTAAGAGTTGCAAGCTTTTCCTTTGTGATGGCCAGGATCAGCTTCTCTTTTGACACCATCCGGATGATCCGGGGGCTGATCTGCTGATTTCCCCGCCCGAAGATAAATCCATTGCCGCCGATACAGGTTACGATGATCCATGCAGGTATGCCCTTTCCTAACAGTTTACAGAGGGATTGTTCGTCTGCATCTCTTAAAATGATTTTTTTCCCTCTTGCTACATCCACGCCCCGAAGCGTACCCCTGCCTTCTAAGTGCTCCTTAAGGCAGTAGGTGGTGCTTCCGGGACCGATGATGTATAAGGAGTGCTCGTTCATAGCAGAAATGATATAATCTGTGAGCAGATCTCTGCCCGAAGAATCTCCCGGACAGATCTCCTTTGCTCTTTGCAGCCGCATCTTTCCATGGATGCATTGCAGAAATCCATATAAGGCAGGAGTTACCGAAGGATCATTAAGCTGCGCTTCATCAATATCCATGATTTCCCGGTATTCCAAGGGCAGCCGCTCTCCCCGGACGAAGCTTCCAAGCAGCTCGCCTGCCTGATAAGGGCTTACGGCGTAACAGGCAGAATACATCTTCACCCCGGCGGGGACAGCCAGAACCGGGAATTGTTCCCCCACCGCTTCACAGATGTCCCGTGCCGTACCGTCTCCGCCGCAGAAGACGAGCAGATCCACACCCCTGTCTTTTAATAAGCGCGCGTAATACAGGGTATCCTCCTTTGAAGTGATCTCCCCATGTTTCCCGAGACTTTCATATGGAATCTGAGCTTTTTCTAATATATTTCCGCCCATTTCCCCTTCGGGGGCAATCATATGAAAGCCTGTTTCTTCTCTGATTCTGGCTATGCACTCGTATGCCCTTGCTCCGGCCGTTTTACTATAACCAAGCCCCAGGGCGGCCATGCGTCCGTCCAGGCTGTCGCTTCCTTTCATTCCCGCCTGACCGCCGAGCCCGGCAATCGGATTAACGAGAAAACCTATTCTCTTCATGCCGTTCTACATTCCTTCCGGATGGAGCATGATCTTGACGGCCTGTCTGGACATGAATACTTTGAAAGCTTTTTCCATATCTGAAAGCGCATAATGATGTGTGATCATCGGCGTTACGTCTATGCGGCCGTCCTCGATTAGCTGCAGGCATTCCTTGAACTCTTCACGAGTATAGCAGATGGTGCCGTGTATGTCGATTTCGCTGCGCACAACCTTGCCAAGATCCGTAGGCGCCAACTGATGGAACAGGCCTGTGATATAGTAGTGGCCCGTTTTCTTCAGGGAATTCATGGCAATCTCCACTAACGGAACGGCTCCCGCGCAGTCATGAACGAAATCCAGCATCTCGCCGTCCGTGATCTCGCGTATCCGCTCGATGGGGTCTTCGATGGAATTATTGATTACATCATCAGCCCCAAGAGTCTTGGCCAGTTCAAGACGGTCTCTGTCGCAGTCAGCTCCGAGAACGATAATCTTGCGTGCGCCGCGAAGCTTTAGAAGCTGTGTAGCATACAGGCCGATGGGACCGGGGCCTAAGACCATGACGGTGTCCTTGGATGTGAGGGGCATACGCTTGACTGTGCGGTATGCGGAAGCCACCGGGTCTGCTGCCGCCCCGAAGTCGTAGCTTGTGGTATCGCGAAGCTTCACCAGTACCTTCGCCGGAACGCGGACATACTCTGCAAAAGCGCCGTCTACGTGGATACCGGTCTCGATCAGGTTGTCGCAGAGCGGCTCATTTCCCTCGATACAGTATTTACAATTACCGCAGCCGATCACGATGCATGCGCTGACACGGTCGCCCACCTTCCAGTCCCTTACCTTTGTCCCGATTTCCACGATATCGCCCGCGAATTCGTGTCCTGGGATCAAGGGATAAGGAACTTCCCTGGTTCCTGCAAGGATCGGCCCGTCAGAGCCGCAGAAGCCGACGGATTTCACCTTCACTATGACATCATCCTCCCGGCATACCGGCATTGGCACATCCTTTATCGCAAAGCCTGGTCCTGTATGTTCTTTTACTACTGCTAGCATTTTTGTCTCCTTTCATCATTCGGCGGCACAATTCGGGTTCATTTTCTTGTACGCCCGCCATGTAGTTGCGAATTTATCCCAGTCTGTCAGACCGGCCTCGTCGATCTGTGATGCCAGCGCTGCCTTGTGCGGGGCGCTCTTGACCAGCTCCGGGTTCTCGTAGGCTTCCTTTGCAATGGAACGGAACGCTTCCACGAATTCATCGATATCGTCTTTGGAATAGGTCTCCGTCGGTTCCGGCGTAAATGGTTCCGGAATTACTCTTGGATGGTGGCTGGCAAAATAATCCTGGAATCCATAATCGACGATCCGCCTGCAGATGTCGTCGGTCGTGACTCCCGTATCCTCTGTAAGCTGCTCCCAACTAAGCCGTGCCTGTTCCATACGGAATCTTCCTTCGGCCATAGGCATACTAAGTCCCGGGATTGTCAGCAGCTTTTTCAGCATATAGTTATTGTTCAGGATAGACAGCTCGGCGATCTGTTTCATTCCGTCCGGACCTAGAGACCGGATATAAGCGTAGGCGCGTACCAGAACCGCAGGCACGCCGTAGAACTTTCTTAATTTCCCGATACTGTCCGGATGGTCGTAGTCGAAGTAATATTTTTCTCCGTCAAATTCTACCGTCGGAACTGCCGTAAATCTTCTAAGCTTATCGGAGACGCACTGGGCGCCTGCCGCCGGTCCCTGGCAGCCGTGAGGTGAGGAGAAGGATTTGTGCAGGTTATAGTGGCACATGTCGAATCCTGCGTCTCTTGCCCGGGTAATCCCGAATACGCCGTTTAGGTTGGCCTGGTCATAGACACAGAGACCGCCTGCTTCATGCACGGTATCTACAAACTGGCGGATACGGTCGTTGTAGATTCCCGTGTCTTCAGGATTGGTGATCATCAGAGCCGCCGTATGCTCAGATACCGATGCCTTCAGAGCTTCCAGGTCCGGCAGCCCGTCCTTGTCCGGGTAGAGCGTGATCAGTTTATAGCCTAAGGTTGCAGCCGTGCCGGGGTTGGCGGGATGTGAGAGGATAGTGGTTATGATCTCATTGCGCTGTTCTCCTTCGCCGTTGGCTTCATGATAGGCCCGGATGGTCTGCACATTGGCGAAGATCGCCTGGGAACCTCCGGACGGCTGGAGGCTTACGCAGTCCATCCCGGATATTGCCTTCAGGTATTCCTGGTCACGGTACATGATCTCAAGGATTCCCTGAAGGGTGCTTTCATCCTGGTAAGGATGAAGTTCAGTAAGCTTGGGGGATCGAACCATTTGCTCGTTGATCTTGGGGCTGTACTTCATGGTGCAGGTTCCAAGACCGATGTCAATATTGATATCCGTTCCGATGGTCTCCTGGGAGAGACGCATATAATGCCGCAGCACCTGCATCTGGGACATCTCCGGCAGCGCCGGCATCTTCTTCCTTAGAAGTCCCTGGGGGACTAAGGATTCTCCGCTGCCCACACATTCGGTGATATGCTCGGATGCAAGGGGGATCATCACGCCCCGTTCCCCCGGATTCCCCAGTTCCATGATAATTGGTTCGTCCCATCTCGCTTCGTGGAAATCACGGTCTGTTCTTATATATCCCATATCACTGCCTCCCTTCTGTGATCGCCGTCAACGCGGTTCTTAGATTCTCGATCTCTTCTTCTGTTGTCAGCTCTGAGATACAGTACAGCGCGCTCTGTCCGTATTGCGGGAAATCCCGGCTTACGTCCTTGCCGCCGAAGATCCTGCGGGCAAGAAGTTCCTGGTTGATCTCCTTGACCGTCTTTCTTGTCTGATCAAAATTGATCACAAATTCCTGGAAATTCGCTCCGCCGAACAGATTCACCGTGAAGTTCTTGATTTCAGATAGTCTTCGGATGGCGTAGCTTGTCTTCTGCAGGATGGTCTCGCCCAGCTCATACATCCCTTGAGGTCCCATGCTTGCAAGATAGATGCCGGCGGTGATTCCCCAGAGGCCTGTCTCTGTCCCGAAATACTCATTGGCATTCTCGCGGCTTCCGTGGGAACAGCGGTAGTTCATCGCGCGGCCCCATCCGTAACGCCCGTCTTGCCCGGTCTTGGTAATGCCATACATATAGGTGGGGAATTGTTCGGCAAGGCCAAGATCCTGACTGCACGCAATGAATCCCGCCTGCCCGCCGCCAAACTGCATGTGCATCCCAAGCGGCTGGATATCTCCGCATACCAGATCCGCACCCAGGTTCAGCGGGCTCTCTACGATGCCGAGAGATGCAGCCTCCGGCTGCGCGATGCAAAGAGCCTGGTAACGATGTGCAAGTGCGGCGATCTGTTCTGCCTGTGTCTCGAAGAATCCCAGATAAGACGGATTCTCATAGAATACAGCCGCCGCGCCGCCGTCCTTTAACTTCTCTTCCAGATCCTGTAAGTCCATAAGGCCTGTCTGGGGATCGCTTGCAACCGTGATAATCTCACCTGCATTCCTGCAGTATGCGAGGGCCTGTGATCTTATCTCCGGGTTCATGGTAGACGGAATCAGGATCCGGCGGTTATCGTGCCCCTTCGCCGCCTGCGCCCGAAGTGCGATGCAAAAGGCAGAAGATACCGACTGCCCTGCGTCGTAAGTCGTATAGCTTACGATATCCGCATCCAGAAGTTCACCCATCATGCTGGTGTATTCGAATATGGCCTGCATCTTTCCGTGATCGGAGTATGTATCCCCGCAATAAGCGGTCAGAAATTCCCCGCGCATGTTCAACTCGTCACAGATGGCAGGGACCTGATGACGGTAACAGCCTGCCCCGAGAAAGCTTACATAGTCTTCGGCGGTAATGTTTCGGTTCAAGATCCCCATCACATGCCGCTTCAATTCGTACTCGTTAACGATCGGCTCCGGAAGATCCAGCCGTTCTTTGTACAGCAGGTCGTCCGGGATCAGGCTTTTGTAGATCTCATCAATACTCCCTACGCCCAGCTCATCCAACATCTGCTGCTTGATCTCGGGAACACTGTTCGGCATATAAGGGTGGACAAATGCTTTGTCCTTTCCTGTAACTCCCATTTGCTTTTTCATCTCCTTTTCGTTCAATATTTTCATCATATATGAATATAGTAATCCTAAAAAACGGATTTGTAAATAAGAAGAGTGAGACAGTGTTTTCTATCGTTTTGTTATCTAATTAATTTTCTATAAATATTTCCACAATAATTTATAAATTACCAGAAATACATTGACATTTCTGGTAAAAATATCTAGTATAACCGTTAGATATCTAATTAATATTGAAGCGTGTGCTTCGAAGAGACAGGAAGGAAGACGGGAAAGTGAAGAATATAGAAGAAGCGTCTATATTTATCGTACTGCATCATTTGCTGCATCTGAGTAAATATCAGGCGATGAAGCGGATGGAGACATTAGGATTAAAGCCGAGCCAGGCGGGGATACTTTTTATACTGAACTGTGAGGGAGGGATCTCTCAGCGGCAGTTGGCGGATAAGATCGGGATCAGGCCTTCGTCGATGACGGTAGCGCTCAGGAAATTAGAAGAGCAAGGCTATATCAGGAAGGAACCGGATGCGAAGGATCAGCGGATCATCCGTATAGAGCTGTCCAGGCGGGGGAAGGAGTGTATCGAAGAGCTGGAGGGTGTCATGAAGGATATGGAGGAAATGCTGTATCAGGGGATTACACCCGAGGAGAGAATGCTGTTACGGAGACTGATTCTTGAGATGAGGGAGAATCTGCTGAATTCCAAAGATTTTAAGGGAATGGATTTCAAAGATATAATAGAGAAGACGACAGAAGGGAAAGGTGAGATATGATAAAATTATTCAAGTTCTTAAAACCATATGGAGGTGCGGTCCTTGCAATCCTGTGTGTATTGGTTGTACAGGCCTACTGCGACTTGTCTCTGCCGACCTACACATCAGATATCGTCAATGTAGGGCTGCAGCAGAAGGGGATTGATGAGAAGGTACCGGAGATGATCGGTGAGGAAGATCTGGATCATCTCCTGTTGTTTGTACCGGCTGAAAAGCAGGAGACAGTAAAGGAAGCTTATGTTGCCAAAGAAGCGGTTTCTGAGAACTATGAAGGGAACGTGCTGGAGCTTGCGGAGGATGTGAAGGAAGATAAGGACAGGGTAGAGGAACTATCGGAGATCCTTGGCAGACCAATGCTTCTGTGCAGCGGGTTCGACTCCGGCAGTGATTCTGCGGTTGAGATGGAGAAGCAGATGAAGCAGCAGATGGAAGAGCAGATGAAGGAGCAGGCTGACCGGCAGCTGCAAGAAATGTCAGCGAGCGGGCAGGCACCGGACGGTCAGCCGGAAGAGCTGCGTGAACGGACAGAAGCTCAGATGCCGGATGTCAGCCAGATGACGATCTACGAGATATTCGGGATGATGGAGGAGTCTCAGCGGGACGCGGCCGTAGAGTCGATTGAAGAGCAGTTTGCCGTGATGCCGGAGACCATGGTGGAGCAGTCCGCCGCTGTCTATATCGCCGGCGCCTATGAGAAGCTTGGAGTCGACCTGGACCGTCGGGAGACGAGATATATTCTTGTAACCGGGGCTAAGATGCTGGCGCTGGCAGCCCTTGGTATGTTGGCAAGTATTCTGGTAGGGCTTCTGGCATCCCGCGTGGGAGCAAGGATCGGTCAGACACTCAGGAAAGATGTATTCCGCAAGGTGGTTGGTTTCTCTAACGGTGAGTTCGATAAGTTCTCGTCAGCGTCTCTGATCACCAGGAGTACGAATGATATCCAGCAGATTCAGCTTCTTACGGTGATGATCCTTCGTATGGTAATGTATGCGCCGATCATGGCGGCAGGCGGGATCTTCAAGGTATTCCGTACGAATGTGGATATGTCATGGATCATAGCGTTAGCGGTCGCATTGATCGTGATGGTGGTTGCGGTGCTCTTTATCGTAGTGATGCCAAAGTTCAAGGTGGTTCAGAGTATGGTGGACAGGCTGAATCTGGTGAGCCGTGAGATCCTGACGGGACTGCAGGTGATCCGGGCATTCAGCACGGAACGGTATGAGGAGAAGCGTTTTGACGGCGCCAACAGGGATCTGACGAAGACGAATCTGTTCGTGAACCGTGCGATGACCTTCATGATGCCGATGATGATGCTGATCATGAACGGGATCGCCGTGCTGATCGTGTGGATCGGAGGGCACAGCATCAACGACGGCAGTATGCAGGTCGGGGATATGATGGCATTCATCCAGTACACGATGCAGATCATTATGTCCTTCCTTATGATCTGTATGATTTCGGTCATGCTGCCAAGGGCGGCAGTTTCCGCGGATCGTGTAGATGAGATCCTCACAAGCAGTACGCTGATCCATGACCCTGAGAATCCGAAGGATTTTGCGGGAAATGGAACCGGCGAGGTGGTGTTTGACCATGTATCCTTCCGTTATCCGGGTGCTGAGGAGGATGTGCTGCAGGATCTGTCGTTTACCGCAAGGCCGGGGGAGACGACCGCATTCATTGGAAGTACGGGAAGCGGCAAGTCGACGCTGGTGAACCTGATCCCGCGGTTCTATGATGTAACGGACGGAAGGATCACGATTGACGGTATGGATATCAGGGAGGTTTCTCAGCATGATCTGCGTGACAGGCTTGGGTATGTACCGCAGAAAGGAGTCCTGTTCTCCGGCGATATTGCTTCGAATATTCTGTACGGCAATCCTGACGGCAGCGAAGAGGAGATGACCGAGGCGGCAAATATCGCCCAGGCGGAGGAATTTATCGAGCAGAAACAAAAGAGATATCACAGCCCGATTGCTCAGGGAGGCTCGAATGTGTCTGGCGGGCAGAAGCAGAGACTGTCTATTGCAAGGGCGGTTGCGAAGCATCCGGATATCTATATCTTCGACGACAGCTTTTCGGCGCTGGATTATAAGACGGATGTGAAGCTTCGTAATGCCCTGAAGACCAAGACGAAGGACAGCACGGTGATGATCGTTGCGCAGAGGATCAGCACGATCCTTCATGCGGAGCAGATCATCGTGCTGGATGACGGGAAGATCGTGGGCAAGGGAACGCATAAGGAATTGCTTAAGAACTGTGAGGAATATTATCAGATTGCGTCTTCTCAGCTGTCAGAGAAGGAACTGGAAGACGATATGAAGGAGGTGGGATAATATGAGCGGAAGAAGACGCGGGCCTATGGGTCACGGAGGACATGGGATGCCGGGAGAGAAGGCGAAGGATTTCAGAGGCACTATGAAGAAATTAATGGTGTATCTCGGCGCCTATAAGTTCCAACTACTCCTGGTGGGAATATTTGCGATCGGGAGTACCATTTTCAATATCGTAGGTCCTAAGATTCTGGGAAGGGCGACGACGGAGATATTCAACGGGCTGGTCGGTAAGATTTCCGGCGGAGCGGGGATTGATTTCGGGAAGATCGGCAGGATATTGCTGCTGCTGTTAGCCTTGTATGCATGCAGCGCTCTGTTCTCATTTGTCCAGGGGTATATCATGACCGGCGTATCCCAGAAGCTGACGTACCGGATGCGCAAGGAGATATCAGAGAAGATCAACCGCCTGCCTATGAATTACTTTGACAAGATGCCCCATGGAGAGATCCTTTCAAGGATCACCAATGATGTGGACACCTTAAGCCAGAGTCTGAACCAGAGCGCGACGCAGATGATTACGTCTGTTGCCACCATC
>Ga0137306_102692_pt1 | contig 14406 bp, 9 predicted proteins | sample Inofroosms_March_FD_97187 | JGI IMG/M metagenome (GOLD analysis project Ga0137306, IMG submission 97187) | Mouse cecal microbial communities from Vienna, Austria - N-Acetylneuraminic and N-Acetylglucosamine D2O microcosms_March | ecosystem: Host-associated > Mammals > Digestive system > Large...
CCACTTGATATTTACCGTGGCGCGCTCTGCAATTCCTCCATGTTTTAAGGCTTCCACAACGGAAATATAGGCGTCGTGCAGGGAGATATATTTGCCCACCAAGGCAATCTCCACTTCCTTATCCGGGTGACGGAGCGCGTCCACCATGTCAACCCAGTCGCTTAAATCTGGTCCCGGGCATTCCAGATGCAGGCATTCGCAGGCTACCTGCGCCAGGTTTTCCTTTTCCATTGCCAGCGGCGCTTCGTAGAGGTATTCCACGTCCAGGTTCTGCAATACATGGCTGTCCGGCACGTTGCAAAACAGCGCTATTTTGTCTTTGATGCTCTGGTCGAGGGAGTACTCCGAGCGGCATACAATGATATCCGGCTGGATGCCCATGCCCTGCAGCTCCTTAACGCTGGCCTGGGTAGGCTTGGTCTTCATTTCCCCGGAAGCGCTGATATAAGGGATTAAAGTTACATGGATGATAATGGCGTTCTCATGCCCAATTTCATGCTGGAACTGGCGGATAGACTCTAAAAAAGGCTGGCTTTCCATATCTCCCACGGTGCCGCCCACTTCAATAATGGCAATGTGAGTATCCTCTGTCGTGAAATTGCGGTAAAAACGGCTCTTGATCTCGTTGGTGATATGCGGGATCACCTGTACCGCCCCCCCGCCGTAATCCCCGCGGCGTTCTTTCTGCAGGACAGACCAGTAGACTTTTCCAGTGGTTACATTGGAATTTTTGCCAAGGTTTTCATCAATAAAACGTTCATAATGTCCCAGATCCAGATCCGTCTCTGCGCCGTCATCCGTAACGAAGACTTCCCCATGCTGGATGGGGTTCATGGTGCCGGGATCAATATTGATATAGGGATCGAATTTCTGCATGGTAACCTTGTATCCCCGGGCCTTCAGCAGACGGCCTAAAGAGGCGGCGGTGATTCCCTTGCCAAGGCCGGAAACAACGCCGCCGGTGACAAAGACATATTTTACAGGCATGGGTAAATCCTCCTTCATAATAATGTGTTTTTCTTAATGTGTGATATGGTTTCATGACATTCCTAATCATAAAAGTGGCATATTGATATTCAGGATATCAACATGTCACTCTTTTGTTTTATTATACAACTTAAAATGCAAGAAATCCAGAACTATTTTAAGCAAAGTTTATAAAAACTTTAGAATTGTACACAAAAGTTTCGCAAAGATTATATTGATTTTCCTTTCAAATAAACATATAATGAAGGAAGCGCCGTAACTATGAGGGTACGGATCAGATGGTTGTGATATTCAGCAGGAGGATATAGATGGACAACAAAGGAAATAATAACAATGGAGGCAATGGCAATAACGGCGGGAATAATAAGAATGGAATGACGATTATGGTTTTTATTCTGGCCGCGCTGCTGGTTCTGTTTCTGACCAGCCTTTTGAACAGCTGCGCCAGGGATGCCACCAACAAGGAAATTACGTATTCGGAGTTTGTGAAGATGGTGGAGGAAGATAAGGTAGCAGAGGTTATGTTTACTTCCAGCCGGATTAAGATTACGCCAAAGGGTCAGGATACTTCTTTGTATCGGATTACTTATTATACCGCGGAACTGCGGGATGAAGAGCTTCTGCCCCTTTTAAAGGAACATGGCGTAAAGTTTGGGGGCGAGGTGGAGGATATTTCCACTACGATTATGTGGAACTTTGTAAGCTATATCCTGCCGCTGCTTCTGGTATGGGTATTGCTGTATTTCCTGATTTTCCGCAAGATGGGAGGCGGGAGCATGATGGGGGTCGGCAAGACGACAGCCAAGGTCTATGTGGAGAAGTCCACCGGGGTCACCTTTAAGGACGTGGCCGGCCAGGATGAAGCGAAGGAGTCTCTGCAGGAGGTCGTGGATTTTCTGCACAATCCTAAGCGTTACATTGACATTGGAGCAAAGCTTCCAAAGGGCGCATTGCTGGTAGGCCCTCCGGGAACAGGCAAGACCCTGCTGGCCAAGGCTGTGGCCGGGGAGGCCAATGTGCCGTTTTTCTCCCTTGCAGGTTCGGATTTTGTGGAAATGTTTGTTGGCGTGGGCGCTTCCCGTGTGCGGGATTTGTTTAAGGAAGCCCAGAAACAGGCGCCATGTATTATTTTTATCGACGAGATTGACGCCATCGGCAAGAGCCGTGATACCCGTTACGGCGGGAATGACGAACGTGAGCAGACGCTGAACCAGCTACTGGCGGAAATGGATGGGTTTGACACATCCAAGGGCCTGCTGATCCTGGCGGCCACCAACCGTCCGGAGGTATTGGACAAGGCATTGCTGCGCCCAGGACGGTTTGACCGCAGGATTATTGTCGATAAGCCAGATTTGAAGGGAAGGGTGGAAACCCTGAAGGTGCATGCCAAAAATGTGCTGATGGATGAAACCGTGGATTTGGATGCAATTGCGCTGGCCACCTCTGGGGCGGTTGGCTCTGATTTGGCCAATATGATCAATGAAGCGGCCATCAACGCTGTCAAGCATGGCCGCAAATATGTCAACCAGAGCGATTTGTTTGAGTCCGTGGAAGTGGTGATCGCCGGCAAGGAGAAAAAAGACCGCATCATGGGCCCCAAGGAGAAGAAAATGGTGGCTTACCATGAGGTGGGCCATGCATTGGTAACCGCCCTGCAGAAGGATGCGGAGCCGGTACAGAAGATTACCATCGTGCCCCGGACAATGGGAGCCCTTGGCTATACGATGCAGGTGCCGGAGGAAGAGAAGTACCTGATGACCAGGAATGAGCTGATGGCTCATCTGGTTACTTATATGGGCGGACGCGCAGCGGAGGAGCTGGTATTTGAGTCCGTCACGACCGGAGCCTCGAATGACATTGAGCAGGCAACGAAGATTGCAAGAGCCATGGTTACCCAGTACGGTATGTCAGAGAAGTTTGGGCTGATGGGGCTGGTGACGATCGAGAGCCAGTATCTGGACGGCAGGGCCAGCCTGAACTGCGGGGAGGAAACCGCAGCCCAGATTGACCAGGAAGTCATGCGGATCCTCAAGGAGTGCTATGATACTGCCATCCGGCTGCTGCGGGAAAACCGTAGTATCCTGGATGAGATTGCCCAATACCTCTATGAGAATGAAACCATTACCGGCAAGGAATTTATGAAAATATTCCGCAAGCTGAAGGGCATCCCGGAACCGGAAGAAAAGACGGATGCGGAGAAGGCCGCGGAGGAATTTAAGGCAGAGGAAAGCCATCCGCGCAAGCCCTGGCATCAAGAGGAAGGCTGGGTAGAGATGGGGAGCGTCCCGCGCCAGGATTTGGCCAAGGAACAGATGCTGCCGATGGGAGAAGTGGCAGAAGGAAAAGACCCCCTTTTTCAAAGGAGCCAGAACCCGGCCGAAAGGACTTTAAGCAGCATGGCATATAAGGAGGATTCTCCATTAATCATAAGTCAGGACATAGTCAGAGAGCATCCCGACGGCGTAGGATCTGAAAAAGAGGATGCTTCAATATCAGGGCGGAACCCAGCGGAAAAGAATTTGGGCGGCTTCGGATCTCGGCAGGGAACGGCGGATACAGGCTCCGGCAGCGCCATGAATCTTTCGGAGAAGGTTCAGGATAGCAGGGAACGGAATGCAGAGAATGTAAACATTGGGCAAGAAAACCCTTCCAATACAGGGCGTGGTCCTGTGGAGACGGATACGCCGAAGGCATGGGAAGATATCCGGCGCGTGATTGCCATCCGGACGAAGGAGAAGCAGGAGGAAGAGCCTGTTTCAGATATGATTTCCGAAGCAGTCGGCAGGCAGAAGCATATAGAATCTCCCGCCGCCGCAGGAGACGAAGTTTCAGATTCCCCTGCCGGCCAGGCTTTGGATACCTCAGATACGCAAAAGGAACCTGCTGAGAATACGGGCAGGCAGGATGCTCAGAACACCGTGCAGAATGCCCATGTGGAAAATCTCAAGGATGCTTTCTTGGTGGCCGCCATGCAGGAGGAACAGGGCATCACTTTAGGGCAGGCAGAAGAAAGCCCAACAGGAGCGGCTAAGGCAAACACAGGCAGGCAGAGAGAAAATACTTCCAAGAAAAAAAGCGCTTCCCCCAAAGATTCTTCCAAGGCTCCTGCTTCGGCAAAAGGCAAAAAGGCGCAGGGAAAGGGCAAATCCCAGAAGAAGCCTGCAGCAGGAAAGAATAATTCCAGAGAAGGGGAGGCTTCCGAGGGAGGAGACGGTAACCGGGAAGAATCATCTGCCAGCAAAAAGAACAGTACCAGACAAGGAGATAATTCTCCAAAAGAGAATGCTTCCCAGGAAAGGGAAACCCCTCGGCAGGAAAACGGCTTGCAAAAGGAGGGGGAGCCTAGAACGGGGGAAGGCTATTCGCCAGAGACAGAAGAGCCCCCGAAGGAAATTTTCTCCAAGCAGGAGAGTTTTCCGTCTTCGGAAGATGCAGTTTCTTCCACTGGCTCAGAGGATTATCTGGACCGTCTCTTAAAGGGAGTCGAAGAATAGAGAAAGGGCGGCAGCCATGTTTGATATCCAGGAAGAATTAAAAAAACTCCCGCAGAAACCAGGCGTTTACATCATGCATGATGCAAAGGATGCCATTATCTACATTGGGAAAGCCGTTAGCCTCCGTAACCGTGTGCGCCAGTACTTCCGCCCCAGCCACAACGAAGGCCTGAAAAAGGAGCAGATGGTGCGGCAGATTGAGCGGTTTGAGTACATTATCACAGACTCTGAGTTAGAAGCGCTGATTCTGGAATGTAACCTGATTAAGGAGCATAGGCCAAAATACAATACCATGTTAAGGGATGATAAGTCATATCCTTATATAAGAGTGACGCTGGGAGAGGATTTTCCCAGAGTCCTCTTTTCGCATCAAATGAAAAAGGACAAGTCCCGTTACTTCGGCCCGTATACCAGCGGCAGCGCCGTCAAGGAGACGATAGAATTGCTCCGCAAGCTTTATGCCCTGCGCACTTGCCGCCGTTCCTTGCCCAAGGATATCGGCAAGGAACGCCCCTGCCTGAATTACCATATCCACCAGTGCATGGCGCCCTGCCAGGGCTTTATCAGCAAAGAGGACTACCGCCAGAGGATTGACCAGGCGATCGGCTTCCTCAATGGAAATTACCAGCCCATCCTCAAGGAACTGGAACAGAAGATGCAGGAAGCTTCGGAGGCCATGAATTTTGAGAAGGCCATAGAATACCGCGATCTGGTGCGCGCCGTCCAGCAGATTGCCCAGAAGCAGAAGATTACCCATGCGGATATGGAGGACAAGGATATCATTGCGATGGCTTCGGATGGGGAAGATGCCGTAGTGCAGGTGTTTTTTGTGCGGGATGGCAAGCTGATTGGCAGGGATCATTTCCATGTGACGGTGGGGAGCGAGGATGGCAGCGCCCAGGTACTGGCTACTTTCCTCAAGCAGTTCTATGCTGGTACGCCCTTTATCCCCCGGGAAGTGATGATTCAGGAGGAAATTGAGGAGGCGGATGTCATTGCGGAGTGGCTGAGCCAGAAGCGGGGGCAGAAAGCCTATCTGCGTGTGCCGAAAAAGGGCGCCAAGGAGAAGCTGGTGGAGCTTGCCCGCCAGAATGCCGCGATGGTGTTATCCCAGGATAAGGAGAAAATGAAGCGGGAAGAGGGCAGAACCATCGGCGCCCTCAAGGAAATCAGCAAGCTGCTGGGCCTGACGGACATCCGGCGGGTGGAGGCTTATGATATTTCCAATACCAGCGGATTTGAGTCCGTTGGATCGATGGTAGTTTACGAAAAAGGCAAGCCCCAGCGCAGCGACTACCGAAAGTTCAAGCTGCGCACCGTCACGGGTCCGGATGATTATGCCTCCATGTATGAGGTGCTGACCAGGCGCTTTTCCCATGGCATAAAGGAGCGGCAGGAACTGAGGGAGAGGGATATGGAAAATGATTATGGCAGCTTTACCAAGTTCCCCGATTTGATTATGATGGACGGCGGTAAGGGGCAGGTTAATGTGGCGCTGAAGGCTTTGGAAGAGCTGGGGCTGGATATTCCGGTATGCGGCATGGTCAAAGATGACGACCACCGTACCCGTGGATTATACTATCATAACAGGGAGATTCCCATTGACAGGCACAGCGAGGGGTTTCAGCTGATTACCAGGGTACAGGATGAAGCCCATCGGTTTGCCATTGAATACCACCGTTCCCTGCGCAGCAAGGAGCAGGTACATTCCGTGCTGGATGATATACCGGGCATTGGCGCGGCAAGGAGGAAGGCTCTGATGCGGAATTTCCAGTCCTTGGAGGAAATCCGCCAGGCGGATGTGGAGGCCTTGGCAGGAATCCCAACGATGAATGAAAGGGCAGCAAAGGCAGTTTATGAATATTTCCATGGAAAAGAGGGATGCAAATGAAAGGCGTAAGCGTTAAGAAAATCGTAGAAAAAATGAACCTCAAGGTATTGAACCCAGAAGTAGACATTAAGTCCCGTAAGGTGACGATTGCGGATGTGAACCGGCCGGCCTTGCAGCTGTCAGGGTATTTTGACTACTTTGACGAGAAGCGGGTGGAGATTATTGGCATGGTGGAATACACCTACATGCAGAAATTAAACATTGAGGAAAAAATAGAATTGTACCGCAAATTTTTTGCTTACCATATCCCTTGCGTCATCTTTAGCCGCAACCTGGAGCCGGATGCAGAACTGATGCAGATTGCCACGGAGAACAGTATCCCGGTACTCTCCACCGATTATGGGACGTCTGCATTTATGGCGGAACTGATTTACTACCTGGGGGAGGAGCTTGCGCCCTGCATTTCCATCCATGGCGTATTGGTGGATGTATATGGCGAGGGGCTCCTGCTGATGGGGGAAAGCGGCATTGGCAAGAGCGAGGCCGCTTTGGAGCTGATCCGCCGGGGACACCGCCTGGTCAGCGACGACGTAGTGGAAATTCGCAAGATCAACAAGCATACGCTGGTGGGCACCGCCCCGGACATCACAAGGTATTTTATTGAGCTGCGGGGCGTAGGGATTATAGATGTGAAGACCCTGTTCGGCGTAGAGTGCGTGAAGGAAAAGCAGAACATCGATCTGGTCATCAAGCTAGAAGACTGGAAGCGGGATAATGAATATGACAGGCTGGGCCTGGAAGAGGAATATACGGAATTTCTGGGCAATAAGGTCGTGTGCCATTCCTTGCCAATCCGCCCAGGGAGGAACCTGGCCGTCATCTGTGAGTCTGCGGCCGTGAACCATCGCCAGAAGAAGATGGGATACAACGCCGCCAAGGAACTGTACCGGAGGGTGCAGGAGAATCTGCGGAAGACGGATGATGAAGAGGACTAAAGCAGAGTAAGGGCAGCGCCGTGCAGTCATATTAGGATAAAAAATAACAATATATCGTAATAAAGAGCAAGGATTAAATAGAAAAATAACAATATATCGCAAAAACAGCAATGGAGGTAAGAGGAACAATGGAAAAGAAAAACGCATGGGAGAAATATCCAGAGGGAAAAAGGGAAGAGGTATTTGCTTTCGGGGAAAGATATAAGGCATTTATTTCCAGTTGCAAGACAGAGCGGGAATGCGTTTCCGAAATGATTGCCCAGGCCAGGGAGGCCGGGTTTGAGGATCTCAAGGCAGTGCTGGAATCCGGCAGGAAGATTCAGGCCGGGGATAAGCTGTATGCGGACAATATGGGGAAGACGCTGGCGCTGTTTGTAATTGGCAGGCAGCCTTTGGAAAAGGGCATGAATATCCTGGGCGCCCATATTGATTCCCCACGCCTGGACTTAAAGCAGGTACCCCTCTATGAGGATACGGGGATGGCGATGCTGGATACCCATTATTACGGCGGGGTCAAGAAGTACCAGTGGGTGACGCTCCCCTTGGCCTTGCATGGCGTAGTGGTTAAAAAAGACGGCACAAAGGTTGAGATCAACCTGGGGGACAAGGAGGATGACCCGGTATTTGGCGTCAGCGATCTGTTAATCCATCTGGCTGGGGAGCAGATGGAGAAGAAGGCTTCCAAGGTAATCGAAGGGGAGAAGCTGGATCTTCTGGTAGGAAGTATTCCCAGCGCAGGGGAAAAGGACAAGAACGGGGAGAAAGTGAAGGAAGCCGTCAAGGCAAATGTACTGAAACTATTAAAAGAGCAATATAATATAGAAGAGGAAGACTTCCTGTCTGCTGAAATTGAAGTGGTTCCGGCAGGGAAGGCCAGAGATTATGGCCTTGACCGCAGCATGATTATGGGTTATGGGCATGATGACAGGGTGTGTGCCTATCCCTCTTTTGTAGCGACCCTGGAGGCCGGCGTATGTGACAAGACCAGCGTTTGCCTGCTGGTGGACAAGGAAGAGATTGGAAGCGTGGGTGCGACGGGGATGTGTTCCCAGTTCTTCTCCTATATGGTGGCGGAGATCCTCAACGCTATGGGCGGATACGATCAGATTGCTTTTAACCGTGCCATGAGCAATTCCAAGATGCTCTCTTCCGATGTAAATGCTGCTTTTGACCCGTTGTATGCATCCGTAATGGAGAAGAACAACTGCTCTTATTTTGGCGGGGGGCCGACATTCAACAAATATACAGGTTCCCGCGGAAAAAGCGGCTCCAACGATGCAAACCCTGAATATATAGCGGAGCTTCGGCGGATTCTGGATGAGAACGGCATCTCCTACCAGACTGCAGAGCTGGGCAAGGTAGACCAGGGCGGCGGCGGCACCATTGCCTATATCCTGGCCAATTATAATATGTCGGTCATCGACTGCGGCGTAGCTGTCCTCAATATGCACGCGCCCTGGGAGATTATCAGCAAAGTAGATCTATATGAGGCGAAGCGGTGTTATACCGTATTCTTGAAAGAGGCTTAATGTGAACGCAGAATTTTTTAGCCAGCTACAGAAAATTGTTGGAAAAGAACAGTGCTTGTCAGAAGAGAGCATGGCTGCCCACACCACCTTTCGGGTGGGCGGCCCTGCAGAATACTATGTGCGCCCAACCATAGGGCAGATCCAGCCAGTCCTTGCCCTGTGCCGCGAATATGGAATCCCATGGCATGTAATTGGCAATGGGAGTAACCTGTTAGTCAGCGACCAGGGCGTCCGCGGGCTGGTGCTGGAAATTGGCAAAATGGCTTCCGCCATCTCCACAGAAGGGAACTGCCTCTATGCACAGGCCGGGGCATTGCTGTCCCAGGCAGCCACATTCGCCGCCGCCCATAGCCTGTCTGGCATGGAATTTGCGGCAGGCATCCCTGGCAGCATTGGGGGCGCCGTTACCATGAACGCAGGCGCCTATGGCGGGGAAATCAAGCAGATTTTAAAGAGCGTGACTGTCCTCACTGACACGGGCGAGGAGCAGAATATCCCTGTAGAAAGCCTGGATCTTAGCTACCGCCACAGCTGTATTCCCAGCAGCCATTTTATTGTCCTGCGGGCAGAATTCCAGCTTGCCCCAGGCGCCCAGCAGGCCATCGAGGCGCAAATGGCTGCGCTCAAAGAACAGCGGATCGCCAAACAGCCCTTAGAATACCCCAGCGCCGGCAGTACCTTTAAGCGCCCCCAGGGCTATTTTGCCGGCAAGCTTATCCAGGATGCAGGCCTGCGCGGCTGTCAGATTGGAGGCGCACAGATTTCCGAGAAACACAGCGGCTTCCTAATTAATAAAGATCATGCCACAGCCTCTGATGTCTGGAATCTCATCCGCCATGTACAGTCCCAAGTGGAAGAGCAGTTCGGGGTACACCTGGAACCAGAAGTAAGGTGCATGGGTGATTTTTTCTGACACGTTTCACCTGATTTCCCCCAGAAAAAGGAGGCGAAAGCATGAAATTTATTATCTTAACGGGCATGTCCGGCGCCGGCAAGAGCACAGCGCTGAAAATTATGGAAGACATTGGATATTTCTGCGTAGATAACCTCCCAATTGCACTGATTGAGAAATTTGCCGAGCTGGCAGACCCTGCCTCTGAGCTGCAGAAGGTTGCGGTAGGCGTAGATATCCGCAGCGGCCAGGCTCTGGATAACCTGCAGGGCATTCTTGACCATCTGGCGGCTACAGGCAAATCCTTCGAGATACTTTACCTGGATTCCACAGACCAGGTTTTGGTAAAACGCTATAAGGAAACCCGTCACCTCCATCCCCTGGCAGGCGGCGAGCGCGTGGACAAAGGCATCCAGAAGGAACGCCAGCGTATGGCATTCCTGCGCAAAAGAGCCGATTACATTATAGATACCAGCAATATGCTGACCCGTGAGCTGAAGGCCGAGCTGGAGAAGATCTTTGTCCGCAACCAGGATTATAAAAGCCTGTTTGTCACCGTGGTATCTTTTGGCTTTAAGTATGGCATCCCCACGGATGCAGACCTGGTCTTTGACGTGCGCTTTCTGCCGAATCCCTATTATGTGGAGGCGCTGCGTCCCAAGACAGGGAATGACAGGGAGATTCAGGAATTTGTCATGGGATTTAAGGAAGCAGGGCAGTTTTTGGAGAAGCTGGAAGATATGGTGAAGTTCCTCATCCCCAATTATATTACCGAAGGGAAGACACAGCTTGTAATTGGCATAGGCTGCACAGGCGGCAAGCATCGGTCAGTTACTTTGGCCAATGCTCTCTATCAGCAGCTTCGCCAGGAAGAGGCTTATGGGGTTAAGATAGAACACAGGGATATTGGTAAGGATGCCCTGCGTAATAAATAAGCAGTGCAGATTTGTCTTGGCAGGTCTGTGAAGAAACGATAGAGGGTTATTATAGGAGGGATGGCGGATGTCTTTTTCAAGCCAGGTCAAGGAAGAGTTGTCCCGGCAGTTCCAACCGGGCAGGCATTGCCAGATTGCAGAGATTGCGGCTATTTTAAGTTTTGCGGGGAGGCTGGAGGAGGAAGGCAGCATAAAGAGGGCAGGAGGGGAAAGCGGCAGAGGGAGACTGGAAGGGGAAGGCGGCACAAGGAAGCTGGTGGTCTATACAGAGAACCTTCCCTTGGCGCGGAAGTATTTTGTGCTGATGAAGGAGACCTTTCAGGTGGCTGCACGGATTGCGGTACGCCAAAATATTTATCTCCACAAAAACCGTCTTTTTATCATTTCCATCTCTGGGGAGGAAGAGGTGCAGAGGATCCTCCAGGCGGTCAAGTGGCGTAGTGGCAAGAATGAGGATATCCGCCCGCAGGGCCTGGTGAACTGGGTGCTGGTGCAGAAGTTCTGCTGCCGCCGTTCGTTTATCCGCGGCGCCTTTCTAAGCGCAGGCTCCATGAGCAATCCGGAGAAATCCTATCATTTTGAGATCATCTGTGCCAGTCGCAAGAAGGCCGAGCAGCTGATGGAGATTATCAACAGTTTTTCCATGGAATCAAAGATTGTCACACGTAAGAAAAGCTATGTAGTGTACCTCAAGGAAGGTTCGCAGATTGTGGATATGCTGAATGTCATGGAAGCGCATGTGGCGCTGATGAATTTGGAAAATGTCCGCATCCTCAAGGAAATGCGCAATTCCGTGAACCGTCAGGTGAACTGCGAGACTGCAAATATCAACAAGACCGTACACGCCGCCGTTCGCCAGCTGGAGGACATTAATTATATTAAGGATACCATAGGGCTGGACAGCCTCCCGGAGAATCTGCAGGAGGTTGCGCTGGCCAGGCTGAAATACCCAGACGCCGCCCTGAAGGAATTGGGAGCCGCCCTCAATCCGCCGGTGGGGAAATCCGGCGTCAACCACCGCCTGCGCAAGCTCTGTGAGATGGCGGGCAGCCTGCGCGGCGTAACTTCCTAGAACTTCCTAGAAAATGCCGTAGATAAGCGATTGTGTGGCGACAAATTATTTAAAAAGGCTGTGTGATGATTATGGAAAAAAAGAAGCTTTTGTTCGTGTTCAATCCTTTATCCGGGAAAGGCCAGATTAAGGGAAAATTATTTGCTGTCGTAGACTGTTTTGTAAAGGCAGGCTACGAGGTCACGGTTTATCCCACGCAGCGCCCGCAGGATGCCCAGGAGCTGGTGGAAGAGCAGGCAGGGCGTTATGATTTGGTTGTGTGCTGCGGCGGGGACGGTACTCTGGATGAAACGGTAACAGGCATGATGCGGCGCAGGCAGAGGCTTCCGATTGGCTATATCCCGGCAGGCAGCACCAATGATTTTGCCGTTTCTCTCGGAATCCCCAAGCAGATGGAGGAAGCGGCGCAGGCGGCCGTGGAAGGGACGCCGTTTGCCTGTGACATTGGAAGCTTTAATGATGATTATTTCGTATATATTGCGGCTTTTGGCCTGTTTACGGACGTGTCTTATGCCACCAGCCAGGATTTGAAAAACCGCCTGGGGCATGTAGCCTATCTCCTGGAAGGGATTAAGCGTCTTCCTGGCATCCTGCAGTCCCAGAGGCTGAGAATCCAGTACGAAGGCCAGGTGATAGAGGATGAGTTTATCTATGGCATGGTGACCAATTCCATTTCCGCCGGGGGATTCAAAAATATCACTGGTAAAAACGTGATGCTGGACGATGGCCTTTTTGAGGTCACTTTAATCCGTATGCCCAAAAACCCGTTGGAGCTGAATGCGATTATGGCAAGCCTCACCAACCTGATTGATGATACCGACGGTATCTATACCTTTAAGACAGATCAGCTGTATATCCAGTCACTGGAAAAAGTGGCATGGACCCTGGACGGGGAGTACGGCGGGAGCCACAGCGAAGTGAAGATACAGAACCAGAAACAGGCGATGCAGATTATGGTAAAAAACTTTGGATAACCCCTTTTCTTTTTGGGAAAAATAAGGTAAACTAGAAGTAGGGTTGTTGTCCGGGGGCAAAGCTGTCCCCAGGCAATCAAGATTCCGAAACTTTCCTGCCGTTCCCTGGCAGAAGCCAAGGATAAGGGCGGCAGGCAGAAGCCAAGGAACCGTGCAGAAATAACTTATGTAAGTTGTGCAGTTCCTAAGGATAGAGGCGGCAGGAAGGCCACAAGGAATACATATTTTAAAATATTTAAGGGTACCCCTTAGGGGGGACAGAAATGGAGGAAAAGAAATGTTAGTATCTGCAAAAGAAATGTTACAGAAGGCAAAAGCAGGCCATTATGCAGTGGGCCAGTTCAACATCAACAACCTGGAGTGGACCAAGAGCATCCTGCAGACAGCGCAGGAGCTGAATTCCCCGGTTATCCTTGGCGTATCCGAAGGCGCTGGGAAATATATGGCAGGGTATAAGACAGTTGTCGGCATGGTAAACGGCATGCTTGAAGAGCTGAATATCACAGTTCCAGTTGCCCTCCATCTGGATCATGGCAGCTATGAAGCTTGCCTGAAGTGCGTAGAGGCTGGGTTCTCTTCCATAATGTTTGATGGATCCCATTACCCCATTGACGAGAATGTAACCAAGACAACAGAGCTTGTAAAGATTGCCCATGACAAGGGAATGTCCATTGAGGCAGAGGTAGGCGCTATCGGCGGCGAAGAAGACGGCGTAATTGGCACAGGGGAATGTGCAGATCCAGACGAGTGCAAGGCGATTGCAGATCTGGGCGTGGACATGCTGGCAGCAGGCATCGGCAACATCCATGGCAAATACCCGGAGAACTGGGCGGGCTTAAGCTTCGAGACCTTAGACGCCGTACAGCAGAAGACAGGGGATATGCCACTGGTACTTCACGGCGGCACAGGCATCCCAGAAGATATGATCAAGAAAGCCATCTCCCTTGGCGTTGCTAAGATTAACGTAAATACAGAGTGCCAGCTTTCCTTTGCGGCAGCTACCAGGAAATACATCGAAGAAGGCAAGGATCAGGTAGGCAAGGGCTTTGACCCAAGGAAAATCCTCGCTCCTGGCGTAGAGGCCATCAAGGCAACCGTAAAAGAAAAAATGGAATTATTCGGTTCTGTTGGCAAAGCCTAAGGAATAAGATAATGCTTGAGGGCAGGAAATCTGCCTGTAAGTATCTATAGAGTTTTACCGCCGCGGCTGCGGCTGGCGCGATACTCATAGCAGATTAGATCCGCCATGAGTATATCTAATGTTACTGTTTAGGGCATGCCTGGAACCAGAGTTTTGGGCATGCCCTTTGTAATAGAATATTTATTCCCGCGAGCAATGAGGAAAATAGCCATGTTTGCATGGATATTTGACGAATGCCGCGAGGGTCAAAAACCCCGCTGCTCTGCAGCGCAGCAAGCTTGATACCCCGTTGCTTGCAGCGGGGTTTTTGATTAGGAAGAGGAGGGCGGCCAGACGAACCGCTGCGCAAGGAGGAATCAAAGGCCGGAGCCGTAGCGGCAGGCTATATGGATCTGCTGGCAGGGCAGGGCGCTTCTTTATATTCTTAAAAAAACGAAAAACCTCAAGCAATACCTATCAAAATATGAAAGGGAAGCCTGGAAGGCGCTGCTCAAAGAGATAAAGAACAACCCCAGCATAAGTATCTGGCAGAGATGATAAACTATGAAAGCGATAT
>Ga0137306_101790_pt1 | contig 14395 bp, 11 predicted proteins | sample Inofroosms_March_FD_97187 | JGI IMG/M metagenome (GOLD analysis project Ga0137306, IMG submission 97187) | Mouse cecal microbial communities from Vienna, Austria - N-Acetylneuraminic and N-Acetylglucosamine D2O microcosms_March | ecosystem: Host-associated > Mammals > Digestive system > Large...
ACGGTTCGTGGACGTCACGATCCGCTACGGCGTCCATCCCTCCACGGTGGACCGGTGGAAAAAAGTGCTGGAGATCAAAGCATATTTTGAGAAAGAGATCGGATGCTCCATCTATGAACTGCTGCCGGGGGTTGTCCGTACCAGTTTGTTTTCGTAATGAAAAAATCGCTCCCTGCTGTTGCTCTTTGTCATGCCCGTCATCGGCACGCTGAACCTGTCCGGAATCTCCTTTTCCGATCCGAACTTCTGTCTGGCCGGTAGTCTCTTTGGAAATCCGGCTTCCTTTCTGCCGGCATATGGCCTTCTGCTTTTTTGTGCACTCTGCTTTCTTGCGCCGATTGTATGGGAGCAGATGCGGACGCGGCGAAAAAACAGATGGCTGATCAGAACCGAACATCAGTTTGTTCTTGCGCCCTGCCGCGGGATATGGTAAGATGAAAAAAAGGAAAGCCAGAGACGCACGGCTTACCCTCAAAACAAACGATCTAACCTCTTGTGAGGTCAGCCGTCATTATTGGCAGTAATGGCGGCTATTTTCGTCCCCTGAAGATCTGATAACACAGACCGACAAGGGCGACAATGAAAATTCCAGTCTGAACAAAATCAGAATATGTAATCGTCATTGGCGTTCCCTCCTTTCCTGTGAGGTCTGGAGGGTAAGCCCCTCCGAATTTTCAGTTACGGAGGGTAAGCCGCCCGGCTCTCTGGTTTCCCTGCTGACAGTCTATCACGCCATGTTCCATTTTTCAATCCTGATTTCCCATCTCCTTTCCGTACATTTTAAAACTGCATGTCAGAGTTTACAGTCCAGCACCGTGCAAAACAAGTTGCCCCCTTCTGGACTTCTTTTCGCGCTTTCCTGATGTTATCGTGAAATTACAGAAAACAAAGAACCATGGACAACAAAATCCAAAGCAGGAAACTTCCTGAAAGGGAAAAAACAGAACTGGATCTTGATGAGATCTCGATTCTATGATTCGCAGAAATATAATGACGACAGCAGTGTCAAAAGAAGAAAGGGCTCGTCACACAGGGCGGCAACCGGCAGCCTGTCAAGACGTGCAAGGGGATGACTCTCCGGCAGAATGGCGAGAAGCCGGTCCTGCTCCAGAAAGCAGGTCTCAAATTCCGGACGGGCGGGGAGCCGGAGGAAACCGCAGTCCACGCGCCCGTTTAGAATCCATACGTGCTTTCCGCCGTCGTCGCCGTTCTGTGCAGAGCCGGAAGACTCCTGATTCTGTCCGATATCGACAGGCTGTATGACGCGGACCCCCGCCTCTGTCCGGACGCAAAGCTCATAAGCCGAATTGAGAAAATAGACGAAATCGTCTATTCCCTTGCAGGCGGCGCGGGCTCCAGACGCGGGACCGGCGGCATGAGGACCAAACTGCAGGCGGCGTCTCTGGCTGTCGCGCAGGGCATCGACACCATCATTACGAACGGGAAGAGACCGGAAGCGCTGTACGATATTTTAAAAGGCAGGGAAGTCGGCACTTTATTTATGGGAAAAATATTTTAACGCTTCTTCAGGCTGTCCCAGTGCTCCTTCCGATACTCTGCCGGGCTCTTTCCGTACTGGCGCCGGAATTTCTGATGGAAATAGTCCACGTTCTTATATCCCACTTTTTCGGCAATCTCATAGACCTTCATGGACGTGGCTTTCAGAAGTTTTTCCGCTTCCGAAAGCCGCACCTGATCCAGATAGCTGTTAAAGCTCTGACCCATCTTCTGGCTGAACAGCTTGCCCAGATAAGAACTGTTGTATCCGAAAAGCGGCGCGATGGATTCCAGCTTTAAGGTCTGCCCATAGTTCTGGTTGATGTAATATAAAATGTCGTCAAAGACACTGTCGCTGGAATGATTTCCGATGGCCCGGATAATCATCTCAAACTGCTCGGAAAAATAGCGCATGATCTCATACAGGTAACGCTTATTTTCCAGAAGCTCGATGACAGCCGCATTGGAAGCGAACGGAATCTCCGCCTGGCTGTACCGATGGGCGATGCTCTGCTTGACCTGGAGGAAGATGCCGCTTAAAAAATATTTGATTTGGCGGATGTCTGCATCGCAGGTGCAGAGCATCCGCTGGAGCTCGTGCAGCGTGGCGGATACTTCCCGCCGGTTATAAGCCTGGATCCAGGTCAGAAGCTTCTGACTGTACTCGCTGGAGGCCTCCGTGTCCAGCGCTTCTTTTCCGAAAACCATCTGCGGCAGCATGTCATAGGACAGGACATGCTGATTTTCCTCGCAGAAAAAGCGGCGCTTCAGCAGCTGCTTTGCCACCTCGTAGGACTGATGGATCTGTTCCAGATGATAGACCGGCTGGCCGCAGGCCAGAAAGATCCCGTTCAGGGGCGACCCTTTCTGGGGACCGGCGTCCTCGTAGTGGTGCAGACAGGACCGAAACCGGTCCAGCGCGCTGCTGCCCTTTAAAAGGACCACATCATACGCATCCATCCGGACATGCTCGAAAAAGCCGCAGTCCTCGTTGGAAACCCGCAGAATATCCGCAAAGCTCCAGGCCGGATAATAAGGAGAATACCATTCGTAGATCACCACCTGATAGACCGCGTGCAGAAGTCTCATCTGCATGTAATGAATGGCAGGATTTGGCTCCTGTCCTTTCAGAAGCTCTTCCACCACCGGCGCTTTTGCCTTGGAGAGATACTGGCGGAAGGATTTTTCCCGGTCCGCCTGCCGCCGGATCTTTTCCTGAATGGAATGCAGCGCCTTCAAAAGCTCGTCCTCATCGATGGGTTTGGTCAGATAAAAGGAGACGCCGTAGCGGATGGCGGTCTGCGCATATTTGAATTCCGAATATCCGCTCAGTATGATAAATTCTCCGGTATATCCGGACTCCCGGGCGGTCTCGATCAGCTCCGTACCGGACATCCTCGGCATCCGGATATCCAGAAGCACCAGATCGGGTTTTAATTCTTCGATCTTCTGAAGCGCTTCTTCTCCGTTGGCCGCTTCGCCGCAGATGGCAAAGTCCAGTTCCTCCCAGTCAATAATATACTTCAGTCCTTCTCTCACGATCGCCTCGTCATCCGCCAGCAGTACGCGGATCAGCATATGCTCTGTCATTGTGTTCTCCCTTCTTCCCCTGGCATGTCCGGAAGGATCAGCGTCACCAGCGTCCCCTGTTCCGGCATGCTCTCGATCCGCATCTGCCCCTGTTCCTTGTAGCACAGCCGGATGCGCTGGCAGATATTGTGCAGTCCGATGCTCTCCGAGGAGGACTGCTCCGGATGATGCATCCTTTCGTTCAGCTGTTCCAGTTCTTCTTCTTTCATGCCGGCGCCGTTGTCCTGCACCGTCAGGTACAGCGCATCCTCCCGGACCGCCGCACAGATCCGGATGAAGCCTTCCCGGTCCGAGTCCCTCAGTCCATGGAGAAAAGCATTTTCCACCACCGGCTGCAGGAGAAGCGGAAGGATCGGAATCTGCGCCGGGTCCAGCCCTTCCGACACTTCGATGGAAAAGTGGATCCGTTCTCCGAACCGGAGCTGCTGGATGGACAGATACGTCCGCACATAGTCCAGTTCCTTTTCCAGCGTGGTAAATTCTGTCGTTGTCGTCTCCAGCACATAGTGCATGGACCTGCCCAGCATCTTGATGGCGGAGGAGGTCTCCCTGTTTTTGCCGGTCAGCGCCAGCATCCGGATGGTTTCCAGCGTATTGTAGAGAAAATGCGGATTGATCTGGCTGGCCAGCATCTTGAATTCCATCTGCTGCTGCCGGTTGATCAGCTTCTGCCTGGCAATCTGCGCTTCATAGTACCGGGCTTCTTTTTCGTGAATCCGCTCCACCGTCGCCTTCAGGTCCTGGAAGGTATCCTTCAATTCATCGTTTCCCTGAAAACTGTCAATGATATTGTAGTCTCCCACCCGCGCCTGATGCATGGCGGCGCGCAGGGTCCGGATCCGGCTCCCAAGATAAAGGGAAAAGCCCAGAATGATCGCCGCCGGAGCCGCCACCGCAAAGGCCAGGATCACAAGATAGGTCACAATGGTTCCCCGGATCTCCGGGTAAGCCGCAAAGTCCACGGTCTCAATGCAGAACCGGCTGTCCGTCCGGTAAGCAGTGAGGGTACAGAGACTGGCTATTGCCCGCTCCCCGCCGATCCGTACCGGACCGCGGCAGACAGAATCCGTCTTCGCTCCCCCTTCGGGTAGCGGCAACTCCTCCCCCAGCCATTTCCGGTCGGAAGAGTAGAACACCGGCGCATCTTCGATGGAGATCAATACCGTCCGGCTGGTATCGCTGATGCAGTTTTTCAGATAGTTGCTGTCCAGGCGGATCACCAGCCAGGCGGTATAGACTCTGGAAGCCACCGGAACCCTTCGGATCAGCGTCAACTGGCCGGGATCTTCCTGATCCCGCTCCGCCACCGCAAGAGAGGTCCACATCTGCCAGTGCCGTCCGCCGGAGGCCGCGTACCAGTCTTCCCCTTCATAACCGTCCGGACAGGAAGTGATATAGGATCCGTCCATAATGGCCGGATTGTCGGTATACAGATGGATGGACGCCACTGCCGCATTGTGCTGGAACAGGGAATCCATGGAGGAACTGATCCGCTCCCAGGCGCCGTCCTCAAGCCCGGGCTGTTCGGCTGCAAACAGCTCCATACAGTCAGTTCCCCCAAGGATCGTATCGCTTGCCGTATAGATGGACGTGGTAATATCAAACAGAATGGACCTGACCCGGACGCTGTCCGCCTCTGCCAGAGACTCATATTGTCCAGCCAGCAGCGTCCCGGCGCGGTGCGTCTCTGCAAGCCCCAGAAAGAGCATCGGAATCACCGTTTACACGAAGAAGACCAGCAGGATCTGCTGGGCAATCCGAAATTTGGACAGAAACAGATTGTATTTTTTCCGCATTTTCATCACATTTCACCATAAAATCTGTATTTTCTTTATTTTAAAGGATTTCTGTCCATTTGAACACACTAATTTTTAGAGCAAAAAAAGTGTAAAAATTGTAGTATCATTTAAGAGCAGGATCGTGTAATCTGACCTTACATTTTCAATGTAACCCATACCGCACCTGCCCGCCGAAAGGAAGCAGCCCCGGAAGGATTTTACGGAACGAAGTGAGGGAAAATTCTTCCAGACGCTGGGGCGGAGTGAGGACAGATGCGGAACTAACATAAGGAGAACAAAGTATGAAATTCAGTAACGGATGCTGGCTGCAGAAAGAGGGCTGCGAATGTTTCAGCCCCGCAGAGGTCTCTTTTGTAAAAAGAGAAAGAACAAAGATAACGTTGATCGCTCCCACGTCCCACATTCAGGACCGGGGGGATACCCTGGGCGGAGTCAACCTGACGGTGGAGATCAGCGCGCCCGGAAAGGACATCCTACGTGTAAAGACGTATCACTATATGGGCACCAAAACAGACGAACCGTCTTTTGACCTGACCATGGACGAAAACGCGGCCCTTCAGATGGAAGAAAGCGAACATACCCTGACGGTAAGGAGCGGATCGCTCCGGCTGGATATTGAAAAGCAGCCATGGAAGATGACGTATTATAAGGAGGACCGGGAACTCTGCAGCAGCGGCAGAAAAGATCTTGCCTATCTGAAGACAGACTGGAAGGGTGACCCCTATGTGAAGAGCAGCGACCGGGACGCTTATATGCGGCAGCAGCTTTCTCTGGATGTGGGAGAACTGATCTACGGCATGGGCGAACGTTTTACGCCTTTTGTAAAGAACGGACAGAGTGTGGATATCTGGAATGAGGACGGAGGAACCTCCACCGAACAGAGCTACAAGAATATTCCTTTCTATCTGTCCGGCAAGGGGTACGGACTGTTTGTAAACCATACGGAACGGGTATCCTTTGAGACGGCTTCGGAGATCGTCGACAAGGCGGCCTTCTCCGTCCCGGGCGAGTGCCTGAACTATTTTCTCATCGGAGGAAAGGATCTGAAGGAAGTCTTATCCAACTATACGGCGCTGACCGGACGTCCCCCGGTACCGGAACCCTGGACCTTCGGGCTGTGGCTTTCCACTTCCTTTACGACCGATTACGACGAGGCAACGGTCATGCGCTTTATCGACGGCATGAAAGAACGGGATATACCATTGAGTGTCTTTCATTTTGACTGCTTCTGGATGAAAGAATTTCACTGGTGTGATTTTGAATGGGACTCCAGAGTCTTTCCGGAACCGAAATCCATGCTTGCCAGAATCCGGGAGCGAGGGCTGCGGGTGTGCGTCTGGATCAACCCGTATATCGGACAGGCGTCCTCCCTGTTTGCGGAGGGCGCTGAAAAAGGGTATTTCCTGAAGCGTCCGGACGGTTCGGTCTGGCAGTGGGATATGTGGCAGCCGGGCATGGCGGTGGTGGATTTCACCAACCCGGAAGCGCGCCTGTGGTATCAGGAAAAGCTGGGGCGGCTGGTGGACATGGGCGTGGACTGCTTTAAGACCGACTTTGGCGAGCGGATTCCTGTGGACTGCGTGTACGCCGACGGCTCGGATCCGGAAAAGATGCACAATTATTACACTTTTCTGTACAATCAGGCCGTCTATGAGCTGATGGAGCAGAAGCGGGGCGAGGGAAAGGCGGTGCTCTTCGCCCGGTCCGCCACGGCCGGCGGGCAACGGTTCCCGGTCCACTGGGGAGGCGACTGCTGGTCCTCCTACACGGCCATGGAACAGAGTCTGCGGGGGGGACTTTCCCTGCTGCTGTCCGGCTTCGGCTTCTGGAGCCATGATATTGGCGGATTCGAGGATACGTCTACCGCGGATGTATACAAGCGCTGGTGCGCCTTCGGGCTCCTCTCCTCCCACAGCCGCCTCCACGGAAGCCGCTCCTACCGGGTACCATGGCTGTATGATGAGGAAGCAGTGGATGTGCTCCGTTTCTTCACCCGGCTGAAGATGCGGCTGATGCCCTATCTGTACCGGGCGGCGATCCAGACCCATGAAACGGGGCTTCCGGTCATGCGCGCCATGGTGCTGGAATATGAAAAAGACCGGATGTGCCGGTATCTGGATAAACAGTACATGCTGGGAGACAGCCTTCTTGTGGCGCCGGTCATGAATCCGGACAGCATGGGAGAATATTATCTGCCGGAGGGAACCTGGACCAACTTCTTCACCCAAGAACAGCGGGAGGGCGGACGCTGGTACGAAGAGCCCTGCGGCTACCTTGAGATCCCTCTGTGGGTGCGTCCGAACACGGTCCTGGCCCTCGGAAGCCGGGAGGATACTCCGGAATATGCCTACGAGGAAGGGACGGTCTTCCGGATCTATGCGTTGGAGGAAGGAATTACAGCCGGGACTGTCGTTTACGGCATGGACCAGACAGAGAAGCGGAGGCTGACGGCACAAAGAGACGGAAACAGGATCCGGATCACTTCCGAAGGAACCGGGACTTATACGGTGGAACTGATTCGAGTGAAAGCCACGGCCGTAGAAGGCGCGGCATATCAGGTTCTGGAGGACCGGACGGTGCTTGACGGCTGCGGCGGGACGGTAAGCGTTACTTTATAAGATGCGGGAAAATTCTGCCGGGACGAGCGTCCGCCGGGGCAATAAGCGTTATTTTGTAAAGTGCCGGAGCGGATGGGATGAGACTTACAGACGGCCTGTCCAGACCCTCCTCCCCGCAGAAGCCGCAGCGGTATTTACAGCAGCAGACACTGAGACGGCGCTTTGGCGCCTTGGCGTTCCGTCACGGACCATCCAGGACCATCTGCAGACTGCCTGCATTCATAAAAACAAGAACAGGAGAACAACCTATGACCATACAGGAAATAAATGCAAAAACCGAAGCGCTCCTTTCGGAGCTGACGCTGGAGGAAAAGATCCGGATGATCCATGGAAACGGATTGTTTCAAAGCGGCGATGTAAAGCGGCTTCAGATCCCGGCGCTTCGGATGTCGGACGGACCCATGGGCGTGCGGCATGAATTTCACAACGATGACTGGATCCCCGTTGGTAATTCCGACGACTATGTAAGCTACCTGCCCTGCAACAGCGCGGTGGCAGCCACCTGGAACCGGGAACTGGCCCGAAGCTCCGGGCGCACCCTGGGGGAAGAGGCCAGGGGCCGGGGCAAGGACGTGATCCTCGCCCCCGGCATCAACATCAAGCGGGTGCCGGTCTGCGGACGGAATTTTGAATATATGAGCGAGGATCCCTTTCTGGCCTCACAGATGGCCGTTCCCATGATCCAGGGCATCCAGGAATCGGATACCGCGGCCTGCGTAAAGCATTTCGCCCTGAACAGTCAGGAGACCGAGCGGGTATGGGTCAACGTGGAGATCGACGAGCGGGCTCTCCGGGAGATCTATCTCCCCGGCTTTGAGGCGGCCGTCAAAGAGGGGAATACATATTCTCTCATGGGCGGCTACAACCTGATCCGGGGAACCCACTGCTGTGAAAATCCCATGCTGCTCAATGAGATCCTGCGGAAGGAATGGGGCTTCGACGGCGCCGTCATTACAGACTGGGGAGCGCTCCACGACACAAAGGCGGCGGCAGAAGCCCCTGTGGATCTGGAGATGTCCGTAACCAGTGATTTTGACGACTACTATCTGGCCAATCCGCTCCGCAAAGCGGTGCAGGAGGGACAAATCCCGGAGGAACTGGTGGACCGAAAGGTACGGAATCTGATCCGCCTGATGCTGCGGCTGAAGATGATCGACGTCGTGACCGAGGGCGCAAGTGCACGGGCCGTTCCCTGTCCGGATCGGAAAAGCGGCTGCTACAATACGCCCGCACACCGTCAGGCCGCTCTGGAAACAGCGAGAGAATCCATTATTCTTCTGAAAAACGAAGAAAAGCGGCTGCCCCTTCAGCCGGAAAAGCTGAAAAAGCTCCTGGTCATCGGGGACAATGCCGAACGGCTCCACGCAGCCGGCGGCGGAAGCGCGGAGATCAAAGCACTGTATGAGATCTCCCCCCTCATGGGACTGAAAAGTCAGCTGGGCGGAAACTGTCAGGTGACCTTTGCCAGAGGCTACCACATCGTCCCCAAAGACATCCGGGCGGATGTCAGCTGGCAGAAAACAAGCATCGACGACGAGAAAGCCGATGATTCCTTTATGGAAAACAGGGGGATCGCAGACGAGGAGACAAGGGAAAAGCAGCGTCTGCTCCGGAAAGAAGCCGTGACGCTTGCAAAAGAGGCGGATGAGGTGCTGATCATCGGCGGACTGAATCATGATTACGATGTGGAAGGCTACGACCGGGAGGATCTGGCCCTGCCCTACGCACAGGATGATCTGATCGAGGCGGTGCTGGATGTGAATCCGAACGCCGTCGTGGTGATACGGGCCGGAAGCCCCGTCTCCATGGGCCGCTGGAAGGACCGGGCCAAAGCCATCGTCTGGGACTGGTATTCCGGTATGGAAGGGGGCAATGCCCTGGCAGAGGTCCTTCTGGGCAAAGTCAATCCATCCGGAAAATTACCGGAGTCCCTGCCATATTGTCTTGAGGACTGCCCGGCCCCCGCGGTAGGCGAATATCCAGGCCGGCCTCTGACAGAGGAAGAGCATGCGCGGATGAACGCACATCTGACAGAGACTTATGCGGAAGGACTTCTGGTGGGTTACCGGTATTTTGAGAGACGGCAGATCCCGGTACAGTTCTGCTTCGGACACGGACTGTCCTACACGACCTTCGCCTGTACGGATCTGGAGATCACAGAAAACAGCAGTCCGGATGCGCCGGTCTGCGTGTCCCTTTCCGTAGAAAATACCGGGGACCGGACCGGCATGGAGACGGTACAGGTCTATGTGGGCAGACCGGACGCCGGGGCTCAAGAACCGGTAAAAGCTCTGTGGGGCTTTCAGAAACTGTCCCTGAAACCGGGCGAGAAAAGGCGCGTGGAAATCCCCCTTCCCGCCAGAGCCTTCCAGTCCTGGCATACAGATGCAGGCGCTTTTGTGACAGACGCCGGAAACTACGAGATTTATGCAGGAAGCTCTCTTATGGATATCCGGCTGAAGGGCCGGGTGAACATAACAAAACAGACGGGCTGACTTTTATTCAAAGCCCGTCCCCGGTGCTCCATCCAGACGGTCCACGACTCCGGTTTTGGACTGGATGGAGCACCTTAAATTCAGTTACCCAACTTATCCAGCAACATCTGATAATACTTTTGACTAATATGTCTTCCGGCTCTTTGCAGGCCTTCTATACATGCTCTCACTTCATCCGCCGTCAGTTCATTTTCTTCACAAGCTGCCATAAGTATGCCTATTGTCCCCATTATTTGAAAGCCCATTTGAAAAGACACTGCTCTTCCTTTTGCTTCGTCCATCAGCAACATGTCGGCATTTTGCTCATCAGTCAGAATAATAGCCTCGCTCTCTCCCTGGTCAAGGCCTGTTGCTCTTTTCAGTATGCTGACAGATTTCGGATTCTGCACCGCCCTGACTTTAATAAACCGCCTTTGTTTTATCTGATCTGCTTCAGGTTTAAAACGATCATCCACTGTCAATTCATCAAATACTGCCTGTGGTATCAGAACCTGCCCAAATAATTTTTCAAGTAAATCTATACGATCTATTTTGAGAAGTGATATCAATGGCGTTGTATCCGATACAACAATCATTCTACGGCCTCCCTTTTTTCAACTGCCTGAAAGCCTCCAGCTCTGAATCCAGTCCATCCATTGTCATATCCAGATATGAATATCCCAGTTTATCATAAATATCAATCAACTCCGATTTTCTGATTCCCAAAATCTCCGCCGCACCGCCATGTGATATCGTCTGATTTAATATATACGGGTACAGCAAAAGTGCATTTCTGATAAGCTCCGTTTTTGAATCCACTGCCTTCAAATACTTTGACATTCCTACCGGCACTTTTATTGTCACAGATTCCGTTGCTGCCATAACATCGCATCCTTTCTTATTCTGTCTTCTATCTGATCCGAAAGTTTCTTTGACAATCGGATCCATGCTATACCCTAAGGTTCATCTTTCCTTCCCAGTCACAGCAGGAAAGGCAAAAATTATTTCCAAAAGGTATATAAATCTACTATTATTATATCCTGAAATCCCGGCTAAATCAATCGGAACCAACAGGTGAAAAAGACGACCGACACCTTTTTGGGAGAAAAGAATTACCTGTTTTGACACCACCTGGATCAACTTAAGAAGACTGATATCACTTATACCGCCAGCACCCCTCTCTTCGGCGCAACCTCCACTGTGATCTCCGTTCCGGCGTTGAATTCGATGGCGTCGCTTTCCATTCCGTCGGAAAAGACCACGCCGTTTTCCGGCATCTGGGACACGACCCGGAAAGTGTCCTGTTCCGACAGCCTGCCGTACACGATCCCCGCTTGGGTCCGGCGGCTGGGAAAGGGTTCCCGGACCACAAAGGACAGCGCCCGCTCCTCCCATGCCAGCCCCCTGCTTAAGAAACGGGGCGCGCCAAAGTATTCCGCAATGCCGGAGGCCTGCGCCATGACGGAGCGGTACCAGCCGCTGGAGCCCAGGCCAGTGGAGATGATGATCCCACTGGAGGACTGGCTTTCCTGCCGGCCGTTCCAGCTGATGTCATACCGTGCCGACACATGGGTCTTCTGCCCCACGAACAGGTCGTTCACTGCCAGCATGGCCTGGCCGTCCCGGGTTCTGGCCAGAGCCATGGTGATCTCCCGGACATTCCCGTTTCCTTTCAGCGTCTGCAAAAGCACGCGTTCCGTATCTCCCGCCTCGAAGGGAAGCAGCACCCCGTCCCACCTGTCCGGCTCGGGGTTGATGCCGATCAGCGGCTGGCCGTCCAGATATTTGAGAATATTTGCCACCAGTCCGTCCTGCCCCACGGCGATCACGATATCCTGCCTGCCAAAGATCATATTAGGAAGAAACTCCCGGTCGATCCGCTGGACCCGCGCGTACGCTTCCGCCGCCTGCATCACCGCGGCCACCGCCTTTTTGTACGCCTCGTCCTCTCTGATATAATCGGAAAAATCCGCCCCCAAATGCTCGATATAAAATTTTGCCTGCTCCGCCGTGTTGTATTTGCGGATCAGGTCCTCCAGTCTGGTTTTTCTGGTGACCAGAATCACCTTGTTCATTCCCCGTTCCATGGATTATCCTCCCTTCTGTGTCCGGCGCGCCGCCGGCTGCGGCGCCCCGCTGCCCTGAAATACCTGCCAGACATGTCTTAATCTGTCAGCGCGTTCAGAAGATCCGGCGACACGTTCAGCGTCCCGATCTTATCCGCCTTGTCGCCCATCTCCAGAAATGCCCGGGCGATCAGAGACCTGCTGTCCATCCCGCTGATGGCCAGCGCCTTCACGATCTCTTTATCCACGCCTGCAAAGGTTTTGAGAAGCGCCTCGGAATCGTAGGCCTTCGCATCGGATTTCTTCTTCTCGTTCTCCGTCTGCAGATCCACCAGCCGGCAGTTCTCTTCCTCCAGGCTGATCTCGCTGGCAATTTTACGGGCATCCAACTCCGCCTGCTTCTCCTGCACCAGCCGCTTCATCTCCATCTCTTTCTCCCGCTTTTCCTTCTGCTTTTCCGCCACCCGGATCTCCGTGTTCAGCTCATTTTCCTTTACGAGCCGTTCCTGCTCGATGGCCGCGTTCCGGCGCTTGTAGATGGCGTCGTCCTGCTGCCTTAAGATCTCTTCTCTGGCCGCCGCCTCCAGCGCTTTTCTCGTATCGCTGCGCGCCAGGACTCCCAGAATGGATACCGAGACCAGCTCCAGGCCGAAGTCCTTCAGCGTCTCATCCTCCCGCATCCCTTCCCGCAGCGCCCCGGCCAGCTCGTCGGCGGATACGATCGCTTCCCGCACCGTCTTGCCGCTGATGAATTTGGTGATGCACACCTTCACCAGATTCAGCACCCGCTTGGACATCTTCTGTTTGGCCTCCGTCAGCGCCGCCGCGTATTCCTTCTTTCCCTTCCAGGAAAAATCCACCATTCTGGACGCCCGCTCATAATCGGTGACGATATAGGAAATGTCCCCCTGCACGCTGACGCTCTGAAAATCCGCGGTCATCAGCTCGTCAAAGGCAAAACCCGTGTCAAACGCCGTAGCCGGAATGACGACCATGCTTGTGGTCATCGTATTATAGAAAAACGACAGCCCCAGCCCCTTCTGTACCACTTTACCTTTTCTTACCTTCATGACATATTCCGTCGGCTCAAATTTTCTGTACGCGATCCCCATCTTGTTCCTCCTTTTCTGTTATTATCTTATTAATAATTTCAAATCATTTTCTATATGATACTATCATAACGATAATATGTCAAGACATTTTTTTGTTTCCCTTCCATTTTTTCTGGAAAGGAAACAAAAAGCGCGGGCCATTTCCGTCGGCTATGCTGTCCTGTCAGGCAAAATCGGCGTTCAAATCCGCCCGCATCGGCAGCCGAGTTTTTCCACTCCTGCTCTCAGCTCTGCCGCCGCCTGTCCCGGATCGTCCGCCTTCATGATGGCGGATACCGCACAGATACCGGCAATGGGGATTCCCGCGAGGACATCTATATTATCACGGTTCAGCCCGCCGATGGCGTTCACGGGAATGGGAACGGCGCTGCAGATCTCCCGAAGCGTATCGACGGAAGTCAGAACGGTCTTTACCTTCGTCGTAGTGGGATAGATGGCTCCCACACCCAGATAATCCGCCCCCTCTTCAAAGGCTTCCTCAGCCCGAAAAACCGTCTTTGCTGTCGCGCCGACGATCCTGTCTGCACCCATAAGTCTTCTCGCGTCGGCAACCGGCATGTCGTCCGCCCCCACATGAACGCCTTCGGCGTCCACGGCAAGCGCCACATCCACACGGTCGTCGATGATCAGAGGAACCTGGTAACGCTTCGCCACCATATGTACTTTCTTCGCCAGCTCCATGTATTCTCTCGTACTCTTCTCTTTTTCGCGAAGCTGAAGGAGGGTTGCTCCTCCCTGAAGAGCTCGCTCTACCCGGTACAGAAATTCTTCTTCCGTGTAACCGGTGCTGTCCGTTATAAAATACAAACTTGTATCCAATACTTTCATTCGTTCTTCCTCACACATCCAGGTACTCATTCAGCACCGGCTGAAGGCCCTCTTCCGCAAGATCCCGGTACATCGTGTCCAGACTGCGGCTGTCGTCGATTTCAAACTGCTCGTCCCCCTGTACTTCATCCGATTTCTTTCCCGTATATTTGCTCTCATGGTCACCGACCCCGGTGGAGACGCCTGCGGAAACCCTGGTTGCTGCAATTTTCACGATCCCGTTTCGGAACCGGGCGCTCTCCCGGGAGGAAACCGTAATTCCCACGAACGGCAGGAAAATGCGGTAGGCACAGAGGATCTGGCAAAGTTCGGTTTCGTGAACATCCAAAGGACTGATCTTATCATTATTGACGATGGGGCGAAGCCTCGGACAGGACAGGGACATCTCCGCATGGGTATACTTCCGCTGGA
>Ga0137306_102697_pt1 | contig 14392 bp, 11 predicted proteins | sample Inofroosms_March_FD_97187 | JGI IMG/M metagenome (GOLD analysis project Ga0137306, IMG submission 97187) | Mouse cecal microbial communities from Vienna, Austria - N-Acetylneuraminic and N-Acetylglucosamine D2O microcosms_March | ecosystem: Host-associated > Mammals > Digestive system > Large...
CCTCGAAGATCACGTCGGGGGGATACGCTTCAAGCAGGGCGGCATATCGTGCACATTCGGCTGCGGGGTCGTCCGCCTGCCCATTGATATAATGGACTGACCGGAATCCCACATGCTGGAAGAGGTGCTCCTTTAGGTAGTTGCCGAATCCCTGCGGGGCGTCGGGGGCAAGTCCGAGGTATTCGTCCATGTGGAATGCATGGATCCGGCCGAAGTCCAGACCGGAAGTGAGCAGGGCGGCATACAGTTCGAGCTGCGAGGGTGCGGACCCCAGGATGATGTTGACCGACTCCCGCTCTTTCAGCAGCTCCCTGATCCGGGCAGCGCCCAGGTCCGCAGCGGCCTGCCCCATTTCTTTACGCGTGGCATAGACAGAAACCTCCAGAAGGTCGATCTTCTGTTGTGCGATTGGAACCATACGTTTTCTCCTTTCAGATTGTGAAACCGGAGGCAAGGCCTCCTGCCCGCCGGATGACCGCACCGCCCAGATGGTATCAAATGGTTGTGAATACGGGTTCTGATATAGCGTATGCCGGTGGCGGCAGCCTGATTTCAATTTATCATAGCATTTTCAGACGTCAAGTACAAGAGAGGGGCTGCTCCCCAAAAGATAGAACAGGTTCGAAGAAACCCGCTCCGCCACAGGACATGGCGAAGCGGGTTTCCCCTATTTTGAGGAGTGGAGATCATAATGGAAGGGCTGGAAAAGGCTCAGACGATCCTTTTCCAGTCTGCTTTCAAGAGTCCTGATTGGATTCGATTTTGGTCGGCGTACTTAGAACCGCGATGCAGGCCACTGTCCCGGCAACACCTAGATACAGGAGCAGCGGGGTCATCGAATGAAGATAGTACATCACCGCGCCGATCGGTATGAATGCGTTGAAGAGGAACAGGAGAACCAGCATATAAACCCGTCCGATGAATTTCCCATGTTTGGAATCCAGAAATTTCTGCATGTTCATTATTCCGGCCACACTCCTAACTTACTCATGATAAAGGTGATAAAGACGATATTGAGGATCGAAATGCAGATCAAGATGCCCGCATTGAAAAACCGGCTCTGGATAACCCGTTTGCCGAGGTAGCGGGTATCGTTTCCGAGCAGATACCAGGAGTTCCCGCTGATCCAGTTGAACAGGCTCTGCATGGCGGCAACGGTGACAACGATCATAACCGGCTTGCCGAAGAATGCGCCCAGGAAGCCGATCTGTGGGGCGAGGACAACCACCGGATGGTACCACGCCTTGGGATCGCGCTTGACATTGGTGGACTGATAGAACGAGGTCGCACAGGTGACGCTGAGGCCGATCATGGAGGAAACGACCAGCGCAATGATCCCGATGTAGAATCCGACCTGGATCCACACGCTCGGGATAACGCCTACCAGCGCGTCACACAGCTCACCCGACGAGGCGGGGATGCCGGGTTTTCCAGAGAATGCCTCGGCGAATGCGATCGAGACAAACGAGAGGATCAGGGTGACCGGCAGCAGGCCGCCGAAGAAGGCGTCGAACCGTCCAAGCGTCTCGTGTTCCTCCGAGTATCCTCTCGAGATCATCCCGTTGTTGAACAGGACCCAGTCCATAACACCGATGGTAGCAGTCATCGAGCCGATCAGCATGATGATACCATCCATTCCCGAAGGAAGCTTCGGGATCAGCAGGCCCTTCACCATAGCGGGGAGGTTGATACCGGTCACGCAGATAACCGCGCCGAACACCAGCAGCATAATCCCGATCATGACCTTCATGGCGTTCTCAACAAATTTGACCGCCTTGGGATTCTCGCCGCTTCCGTACATCAGCGAGAGCGGGACCGAGATTGCAACCAGAACGATCCAGCTTATGCTCTTGGGGATTGGCAGCCCCACCACCTGGAACAGGGAGGTAAGCGCGTCCGATCCAAGCGCATATTGTCCAAAGGTGTATACGATAGAGGCGATAAAGCAGGCGACCAGTCCGGTGGCAAAACTGCCGAAGAATTTCCCATGGAATTTGTCCTGCGCCTCAATGACATTCATCTCCGAGCCGGTGACAAACCGGGTGGCAAGCGCCAGCATAAAGATGCCGAATGCAAATGAGTAGAGCGGGATCCAGAGCATGTCGTATCCATAGGCAGCGCCCAGTGTGACCGAACTGGCGAATGAGCCGGCCCCCAGTGTAAACGCGGCGTTCATAAAGCCAGGGCCGGACAGTTTTACATAGCCCATGAAGCGTTTGGTAGACGGCTGTTTTTTCAGTTCCTTCAGATAGGCTTTTTCCTTGATCGCCTGTTCGGTATAGCGCGGGTTGACAACCTCAACCGGCTTGTTTTGCGATTCATGGCTCATAATAAACGACCTCCTCTTCCTATAGCTTTGTAACGATCATCTCACACGGGGCATCCGGGCCATCGGTGAACAATCTGGGCCGTTCGAACCGGATATTCCCAAAAATCGCCTGATTCAGCGCGAGGTCGATTTCCTCGCAGTAGAGCTTCCCAACCTGCTCCAGCCCCAACGCGCGAAAGGCGGTGGAAAACGGGCAGACGCGGTTGACCTCCCGCAGGCAGTTGCCTTCCACCTGGCTTTCGCAGTCCCACGCCTGGTTGGGTGGGTAATCGGAATATGCTTCTGCATTTTCAAAGGTCAGCTCTTTGCCATCCGCGAGGATGTTTGCCCTGATCGCCTCGCCGCGCATCAGGCCATATCTTCGGACAGCCTTGCGCACAATTTGGGAGCCCTCTTCCTCGCCGCAATTTCTGAGGACCTCATCCGCAATCAGCGCAAAGAGCTTTGCTGCCATTTCGGTGGCTTTTCCAACCGGATCGTTTGGGTTAAACATGGTTGCCCCTCCTTCTTTGTTCAGATTTGCCCTTTTAAACAGCAAAAAATGTGCCAATTTTTTAAGATGGCAGAATCATACAGAATGGAAAGAAAAATATAGATATTACTTCCAATTCAAAGAAAAATCAATAAAAATTTGTAAGACAATCATAAAATCTTTTTCCTTTCCAAACGATTTGCACTGCATTTGCAGGATGTCTGTCATGAAATTTCATGATAGAGCAAAATCGGATAAAAAAGAAAAAGATTCCTTGACGGGGCAGTTTGGCAAAACAGGCAGGTTGACAGTCAACAGGCGGCGAAGACCCAGGACAGCAGTGCATCATTGGGAGGGGATGGATGCAAAAAAGTGCAGCTTCCGCAGAAGCTGCACTCAAGCAGATTGTGATGGTTCGATTTTTGTGCAGGACGCATTTCCAAACGGGTCACGGAGGGTATAGTCAAACCGCACAAGCGTTTCCTGTTGGGGATGCTGCGGGTCGAGCGGGTCGAACGGGAACAGCTCGACCCATTCCTGCGGACCGGGCTTGCCGGGCAGGAGCAGCCTGCGCCGGGGTTCATTCCCAGCTGCGCAGTGTTCGGGCAGGCGGCGCGGGCGCTCATGCAGGCAGAGATCAAGCCGCATCAGCCAGGAAAAGACCTCGGGGTCGCAGCCTTGCTCGACCGCGAACGTGAACAACAGGTCGTAGCAGGCATATTTTCCCACGTTCTGTGCGGGCATCCGCTCGCCAAGCGCAAGAAACATCCGGAATGGCGAGGGACAGTCCCGCAGCAGGCAGGCAAGCTGGTTTTGGAACCGTCCGCTGTTGTAGTAAAGCTCGGTCATCTCCTCCACCCGTTTGATCCGGCAGATCTCATGAAACGAAAGCTGTGGGGTTTGCAGGATTTCATACGGCGGCGTTTCGCTGTAGACCAGCCCATACTGTTCCCGCTGTTCGTAAAGCCGGGAGCCGCGCAGCAGCTTGAGAAACCCAAGCTGGAGCTGATGGGGGCGCATCGCAAATACCTCGTCGTAGCTCTGCGCGAACCGTTCGAATCCTTCGAGCGGGAGTCCGGCGATCAGGTCGAGATGCTGGTGGATATTCCCGAACGCACCCACTGTGCAGACATTATCCCGGAGCGTTTGCAGGTCGGTCGGGCGCGCAGCGGCGGCAAGCGCAGCGGCGCAGGTCGACTGCACCCCGATTTCGAATTGAAACAGGCCCGGACGCACCGTTTGCAGCAGCCGGAGCTGGTCCGGCGTGGTCAGGTCGCCGCCCAGCTCCATCTGGAAGGAGGTATATCCGTTGTCATGCGCGGCGAGATACTGCCAGATAGCAGACGCGCGGTCCGGCCGGAGATTGAATGTCCGGTCAACAAATTTTACCTGCATCACCCGCGCATCCAGCAGTTTTTGCAGATCGTCAAAGACGAGCGGCAGCGAGCGGAACCGCACCGTCCGGTCGGCGGAGGAGAGGCAGTAGGAGCAGCCGTACGGACAGCCGCGCGATGATTCATAATAGAGTACCCGGTTGGGGAGGGATGTAAGGTCGCTGTATGGGAACGGGAGCGCGTCCAGGTCGGCAAACCGGCTGGCGCGGAAAATCCCGCGCGGATGCGGTTCTGACAATACCTGCGCGATGATCAGCTCCCCCTCGCCGCAGAGGATGCCGTCCGCCCATCCGTAACGGGCGAGCCGGTCTTCCGGGTCGAAGCTGACCTCCGGTCCGCCCAGAAGGATTGGAATGTCCGGGAAGAGAGCGCGAAATTCCGAACCAAGCTGCTCGACCTGTCGGATGTTCCAGATATAACAGGAAAAGAGCAGCCGGTCGGGCGCGCGGGAGACGATGTCCGCGAGGATCTCCCGCACCGGCTGGTTGATGGTATATTCCACGAATGCGGCAGGAATCCCCGCTGCATCAAGTGCCAGCTTGAGGGACCGCACCGCGAGATTGGTGTGGCTGAATCTGGCGTTGACCGCCACCAGCAGTGTTTTTTTCATCGCTGTTTACCTCCTTTCCGGCACCCGCGGTACCACAGTTTTTCAAATAAGGGGGCTTTTTCACTTGCAAAAAGCCCCCTCTTGCCGCCCTTCAGGCGGCGATTCACCCGAAAAAAGCGCTTCACAGGATAAAGTGTTCCGCGCTCATCTCGCGCTAAGAGCCCGCCTTCGGCGGGTTGCGCTCGAAACGCTTCGCTGCGGCTCGCAGTGCGGAACGCGTCGGGGGCTCTGCCCCTCGACCCCGCGATTTTTTGAAAAAAATCGAGTAAAACTTTAGATGTGAAACGTCTGCCAACGGGTGCGGATTCTTATTTTTTCGGCTTTTTCATGGTCAGCGAGATACGTTTTTTCGGCAGATCGACGCCCAGCACCCAGACGGTGACAATGTCCCCCACCTTGAGCACCTCGCTCGGATGCCGGATATACCGGTTGGTGATCTGCGAGATGTGCACCAGCCCATCCTGATGCACCCCGATGTCGACAAATACGCCGAAGTCGATCACGTTCCGCACCGTTCCCTGAAGCTCCATCCCCTCTTTGAGGTCCTTCATATCCAGGATATCGCTGCGCAGCATGGGCGGGGGAAGTTCATCCCGCAGGTCACGGCCGGGCTTGAGCAGTTCGGCGGCAATATCCCGCAAGGTCGGCGCGCCGACCCCGCATTCCGCCGCAACCTGCTCCTCCCCAGCAGCCTTGATCTGCGCGGGCAGCTCAGAAAGGCGGTTGCCGGCTGCATCTTCAAGGGTATATCCGAACCGGTCAAGCAGCGCTTTTGCGCCTGCATAGGATTCGGGATGCACACCGGTGCTGTCCAGCAGGTTGTTCGCGTGGGGAATCCGGAGGAATCCCGCGCACTGTTCAAACGCTTTCGGCCCCAGCTTGGGCACCTTTTTAAGCTGGGTGCGGCTGGTGAATGCGCCGTTTTCCTCCCGGTAGGTCACGATGTTTTTGGCAACTGTGCCCGAAAGCCCTGCCACATATCCCAAAAGCGACGCCGACGCAGTATTCAGGTCAACCCCAACCCGGTTTACGCAGTCCTCAACCACACCGGTCAGCGTCTCATCCAACCGCTTCTGGGGCATGTCATGCTGGTACTGTCCCACACCGACCGATTTCGGGTCGATCTTGACCAGTTCAGCGAGAGGGTCCTGAAGCCGCCGCGCAATCGAAACCGCGCTGCGCAGCGAGACATCGAAGTCGGGGAACTCCTGTGCTACCAGTTTGGACGCCGAATAGACCGATGCGCCCGCCTCGTTGACCATCATGTAGGAAAGCCCGCAGTCCATCTCGCGGATCAGCTCTGCGGCGAACAGCTCGCTCTCCTTGGAGGCGGTGCCGTTCCCGATCGAGAGGACGTCCACATGGTGTTTGCGGATGAGCGCGCCGAGCTTTTGTTTGGCTTCGGCAACCTTGTTCTGGGGCGGGGTCGGGTAGACGACAGCGGTATCGAGCACCTTCCCGGTTGGGTCAACCACCGCAATCTTGCAGCCGGTGCGGTAGGCCGGGTCGATCGCCAGCACCGTTTTCCCCTTGACCGGCGGCTGCATCAGCAGGGCTTTCAGGTTTACCCCGAAATTTTTGATCGCCTGTTCGTTGGCGGTCTCGGTCAGATCCGAGCGCACCTCCCGTTCGAGAGAGGGGTGGATCAGACGTTTATAGGCATCGGAAACCGCCTCCAACACCAGCGGGGTGGTGATGCTCCCCTTCTTCACAAAGAGTCCGGAAAGCAGGCCCACGGCATAACCGCTGTCCACCTCGACGGAAGCTTTGAGAAAACCTTCCTTTTCACCGCGGTTGACAGCCAGTATCCGGTGGCTGGGCATCCGGGAGACCGGCTCCGCATAATCGGCGTACATCGCATAGACGCCCGCGTCCTCCCCGACAGAGACGGTTTTCAGCACCGCGTTTTTCTGGTAGTACTGACGCAGCAGCAGACGTCCCTGCGCGCTGTCCGAAAACTGCTCGGCGAGGATGTCCGACGCACCTGCCAGCGCATCCTCCGGCGTAGGGACGCCCTTTTCCGGATCAACAAATGGCTCCGCCAGAGCCTGCACGCTCCCGGAGGTCCTGTCCTGCGCAAGCAGAAGCTCGGCGAGCGGCTCCAGCCCCCGTTCCTTCGCGACCGTTGCGCGGGTGCGCCGCTTCTGCTTATAAGGACGGTAGATGTCCTCAAGGCGGGCCAATGTTTCGGCTGCCGCAATATCGGCTTCCAGTTCGGGGGTCAGCTTGCCCTGCTCGGCGATCGCTCCGGAAACCTCCTCCCGGCGTTTTTGCAGGCCGCGCAGATAGTCAAGCCGCTCGGAAAGCTCCCGCAGAACCTGATCGTCACAGGAACCGGTCTGCTCCTTCCGGTAGCGCGCGATAAACGGGATGGTATTGCCCTCATCGATCAGGGCGATGATATTTTCCACCAGTTTTTGTGCGATGTGAAATTCGCTTGAGAGAATCGCAGAAAAGTCCATACGTCAACTCCAAATCTTTCTAAAAAGTTTCGCCAGCCTTTTCAAAGGCTGCGGTTTCCAAAGGCAGAGCCTTTGGTCGCTCATCGCAATGAGCGAAATACTTTATCCTGTGAAGCGCGTTTTTCGGGTGAATTGGCTCTGACTTGCGGTCAGAGCCAAGAGGGGGCTTTTTACAAGAGAAAAAGCCCCCTGAGAATCTGTGTAAATCCCGGACGGGAGCATCCCGAAAAGCGGTCAGCGTCCGTCATTCCGCCTGCGGAGCAGGAGCCAGACCGCCAGACAGGCTGCCGCGAGGGCCGCAAACAACCCGGCAATGACCACCGGCTGCATCCACCACTGTGTGGGGATGGATGTAATAAAGATCGCAGTCGGACCGTCCGCACCGCCGATGATCCCGATACTGGCCGCTTCCCCCGAATGGATCAGCTCCGGTGCGGCCGTTGCCAGCGCTTTATGCAGCAGCCACCTCTGGAACAGCCGGTCAGCGAGCAGGGTGAGTATCCCAAGCGCGGCAAAGACGATCGCACCGATTCGGGCGAACTTTCCCAGCCGCTTCATCGGGCTTCCTCCGGCTTGACCATCCATACCACCAGCAGAAAGACATACGCCAGCAGGATACAGATGGTGGCTATGATCCGCAGGGTGGCGCCCCACCGCTGTTCCCCGATCCAGATGACCGTAGAATGGCGGGCCCCTCCGATAATCCCAGCCCGCGCAGCCCGTTTTTGTTTTCTGTCCGCAGCCCAGCTGTAGAGATGCAGGAACAGTTTGTACACCGGCTCCACCAGGGCGGTCACGATTCCGGCCAGTGCAAAAAAGCGCACGCCCATCCGGGCGCAGGATTCCAATCCGCAATGTTTCATTTTATTCTCCTTTTTGTTTTATAAAATTGATTTTATCCAATCTGTTTTAAAACCTGTATTCATATGAACGCTGGTTTTCCATCTTTCCCCAAAACCCTAGATGAACCCCAGAGAGCGGAGCAGAAAGACATAGACAAACATGGTCACGAGGGAACCGGCGGTGGTCCAGACCACAATCTGTCCGGCAAGCTCGCTGTCACCGCCCATCTCCTGCGCCATGGTGAACGAGCTGACCGCTGTGGGCGCACCGAAGGCGATCAGCAGCCCGACCAGTTCGGCGCCCCGATAGCCCGCCGCGATGCTGGCGGCCACACCGGCCACCGGCACCAGTACCAGCCGCGCGACAAGCACGATCAGAAGCTGACGCTTGTGTCCGCGCGGCAGGCCGAAATCGACCGAGCCGCCCAGAATAATCAGCGCGAGCGGGGTGCCTAGCTTCCCGAAATCGCTGAGCGCGGTATAGACTGCCTGCGGAATCCCGATGCCCAGCCCTTTCAGCTCCCAGAACAGCAGGCCGATGGCAGAGCCGATCACCAGCGGGTTGTGCAGGATGCCCCGCAGGATTTTGCGTGGGGCGGGCTTCTGTCCCCGGAAGATCTCGAGGACGACCACCGACAGGATATTGATGGTCGGGACCACGACCGCAACTGCCAGCGCAACCGTCCCGACCTCGTCGGGGCAGAGGATCATCCCGATCGGCAGGCCAAAGATCACCGAGTTGCCCCGCATGATCCCCTGTATCATCACCCCGCGGCGGGCGTTTTCCGGCTCGATCCGCGGGATGATCACGAGCATGATGAGGCAGACGAGTACCGTTCCCGCAAAGGTAAACGCCAGAAAGGACGGCTGCGCCATATTTTTGTGGCTGGTGTTATAGATGCTCATGGCGAGCGAAACCGGCAGGAAGGTCCTGAAGGTGACCTTGTTCATAATGTCGAGGGTGCGCTGGTCAAAGAGGTTGATCCGTTTCATCAGCTTGCCCGAGAGCATCAGCAGAAAAAGCGGAAGAACGACGTTTACCGATGTAGCCAGATGTTCCATGTTGTTTCCTCCGTTGACAGAGTCCGGTCAGTTGTCCGGAGTCCCCTGGGTCCCAAGCCGTTCGAGCTTCCGGTAGAGGGTGCGCAGGCTGATCCCAAGCGCCTTGGCAATCTGCGTTTTCCCCTCCAGCGTATACCCAAACTGGTCCAGCAGATCCTGAATCCGTTTCTGCTCCTCGATCTGGAGCAGCTTTTTTTCGGTTGCAGCCTGCATCCGTCCGCTCCGGTCGCGCATACTGGGCGGCAGGTCCTCGACGGTCACGACCTCGTTCTCGCAGAGGTTGACGGTATATTCCACCACATTCTGCACCTCCCGGACATTCCCCCGCCATTCGTAGCTCAGGAACAGCCGCTCCACCTGCTCGTCAAACCGCTTCACAGGGGTATTCATCCGCTGCCGGAGGGATTCCAGGCAATGGGCGGCGATCGGCAGGATGTCGCTGGTGCGTTGGCGCAGCGGGGGCACCTCGAGGTTGATGACACCGATCCGGTAGTAGAGGTCCGCCCGGAACCGCCCGTCCGCGATCATCTCGGACAGGTCGCGGTTGGTCGCCGCGATCACCCGGATATTGAGCGGGATTTTTTCAGCCGATCCCACCCGCTCCAACTCGTACTCCTGCAAAACCCGCAGCAGTTTGGGCTGCATTGAGAGCGGCAGTTCCCCCAGCTCGTCGAGGAACAGGGTGCCGCCCTGCGCCATCTCGATCTTCCCGATCTTGCCGCCCTTCTTCGCCCCGGTGAACGCGCCCTCCTCATAGCCAAACAGCTCACTCTCGAAAAGGGTTTCGGGCACGCTGGAACAGTTGACCGCCACAAACGGGTATTTCCGGCGGCTGCTCTGCTCGTGGATGGCGCGGGCAGCCAGCTCCTTTCCGGTGCCGGTCTCCCCGCAGATCAGGATCGGGGTCGGGCTGTCCGCGAGCCGGCGGATCATCCGCTGGAGCTGCTGGGTTTCCGGGCTGGTCCCGATGATCCGGCTCACATAGTCCGGCTGTTCCTCCGGGCCGTAGGTCTCGTCCGAAAACCGCACCGCTACCGACATCAGCTCCCGGTCCACGTAGATCGGCCGGGTGGTGAGCTTGGCGCGGAACCCGCCCATTGAAACCTCTTTTTCCTGGAACACAATCCCCCGCAGCACCTTGCGCACCGTAGTTTCCGGCAGGATGTGCCGCAGGGAAGCGGTCGAGAGCCTGCAAAAGCTGAGGCTGTGCGCCGCCGCTTCGTTATACTGGGTGATGACCCCGTTGGAATCCGCGAGCAGCAATGGGTCCCGGGAGACGTTGAACGCCTCCTGCACCAACATCTCAAAGCTGCCTGTCTGTGCCAGCCCCTCCCGGCTGCGCACCAGCCCGCCGATCAGCCCGGCAAGCTCGGTCAATGCGTCCAGATAGGTCTGGGTATTCCCGCTGATCCGGGCGTGCCCCTCCCTGGTGAACGAGGTCAGGGTGACTACGCCGATCACCGCGCCGTCCGCCTTGATGCAGCAGAGCAGCTCGACGGTTGCAGGGCAGTTGTCCTTAAACCGGCAGCCAACACAGGTCTGCATCTCCCCGGGCGTATTGACCAGCACGCTGCCATAGTTCATCACCTCATTGATCGAGGGGCTATGCACCGCCTTCCCCTTTTTTTTGAGATAGACCGGCGTGCCGCAGATCAGGTTGGAGCCGCTGTCAAATACCGCGGCCTCCGCTTTCAGCGCATTGGCAGCGCCGTTAATCAGCCGTTCAATTGGCTGTTTTACCTCCCCCAGACGGTTCATCCCGCACCCCCTCCCGGATTCTGTTAAGCGCTTCCTCTTATATAGTACATTTTATCCGGTTTGACAATTCTGTCAAGGCATCTGCCGGATTTGCCATCTGGCAATCTGTTTGACAACCATCTGGCAAAAAAAGAGCGGCGCCCGCATAAAATCCCCTGTTTACGGCGATTTTGTGTGTTCTTACGGTTTGGCACGAATATTGCTTTATTCTTTTTCAGATAATCAGGACCCCATATCCGGCATGGATCGGGTACAGCATCGCAAAAAGGATGAAAAAGGAGGGCTTTTCCCCATGAAAGGTTTCGACAACCACCCCTATATCCCCAACTCCGCACCGGAAATTCAGGCGGAGATGCTCCGCGAGATCGGCCTGGCCTCGCTGGAGGAGCTGCATAAAAATGTCCCGGACGCGCTCAAACTCAAAGATACCATGAAGCTGCCCCGCGCGTTCGGTTCGGAATACGAGCTGCGCCGGCATGTTGAAGGTCTGCTCGGCAAAAACACCGACTGCAAAAAGAACCTGAACTTTCTCGGCGCGGGCTGCTGGCAGCACTATGTCCCCGCGCTCTGCGACGAGGTCAACTCCCGCGGCGAGTTCCTGACCGGCTACGGCGGCGAGCCGTACAACGAGCTGGGGCGGTTCCAGTCGCTTTTTGAGTATGCGAGCATGGTCGCAGAGCTGGTGGACATGGAGGTGGTCAACGTCCCGACGATGGACTGGGCACAGGCCGCTGCCACCACCGCGCGGATGGCGCAGCGGATCACAAACCGCACCGAGGTAATCATCCCCACGCTGATCGACCCGGAAAAGTTCGCGGTCATGGAAAACTACTGCCGCGCGAGCGTCCGGTTTGTCCGGGTAAACTGCAACGGCAAGGGGCAGATCGACCTTGATGACCTGAAATCCAAGGTGAATTCCAACACAGCGGGGGTCTACTTTGAAAACCCGGGCTATCTCGGCGTCATCGAGGAGCATGGGCAGGAGATTTCCGACCTGATACATGCGGCGGGCGGACTGAGCCTGGTCGGCGTGGACCCGATCTCGCTGGGCGTGCTGGCAACACCCCCTTCCTATGGCGCGGACATCGTCTGCGGCGATCTCCAGCCGCTTGGCATCCATATGAACTACGGCGGCGGGCAGTCGGGCTTTATGGCCACCCGCGACGAGGAAAAATTCGTCATGGAGTTCCCCTCCCGCCTGTTCGGCATCGCCCCGACCAGCCAGCCGGGCGAGTACGGCTTCGGCGACGTCGCGTATGACCGAACCTCGTTCGGCCACCACCGCGAGCATGGCAAGGAGTATGTCGGCACACAGAGCGCGCTCTGGGGGATCACTGCGGGGGTCTATCTCGCCACGATGGGCCCCAGAGGGATGGAAGAGGTTGGAGAAACAATCCTGTATAACGCCCAGTACGCAGCCAAAAAGCTGGCCGAGCTGCCGAACATCCGGGTGAACCGGTTTGGGAGCTGCTTCTTCAAAGAGTTTGTGGTTGACTTCTCCGAGACCGGAAAGACGGTCGCCGAGATCAACCGGTCGCTGCTGGCACAGGGTATCTTTGGCGGGAAGGACCTTTCAAACGAGTTCCCGCAGTTTGGACAGTCGGCCCTCTACTGCGTGACCGAAATCCACACACAGGACGACATCGAACGGCTGGTGTCTGCGGTCGCGCAGGCGGCCCGATAAATCGAGAAAGGGATGAGTATTGTGAACAGAATTGATCGGTCCGCAAAGGTCAGAGAGCACTTCCATCAGGCCAAGTGGGATGAACCAGTGATCTATGAGCTGAGTACCCCCGGCGAGCGCGGCATCCTTGTGCCGCAGGCGAGCGAAGAGGTCGCCTCGCAGGTCGAGGGGATTGGCGCGCTGCCCGCAGGCATGAAACGCAAAAACCGGGTCAACCTGCCCGAGATTTCCCAGAACCGGGTGCTCCGCCACTATCTGCGCCTGTCCCAGCAGGTACTCGGCGCGGATGTCAACATCGAGATCGGGCAGGGCACCTGTACGATGAAATACAGCCCCAAGGTCAACGAGCAGCTCGCCCGCGGCGTGCAGGAGCTGCACCCGCTTCAGGACCCGTCTACCGTACAGGGGATGCTCGAAATCTACTATCAGACCGACCGGTATATGTGCGAGATTTCCGGGATGGACCGGTTCACCTTCCAGCCGGGCGGCGGCTCGCAGGGGATTCTTGCGATGGCTTCGGTCATCCGGGCCTATTTTGAGAGCCGCGGGGAACAGCGCGACGAGATCATCACCACCCTGTATTCGCATCCGTCCGATGCGGCCGCCCCGGTGATGAACGGGTTCAAGGTGATCTATCTCCAGCCTGACCCTCAAACCGGCCTGCCCAGCATGGAGACGCTGAAAGCAGCCGTTTCCGAGCGCACCGCCGCCTATATTGTGGCAAATCCGGAGGACACCGGCGTCTATAATGGGCAGGTGCAGGCGTTTACCGCCTATGTGCACGAACACGGCGGCCTCTGCGCCTACGACCAGGCGAATGCCAACGGCCTGCTCGGCGTCACCCGCGCGCGGGAAGCCGGCTTCGATCTGTGCTTTTTCAATCTGCACAAGACCTTCTCCTCCCCCCACGGCTGCGGCGGCCCGGCCTGCGGCGCGACCGGCGTCTCCCAGGAACTGGTGCCGTTCCTGCCCGCCCCGCTCGTCGGGTTTGACGGGGAACGCTATTTCCTCGACTATGCATTCGCCAACAAAGAATTTGGCGTGGGGAAAATCCGCTCGTTCTATGGGGTGGCACAGGTTGTCCTGCGCGCCTATGCGTGGATCCGTTCGCTCGGCGGCGAGGGGCTGTATCAGGTCGCCAAAACCGCGGTGCTGAACAACAACTACCTGTTCAAAAAGATGCTCGAAATTCCGGGGATCGGTGCCTATTACTGCGACGGCAACAACCAGCGTGTCGAGCAGGCCCGCTACACGATGGAGAAGGTATACGAGGAGACCGGGGTTTCGACCGGCGACATCCAGCGCCGCGCGATGGACTTTGGGCTCCACTACTGGACCTCGCACCACCCCTACTACCTGCCTGAGCCGATCACCCTTGAGCCGACCGAAACCCCGTCCAAGGCGGATATCGACGAGTATGTTGAAACGATGAAATACATCTTCAGCGAGTGCCATGAAAATCCGGAGGTGGTCAAAACCGCACCGCACCGCAGCACCGTCCACCAGATCGACGAATCCGGGATGGATGATCCCGCCAAATGGGCCGTTACCTGGAAGATGTACCTGAAAAAATACCAGTGACCGCCAACCATCTTTTTACTGGCTCTCTACAAAAGACGCGCTTTGCGCGTCTTTTTCTTTTCGCAGAAAAGCAGTCGTTTGGGCGTTTGGCTTGAATTGCCCTGCGGTTTCCGGTATAATAAGGTCTGACGAACCGGTCGGTTTGCGGGCTGCCTGCGCCGCAGTCAAAATTCAGAAATTCAGCTGTCAGGTATCTGG
>Ga0137306_102699_pt1 | contig 14388 bp, 14 predicted proteins | sample Inofroosms_March_FD_97187 | JGI IMG/M metagenome (GOLD analysis project Ga0137306, IMG submission 97187) | Mouse cecal microbial communities from Vienna, Austria - N-Acetylneuraminic and N-Acetylglucosamine D2O microcosms_March | ecosystem: Host-associated > Mammals > Digestive system > Large...
GGATTAGCTTCATTTGAGAATGGAAATGTTAAATTGACAGTTAATGCTATGAAAGTAGATGCTGCTCGAGAATTGGCAGAAAGAAAAAGTAACTTTGTTGAAACGAGGTGAGGATAATCAACACTAATGATAAAAGAAGTTTTTTTCAAAGTTTTTATCCAGAGATCTTGACCTCTAAGCAAATAAATCAACAACTTATAAATGATTTTGCCGCAACGAGGCAAGGAAAAGGTCTAGAAGATTATCTGAAAAATAAGGCATGGAAAGCAGACTTAGAGGGAGAAACTAAAGTATATTTAGTAAAGGACCGAGAAGGCTCTATTGCCTTATTTTTTTCAATTAAATGTGGTTTATTATATAAGAATTACCAATACGATGATTTGGAAAGTGATAAGCTAGAATTTGTTAATCTGTTAGTTGATACAATATTATAAAAACGAACTGAAGTTTTCTGATGTTGAGGATATGATGCTAATAAAGCCATATTATGATAAAGGTTGCTTAGGCTTAGTACAGGCGGTTTCCGATTTACAGAATAATAGAAAGGCGGTATGGGAAGAATTCTCCGATGTTTGCTCTAATAGATAATAAGTAAAACAGAGAAATCCGACTCAAAAGTTAAGATAGTTTTCAGGAGTGAGTATTCTATACAAGGTATGCTCACTCCTTTTTTGTAACAAAATAGCTTGCAGATCCGGATTATCCAGTTAAATATTCGGCAATTATTAATAAACAAGACTTGGTAATTCACTGGACGAGATACTGGGGCATGTACGTAATGGTAAAAAAAATCCGCCATAGGCGAAGATGGTTGTATAAAACTTACAACTTCTTGGCTTTGAAATAAGATGGTAAGATATGGACAAAAGGAGGGAAAAGAGTATGACACTATATACCAGTCAATTCCATAATCATGTGGCTGAGATTCTGGAAAGGATTGTTAAGACACAAGGAGAGAAGATTCAGGAAGCGGCAACACGGATGAAGGATGCTTTTGTAGGGGGACACAATTTGTTTGCATTTGGTCCAGGGCATGCAGGGATGTTTGCGGAAGAACTATTTTACCGGGCAGGCGGATTAGTTATTATAAATCCGATTTTTTCGGCAGGTGTCAATTGTGAGGCCAGGCCTATTACTGTGACGACGGCTTTGGAGCAGCTTCCAGGATACGGGACGATTGTATTGGAAAACAGCCCGGTGAGAAAAGGAGATTGCCTTTTGATCCATTCTGTAGCAGGGCGGAATCCCATTGCAGTAGAAATGGCAGTAAAAGCCCGTGAAAAGGGAATTACTGTGATTGGAATTGTTAATCTGAATTACGCATCTCAAGTTACATCAAAAGACCCGTCCGGGTTAATGCTGCAAGACGCTTGTGATCTGGTAATCGACACCTGCGGCGATTATGGAGATGCCTTTTTAGAAATGGAAGGAGTGGAAGCCAAAGTAGGTCCGACTTCATCAATTCTGGGTTCTTTTATCGCAAATCTGCTGTCGATTGAATTGATTGGGGCTATGCTTAGAGAGGAGCAGCGGCCTCCGGTATTTCAAAGTGCCAATGTGGACGGCGGAGGCACTTATAACGAGATTCTTTTAGAGGCATACAAGGACAGAATTTTTTATGTTTAGAAAAGGGAGATAATGCATATGAAGAGAAAAATATGGACGAGATTGTTGGCAGTTGCCGTTGCAGGAATGGTATGTGGCTGCGCCGGAGGCGGAGAAATCCAAAAGGAGACAGAAAAAGCAGCGCAGAACGAAACAGTACAGACAGACGGAATGCTGTGGGCTGTAGAGCCATTAAAAGAAGAAAGTACATTGAGGATGTCTTACCTGGCTAACAGCACGCCGGCTCTGACAACATATATTGCAGAGCGTCTTGGATGGCTGGATGCATGTAACTTGAAAGTAGAAATGGTATATTTTGCAGGGGGCCCGGCCCAAATGGAAGGCTCCGGTTCCTGGGATGTGGGGACAACGGGAATTGGCGGAGTCATTACCGGCATTATTAACTATGATGTAGAGGTACTTGGCATAGCGGCTCAGGACAAGGGTTTGTTCCAGGCATTTTTTGCCAGAAAGGATTCTCAGATCGTCAAAGACGGTCAAGGTCATGGAGAATTTGAGGAGGTGTATGGAAAGCCAGAGAGCTGGAAGGGGAAAGATATACTGACCGCTGTTGGAACTACTAACCAGTATGCACTGTATCGGGTTTTAAAGTCCCTTGGCCTTGGACTGGACGATGTAAATATCATCAATATAGATATTGCGGCTGCCACAACTGCATTTCTGGCGGGAGAAGGCGATATTGCCGGCGTACAGGGGACAATGATTTTTGATGAAGAATATCAGAAAGAAGAGAGTGACTATGTGATGGTGGCAAGTGACCAAATTGTACACAGCGGCTTGGATGTCAATTATGTGGCAACGCAAACTGCCCTGGACACCAAATCAAAAGAAGTTGAAATCTGGCTGGAACTGGCTCTTATGGCGGGGGAGTGGGCAAATGCCAACCCGGATGAGGCGGCGGAAATGATGACAGATTTATACGCAGAAGACGGATACGACACCGATTTGGCATCCAATAAAAAGGCGATTATAGAGAATCCATTTACTCCTCTTAAAGAAAATTATTCATTTTTTACGGAGATGAATGAGGATGCCACTAGAACAATTGCAGAAAATAATACCTATAAGGCCATGGAAGGCTATATTGAAATGGGAAAATACTCTAAAGAACAGAGCGATCAGCTGTTTTCTGCGGGAAACTACAACAGCGACTACATAAGGCGCATTTACGGCAGGCAGTGAGTGAATAAGATTATGAGAGGAGGACACGGAGATGACGAAGACGAACCGATGGAATACCATGGTACTGCCGGCAATCACGATTTTTATATTCCTGACTGTATGGGAGCTTGTAGGGGCAGCGGGACTTGTACCTTCCACATATTTGCCAAGGCCGTCTCTCCTGGTTCAGACCTTTTTTACGAAGTTAAAAGACGTTAATCCAGAGGGAGCGACTCTGATTCAAAACATTGCATCCAGTCTGAGTATCTCGTTCAGCGGATTTTTTGCAGCGCTTATCGTGGGCATTCCCCTGGGACTTATGATGGGATATTTTGAAGGAGTCGACCGTTTTACAAAGCCGATTTTTGAGATGGTGCGGCCGATCCCGCCTATTGCCTGGATTCCGCTTACAATTGTACTGTTGGGAATCGGGTTTAAGGCAAAGGTGTTTATCATCTGTTTTGCAGCATTTGTTCCTTGCGTGATGAACAGTTATACAGGGGTCAAGATGACGAATCCAACACTAATAAATGTTGCTAAGACATGCGGAGCTTCCAGAATGCAGATTTTTCTGAACGTATCGATTCCATCGGCTGTTCCAATGGTGATGGCAGGGGTGAGACTGGCGTTGGCGGCATCCTGGTCTGCTCTGGTGGCAGCGGAAATGTTAGCTTCATCATCAGGGCTCGGATATATGATTCAGATGGGCAGACTGTTAGCACGACCGGATTTGATCGTGCTGGGAATGTTAATAATCGGCCTGATTGGCCTGCTCCTGTCTGTCGTTGTCACAAAATTGGAAGAAAAACTGTTGGAATGGAGGCATGTGCGATGAAAGAGAGAAAAACGTGGCTGTATTACGCATTGCCGATCCTTTCTCTACTGCTGCTTGCGGGAGGCTGGCTGTATATTTCTGCGGCGAAGCCAGAGCTGTTTCCATCGCCAGCGGAAACCTGGGAGAGGCTTGGGAAGCTAATTAAGCGGCCTTTAGCGAGAGTGCCGCTGTACACACATATTTTTGACAGCCTTAAAAGGGTGGTAATTGCTGTGGCTGCTGCCAGCATAATGGGGGTTTTACTGGGACTTTTTATGGGAGTAAGCAAAACATTTCAGGCAACCTTTGGAACACTGTTTGAAATGATACGGCCGATTCCTCCAATTGCCTGGATTCCTTTGATTACCATATGGTTTGGAATTGGAGAATTTCCTAAAATATTGATTATTTTTATTGGAACTCTGGCGATTGTGGTGACAAACACGTATACCGGAGTAAAATTAGTCGATCCGTTAATGGTGTATGTAGGACAGGTATTCCATGCAGGGCGGATGCAGATGCTGTTTGATATTATCTTTCCGGCAGCACTACCGGCCATCTTTGGTGGAATACGGATGGCCATTGGCGTAGGCTGGGCTATTGTACTGGCGGCAGAGATGGTAGGGGCGGCCAGCGGCGTTGGTTTTTTGATTTTCCGGGGAAATGAGCTGAGAGATTTACCGCTGATTTTCATTTGTATGTTTATAATCGGGATCATCGGGGCACTGCTAAGCGCTGTACATCCTGGCTGGAAAGGAGATTGTGTCCGTGGAATTAAGAGAAAATAAACTCCGTATAGAATCCTTGTCCAAAAGTTACCATGGAAAGAAAAAGACGGATTTTCACGTGCTGGACAAGATATCCTTTGAGATACAAGAAGGGGAATTTTTGGTGCTGTTAGGGCCTGGGCTTTGCGGAAAATCTGTTCTGTTGAACATTGTAGCAGGGCTGGAAGCAGCTACATCAGGAAGGGTTCTGCTGGATGGAAGAGATATAAAAGAAGGCCAGGGAAAGCTGTCTATGGTCTTTCAAAAGACCGGCCTTTTTCCCTGGAAGACAGTGGTGGAAAATGTAGAAATCGGTCCTAAATATGCAGGGATTGATAAAAGTAAGCGGAGAAAGACGGCTCAGAAATATATTGATCTTGTTGGCTTGTCAAAGTTTGAAAAGGCGTATCCAAAACAGCTGTCCGGCGGGATGAAACAAAGGGTAGGAATCGCAAGGGCATATGCGACGGATCCGGAAATTTTGATTCTGGATGAACCCTTTGGAGCGCTGGATGCCCAAACCAGGTATTCTATGGAAGATGAAATTTTAAAGCTGTGGTCCAGAGAAAAGAAAACCATTCTATTTGTTACCAACAATATTGAAGAGGCATTGTATCTGGGGGACCGTATCGTTTTATTGAGCGAAAGGCCGGCCAAAGTAAAACAGATTTATGAGATTGGACTTCCAAGACCAAGAGATATGCTGGACGGAGAATTTTTGAAGCTGAGAGAAGAGATCAGCGAGAATATGGATCTGGCGCTTTAAACAAAGCAGAAAGAAAAGGGTGCAGAGGCCGCAGCAGATAGGCAGGCGGCGGAATGGAGAATGAGAAGATGGAAGAAAGACCGGTTAAGATTCAAGTGGAAGAATTGACAAAAAAATTCGGTGATCTGCTGGTGCTGGATCGAGTGTCATTTAATATAAAGCAAGGAGAATTTGTATGTGTGGTAGGACCGACTGGATGTGGAAAGACGACATTTCTCAACCTTCTGACTTGTCTGACTGAACCGACAGCAGGCCACCTGCTGATTGACGGCGAGCCGGCTGATCCCAGGCGCCATAATCTGGCGTTTGTATTTCAGGAGAATTCATCATTTCCATGGCTGAATGTGGAAGAGAATATAGGATTTGGGCTAAAAATGAAGGGTAAAAAAGATGAGATCGGGCCTAAGGCAGAACAGATTATCCGGCTGATGGGATTGGAGTCATACCGCAAAGCATATCCCCCTCAGTTGTCCGTAAGCTCTGAACAGAGAATGGTGATTGGCAGAGCATTTGCAATGTCGCCGGACCTGTTGCTTATGGACGAGCCTTATGGACAGATGGACATTAAAATGCGTTTTTATCTGGAAGATGAAGTTATACGCCTTTGGAAAGAGCTGGGAACAACGGTTGTATTTATTACACATAATATCGAGGAAGCAGTGTACCTGGCAGAGCGGGTATTGATCTTGACCAATAAGCCTGCTAAAATCAAAGAAGAAGTGCAGATCAGCCTGCCCTATCCAAGAAACGTCAGTGATCCGGAATTTATCAGCCTGCGAAAGCACATAACAGAACAGATAAAGTGGTGGTAATGAATGGGAAAAGAGGGACTTGCTTTTGGAATCGTTACAGGATTGATTTTAACGGCTTTCTGTACAGCAGGATGCGGCAGTAAACAAAAGCGGGAAGAGGTGATCCGGGTAGCCTGCCACACGAATTTTGGCGGATCATCTGCCGCGTATGCCGCCTTGGACAATCATTTTTTTGAGAGAGAAGGTTTAAAGGTAGAGTTACTGGAATTTTCCAGCGGACCTCCGGCTATAGCAGCACTGGAGGCAGGGGATGTAGACATCAGCTTTCTGGGCCATGGAGCCTTTACCTATGTTTTGGAAGGGAAAGTTCAGGTGATTGCTGTGGATTCCTTAAGCAATGCAGAAGAAATTATGGCCACAAAGGAATCTGGAATTAAAAAGCCTGAGGATCTGATTGGGAAAACCATTGCGACTCAGTTTGGCACCAGCGGGGAAAATTTTTTAAAAGCAGCGTTGGTCAGCTATGGAATACCTGAAGATGAGGTCACTATCTTAAATATGGACACGGCAGGAGCTGCCATGGCGCTGATGAAAGGAAAAGTCGATGCTGTTTCTATATGGGCACCTTACACCAATGAGGTAAGAAAAGCCCTTGGAAACAACGCTGTGACAGTGGTAGACTGCATGGATTTCCGGGATACTCTTGCTCTGCCAATGAGCTGGGTGGCATCGGAGAGCTATATTGACAGCCATAAAGATACAGTGGAGAAATTTGTGAGGGCGTTATATGCCGGTATGGACTACCGAAACGAAAATTTGGAGCAGATGGCTAAATTGGTGGCCGGCCGGCTTGGAATGGAAGTGGAGTTGATTGAACCGGATATTAAAACTGCAGTGTGGTTTGACAGCCATTCGGTACTTTCCTATATAGAAGACGGAACAATAGCCAGATGGTACAAAGAACTGGAAAAATTTATGAACCGGGACGCAGAGAAGGCTGAAGAACACCGTATACAAGAATACCTGAGACTGGATATCCTCTATCCGGCACTTTCCGGGAAAAAGGATGGTGGGTAAACATGCTGTTTCTGATTATTCTGGTATTGCTGGTTACCATGGTTGCCATTGTATTTATTGAACGGGGCCGGTTAGCCATATGGGCGGCCGGAATGGAAGCAGGATTGATCCTGGTTATATTGGCATACGCAGTGATATGGATTAAAAACGGAGGAATCAGCCGCCAAATCAGTTACATTTTATATTTTTCTGATAGTATGAAGCGCTTTTTTCAATATTATCCGGTCAGTTACGCAGGGCTTTCAAAGTTGCTTATATTTGGAAAATCTCTGTTTCTGTGTTGTATGATGCTTCTAAGCATCAACGTGCTGGACACGCCAGGACGGTTAAAACGAAGGCTTCTGGCGGTTACGGCTGTTGGGGTTGGGGCGCTTAATTATGGGATGCTCCATCCATCTGTATATGAATGGTACTGCAAAACGGAAATGTTTCAGGAACGGCAGGGAGACATTTTTCACGTGATCCGCCTGCTTTATATGGTGAATCTGGCTGTTTGCCTTTTTATGATTGCCGGAAAATCTCAAAGTATTAAGATAAACTGGGTACGGAGGCAGTTTCAGTATATCAGTATTTTGATTCTCAATTTATCGGTACTATTTATTATATTTGCAGTTCTGGGGCCGATTCAGGTCAGCCATTTTACGGGAAGCCATTACATTTATTCCAATTTTTTGTATTTTAACAGTCAGTGGATCTGGCTGATTATCATCGTGTGCAGCGTTATTTCGATAGTAATCGGTTCCAGGGCCTTGTGGAATTATTCCCGCTTGGCCAAGAAAATCGGCAGGCCAGGCATTACAATTGACAAGAAGCTAAAAGATCACAATGCCGGAGTGAAGATGTATACTCATGGGATGAAAAACGAACTGTTGGTATTGCGGGCAATGCTAAGAGATTTTTCAGAAGAGGTTCCGCTGAATGTGGCCGGAAAAGAAAAGCTGGCGGCGATGACAGCAGTCAGTGAGTCAATGTTATTGAGGATGGATGATCTGTACCATGCATTTAAGAATAATTCCATGGTGTTGGAAGATGTGAAAAAGCCTTCAGACATCGTTAAGGCAGCGATTTTAAAGATGGTAAACCCATCTGTAGAAATTGGCCTGGATGTCAGTGAAGAATACCCAATTTTGGCTGATTCCCACCATTTGTCCGAGGCGATATATAATCTCATTAAAAACTCAGTGGACAGTATTGAACAGAAAGCCGGAACAGATGGAAACGTGAGGGTTCGCCTGTATATCCAGGGACAGAACCAGATTTTTGAGGTATCAGACAATGGAGAGGGGATACCGGAAAAAAGTCTTCCCCAAATTTTTGACCCCTTTTACAGCAGCAAAAATTCCAAGAAGAGCTGGGGAATCGGATTGCTGTACGTGGAGCAGATTGTGAGAGGCCATTTTGGAGAGATCAGCGTGGAATCCTCTGTAGGAGAAGGAACAACGTTTTATGTGGCTATTCCATGGTATAGAAAGCTGTGAGGTGGCGGAGATGGAAAAGAGAATCCGGGTAGGAGTTGCAGAGGATATAGAATATTTGCTGAAAGATATCTGTAAAGCGCTTTCCAAGGATGAACGGCTTGAGGTGGTAGCCAGAGCAACAAGCGGAAGAGAGATTGTGCGCCTTATGCAAGGAACCGAAGCGGATATTATTCTGATGGATATTGAGATGGAGAATGATTCGGCAGGGATATGGGCGGCAGAGCAGATTGCTGCCGAATCGCCTGGGGTGGTAATTCTGTTTCTGACGGTTCACGAGGAAGAAGATTTTATTTATCAGGTGTTTTCCAGCGCCCCCCAAGTCGACTATATTGTAAAGAGTGCTTCCCATGAAGAAATCATACAGAAAATTATTGATTGTTATTATGGAAGGAATCGGATTGAGCCTCAAATTGTCAGGACGATTACCAAAGAATTCTCCAGAATGAAGAGAAAAGAGCAGGAAATGAATTATTTTATTAACCTCTCGTTTGCAATTACAACCAGCGAGAGGGAATTGATTCGGATGCTGCTGGAGGGAAAAAGCGTCAGCTCAATTGCTAAGGAGCGGGTGGTGGAAGTGTCTACCATTAAATCCCAGATTAATACGCTTTTAAAGAAATTTCACATGAAAAGGACAAAAGAAATTATTGCCATGATTCGTGAGCTTTCTGTGGAACATATCTTCTATCGGGATTGACAAAGGCTTTTTTGGTATATGGCCAGTTAAAATAAGAAAAAGGCCGCAGAAAAAATCTGCCGGGCCTTTTTCTGTTTTTCTGATAAAAGCAGCGCTTCCTTACCGCACCAACGCGCCGGAAGCATCCACATAATGTCCGTCTGCCGTTGTGACATTAGCGGCCATTACGCCGTTGCTGTAGAAGTAATACATTTTTCCGTCAATGGAATACCAGCCGTTGGCTTGCATAGCGCCGGAAGCATCCATGTGGTACCAGAAGCTGTTAATATAATTCCAGCCGGTTACCATGGCGCCGTTGGGATTTAAATAGTACCACTTACCATTGAGGTTGCGCCATCCGGTAGCCATTATGCCGTTGCTTTCCATATAGTACCAGACGCCGTTTATAAGCTGCCATCCGGTAGCCATATCTCCGTCAGGCTTTAAATAATAATAGCCATTGTCCAGACGGAGCCATCCGGTCATCATATATCCGGAATTATTAAAGAAGTAATACTTTCCGTTAATTAACTGCCATCCGTTGTAGGCATAGCTGCCGCTGCCGAAGCGATAGCGCCATCCCTGAGCAGTGGAAACCCAGGCATTGCCGTTGGCGGGAGTGGTGCCGGGATAGTTGGGATTGTAATTTCCGTTGGTACCGGGGCCTTTACTGTAGTAGTCGGTGCGATCATAGTAATCGTCATAAAAATCTGCGCTGTCCCGGTTATCGCGGGCTTCCTCAGTATCCACATAAACATCATCCGAATAGCTGGACCAGGAACCGATGAACTCATCATCGCCTATAGCGCGGACACGGAACCGGTAATATCCCTTAGAAGTCATGCGTCCGGTAAAATCGTAGAAATCAGAATCCGTTCTGGCAGTGGTAATCAGGGTACTGCCCCGATAAAGACGGACCTCATAGCGGTCTGCTCCGGAAACATCTGTCCAGGAAGCGGTGTAACCGTCCCAATACATGCTCTGAGAATCGTAAAGGTTGCCGGGGATCCGCTTTAGATTGATGTACACGGAATAGTAGGCGTTGTCACCGGAATCCCGCTTGCCTTTTTCATAGGTAGCCCCGTAATTGCTGTCCGCGGTGATTTTGACTTTGCTTTTGCTAATGCTGGAGGGGAAAATGTAGCCGTCATGGGCCACTAAATCCACCTGGATCTGGGGGGTAACTCCTCCCAGCCAAGTCTCCCCGCCGTTAAGAAACTGAACATTGTCAATGGTGTATTCCGTAGAAGAAGTGCTGGCAGTTACACCGCCAATGGGAGCGCCGGCAGTTAAATCACCTGCATTATCTATGGAAATCTGGATTGTAGAAATTCGGGTATCAGCGGCCAATGCTGTGACGGTTGCTGACATAGTAAAAAACGCGGCGGCCACAGCCAGCCAAATCTTTTTCATCATGGTAAAGCCCCCTTATCCTTATATTTAAGTAATATGAAACTCTGATAATTTTATTATAGCAAGTCATAGATTTCCAGTCAAACAAGATAAACATACAAATTTCTGACAATTTTCTTACCGAATCGGTTTATTGTCCCCAGCTCATGGCGGCTCCCACATTAAGAATACCTCCGGAAAGAATCTTACCATTTAAGGACTCCATGGGAGTGGCAGTGGCTAAAAGCACATTTTTTACATCTGTCAGATTGAAATCAGTCCGGTAAGAGTATAAAAGGGCTGCGCCTCCGGCCACCATGGGAGCCGCCATGGAAGTCCCGCTGAAAAATGCATAGCGCTGGCCGGGAACCGTGCTTAGGATATAAGATCCCGGGGCTGCTATGTCTACAGAACCAAGCCCATAGTTGGAGCTTTTAACTAAAGTGCCGTCCCAGCTTATGCTGGCCACGGAGATGATATTATCAAAGGGAAATGCTGCCGGATATACAGGAGAAAGATCCGTGTCAAGGCCGTTCCCACCCTTGTCCCCGTTTCCGGAAGCAATCACAAAAAGCATTTTGGAATTTTGTATGGTTTGAGCCAGATTTTCAAAGTAACGGCTGGTTCCAAAACTTAAATTGCAGATAGAAGCCCCGTTAGCCTCTGCATACCGGATGGCTTTGATAACAGACTCAGGGGAGCCGATTCCCATGGGGCCTCCCAGAACCTTAAGTACCATAACCTTAACCTGGGTATTCCCGGCAATTCCTGCAATGCCGCCGTCGCCCCGACCGGCAGCAATGATACCGGCTGTGTGGGTGCCGTGACTGTCTTCATTGCCGCTGCATAAAGAGGGCTGATCCATGTAAAAGTTCCACCCGTTTATGTCATCCACATATCCGTTTCCGTCATTGTCAATACCATCGCCGGGGATTTCACCGGGATTGACCCAGAGAGAGCCCGCCAGATCCGGATGAACGGTGTCCACTCCCGTATCAATCAGGGCGACAATTACCTCTCTTTTAGGAGTTTCCGAGCTGTTATATTGATCCCATGCAGAAAGAATATTAATATCGACTCCAGAGACTGCTTTCCTGGAAGCATCTTCAGTGGAAAAGATGCTGGAGACAGGAAGGTACACGGCATCCTTAGAGCTTTGGGGAAAGCCCTTGGCAAAGTTGATAGAAGGAAACTTTTTCGTTAAATCCGATACCTGAAAAGAACCGTCATTTTTCAGAGACCATTGATACGAAGAATAAGGATCCTCAGGGGATGTCTGGGAAGTACCCGGCCCGGCGGCCGCTTTTACAGGACTGGCTGTTAAGGCAAAAACCAGGGACAAAATAATGGAAGAAGAATAAAAGCGAATCATGAAAACCTCCTTTATGAAAAATGCCTGTATCCTTAAAAGGAGAAAGGCGAATAGACCATAATGGTATTGTACCAGACATATCCCGGAATTGACAGAGCTTTTTTGGGACTTTATAATAATAATAACATTTAGCAGCAGGGCAATTTGTGCGGAAACGTAAGTTGCAAATTTAGGAGGCCTATGAGAGAAGGGGAGTTTCGGAAAAAGATCATATGGTTTACGTTTGGGTTCAGCATTTTGGTAGTTTGGGCCCATTCTTTTAATGCAGAGCTTTTTATGGGGGCTACCGAGGCAGGGGATGAGCTTTACCGGATAGAACATTTCTTCGGAGAAATATTGGCTCAGATTGCAGTCCCGGGATTTTTTATGATTTCCGGCTATTTGTTTTACCGGAATTTTAGCTGGGGAAAATTGGGAGGTAAATGGAAGTCCAGAATCCGCAGCATCCTGATCCCTTACATACTTTGGAACAGTTTGTACTATCTGGGGTATGTAATAGGAAGCAGGCTGCCGGGGATAGGGGGGCTGATGGGAAAAGGAGTAATTCCCTTTAAACTGGAAGTTCTGGCTGACACGGTGATTCATCATACATATTTACATGTATTTTGGTATCTGTATCAATTGATCTTTCTCATCGCATTAGCGCCGGTTTTATACGGGATTTTAAAACGGGCATGGATCGGATGGATTTATCTGGCGGTTCTCCTTGTTTTGGTGGGGGTAAAGCAGGATTTGCCGGTTATTAACGAGGATGCTTTGTTCTATTATTCTGCAGCAGGATTTGCCGCTTTGCGGCAGGAAAAATGGATGGAAAGAGCCTGGTCCCAAAGGCGTATGGCCGTCGGTATCCTGATTCTGGCGGCAGCGGCCGGGTGCTTTTTTGCGGCGGAAAAAACTTCAGAGCCATTTTATGCGGTTCAGTACCGCTTTTTGGCTGTAACCGGGCTGTGGCTGACGGTAAAAGAAGATAAGCTGGGGCAGATCCGGCAGTGGATGGAATATAATTTCTTTCTCTATGCCCTGCATTTTGCATTTGTACGGCTTATTAATAAAGGCGGCGCATTTATTTTTCATCAGTTTTTTCCGGCAACAGGCGGTGAGGAGCCGGCTCTGTGGCCGGCCGGAGCCATTCCCCTGGCTCTTTATCTGATGATGCCGGCGGCTATGGTGATTTTAAGCGCATGGATGGGAAAAACCATGAAAAAAATCTCTCCGGCAATATTCTGTCTGCTGAACGGGGGGCGTTAGGGGACAGCAGGATCCCGCATCCCATAGATCCGCTCCCATTCCTTGGTGCCTTCTACTTTTTGGGTTTCCGACTGGTGCTGGCGCAGGAATTTTGCCAGCTCATAGCAGTTGATCCAGATTTCGTTATTTCCCTCCTTTTGAGACTCATCAAAAATTAATTGGATACCAAAATGGAGATGGGATTCATTAATATTGTTGGTGTTTTCTGTGGCGCTGTAGCCGGTGCGGCCCAGGTAACCGATAACGTCCCCGGCCTGAACAACGGAACCTTCCTGCAGGTTGGACTGATAAGGATAATTTTTCCGGAGGTGGGCGTAATAGTAATACCGCTTTTGGTCAAAGCTCCGGATACCCAGCCGCCAGCCGCCGTACTGATTCCAGCCGATAGCTTCCACAGTGCCGGACTCTACGGCAATAATGGGGGTTCCAGTCTGGCCTAAAAAATCATGCCCCAGATGCTGCCTGCGGTAGCCATAGTCCCTGGCAGCGCCAAAATCGCTGTAATCGCTGTAGGGAAAATTTTTAGCAATGGGAGAAAAGGCTTTCAGCCCATATTGATATGCCCAAACTTTTCCGGTATTGTTTTCTGCGCCGGGGGTAAGAAGAGATTCAGGGGCTTGGGAGGCAGGGATTTCCGCTTCAAATTCTCCTACCATGCCTCCAAGGACAGCTCCATAAGCCTCCAGATAATAGGAATAATAGGTGAGATTTTTGGTCAGCTCTTCCATGGAAGCCCCGTCTGTAAGCTGAGCTGCCAGACTGTCCATGTCTGACTTTTTGTAGTGGGAAAAATCACCGCCGTATTTAGCGCCTAAATAGGCCAGAAGTTCAATCCAGTTCAAGTGGACGGGAGCCTGAAAGGTGTCCACATCATAGCGGAAGGCCTGATTTAAAGCCTGTGAGGTTACGTTAAAATCCACCCATTTAATATAGGATTCCTCCGCTGGAACGGCGGCAATACCGGTTCCGTCCATACCTGCGGCTTTGGGAGGCCACGGCAGCCCGTCCCGCATGGATTGAATGAAAAGAGAAACCCCCAAAATGCACAGAATAATGGCCTCGGCGCATATGAGGGCGCTGGATGAGAAAAGCCTGGAAAGGCGCTGGGATTTCCAGGGGAGTTTCATAGGCTTGTACCTTCCTTTTTAAAGTCATCTTTCAAGAAAGGATATGATAAAAGGAAGGGAAATAGAACGAAGTTACAGGTCTAAAACAGTTCCGTCCTCCGGAACATACAGGCGGCCGGTGTAGTAGGCGGC
>Ga0137306_102700_pt1 | contig 14387 bp, 17 predicted proteins | sample Inofroosms_March_FD_97187 | JGI IMG/M metagenome (GOLD analysis project Ga0137306, IMG submission 97187) | Mouse cecal microbial communities from Vienna, Austria - N-Acetylneuraminic and N-Acetylglucosamine D2O microcosms_March | ecosystem: Host-associated > Mammals > Digestive system > Large...
GTCCGCCCGCAACCTGTACAAGATACCGTTTTGTACTGTCTGCCGTGTCGGTCAGAACCAGCCCGCTGCATTCCAGTGTTCCTGCATACCATGCATTTCCTTCCCAGTCAAGGGTATGGGCGTTGGCGCGTTCCACTTCGCCTGAAGCCTCACTATACTGACCATTGCCAACAATATGCGCGTATACTCCGCCTGTATCTTCAAGATTATACCTGCCCTGTACATGCTGCATGTTTGATGCCGCCACTGTATTAAATCCTTCTGAATGCGAAAAAGGGCCAGATGCTTTTGTATTATTCCCCTCCGCATGGGAAAAAGGGCCGGATGCTTCTGTACTGCTGTCCTCCACATGGGATGCATTCTTAAGGGCTTTTGTGTTGGATCCCTCCGCATGGGCTTCTGAACCGCTGGCTATAGTCTGGCTTCCCTCCGCATGCGCGTTGCTGCCTGATGCCGCCGTGCCGCTGCCCTCTGCATGGGCGCAGGAAGCGCTAGCCGTTGTCTGGCTACCCTCTGCATGAGCGCCCTGCTTCAGAGCTTTTGTTTCCGCTCCTTCCGCTGTGCTTCCCCGTCCTTCTGCATGGGAAATATACCCGGATGCTTTTGTACTGCTGCCCTCCGCATGGGCATAATATCCCTCCGCCTTTGTCTCTTCCCCTTCCGTATGGGAAATATACCCGGATGCTTTTGTACTGCTGCCCTCCGCATGGGCATACTGTGCGGAGGCTTCTGTGTTGTTCCCCTCTGCATGAGAAGCCTGTGCAGCCGCCCGTGTGCGGTTTCCTTCAGAATGAGAATACGCTGCGGATGCTATTGTCTCTCTGCCCTCCGCATGGGCTGCTTCTCCAAGCGCCTCCGTGTTCTCCCCTTCTGCGTGGGCAGCAAGTCCGGACGCTGTCACTGCGCTGCCTGATGCCTGGCTCATCGGTCCTGTCTGTGTCTCATCTTTGCGCCCCATGGAAATACTGTCCACCGCTGTAATTGTTTTCAGAACAGCGTCTACGGTACCATCACTCAGATCCGGTCCATTCACAGATCCACCGCCGCTCGATTTATGCAAATACCACGTATCTGTTGTTTTTTCAAACTTATATACGTCTCCAGTGTCAATACACTCTGCTGTACTTCCAGTACCTGCATAATGGGGAAGTTTCTGTACATCAACAGATAATCCCTTGTAGTGGCGTGTTGGACCAAGTACTTCTACAGCAACCCAGCTCCCCAGTTCCCAGATCTCACTGCCCTTTGTATAAAATTGCCCATCTTGTTCTATCCCTTTGTCTGCAACCATTGAATCCCCCTCCTATTTTATCAATACAGCAATCTTCTTTACTTTCATAATCTTATCAAGAAAATTATAGGTAAACAGCTTGTTTGCATTCCCATTGCTGTACGTTGCATTCATACATTCTGTGATTTCATTATTCTCATAACTACATGGAATGAGTGGTTCATTTACAAAGCCCTCTGTGTATGGTTTCTGGTAAATTGGCGTGTATTCAGCCATATAACTCTCCCTTATCAACAACTTAATGAAAATAATACCAGGAAGCAGGTATGTCCTTAAAATTCTCTGCTTTGTCACAACCATGAAAGCACGCAGTATGTTCCTTTGTACTTTCATGTGTTTTCCATAACTCTGGTACATTTGATACTACATTGTCACAACTATTAAATGTTTGTTCGAACGATTCTACGTTTGGACGCCCGTCAAATAAACCACCAGGTATGTATGTAAGATTTGAACAGTTGAAAAATGTATATCCAAAATCACTCGCATTGATACTGTCAGCAAAAATATCGCTAGGAATAGATGTCAATCCTGTGCAATTTGCAAATGTATATTGAAATTGTACTGCCTCAGGGCAGTTTTTAAATAGTCCTGCTGGAATACGTTCAAGACCTGAACAACTACTAAAAGTACTTCCAAAATTCTCTGCATTGGGACAGTTATCAAATAAACCACTAGGTATGTATGTAAGTTTTAAACAGTCGTAAAATGTACCTCCAAAATCACTCGCATTGATACTGTCAGCAAAAATATCACTAGGAACAGATGTCAATCCTGTGCAATATGCAAATGTATATTGAAATTGTACTGCCTCAGGGCAGTTTTTAAATAGTCCTGCCGGAATACATTCAAGACCTGAACAACCACTAAAAGTACTTCCAAAACTCTCTGCATTGGGACAGTTATCAAATAGTCCTGCTGGAATACGTTCAAGACCTGAACAACTACTAAAAGCATTATAAAAATTTTTTGCATTGGGACAGTTATCAAATAGTCCTGCTGGAATGTTTTTAAGGCTTTTACACCTCATAAATGCGCTATCAAACCTCTCTACATTGGGACAGTTATCAAATAGTCCTGCTGGAATACGTTCAAGCCTCGTATCACCATAACATAAGCCAGTCAGTTGAGTAATTTTTTCCATTGTTTTAGGTAATTTCGTCAAAATTTCAATCAAAGCGTCTGATGAATAACGATATCCACTCCAAAAACGTATATTTTGTATATCTCCTCTTATTTGTACCATAAACTTTGCTGATTTAGTGTAACTATGCCTACATATTCTCAGTGCTTCCATACTTTCAAAGTCTGAACTTTCACCATCACCCCAGTCTATATGCACACTTCCTTGTACCTCAAATTCAAATGTATCTATAGGCATTATTAAAAATTTAAATATGCCTTCTTTTATCTTCTCCCACACCAGTGTCACATTCCCCTCCCCGTCCGACAGATACATCTGGTCATGATAATGCCCGTTAAAATAGATATCTTTATGGTCCTTTCCCTGAAAATAAAGCCGCGCGCTCTGCCTTCCCATTACTCAGCCACCACCTCACCCTGTATCAGATAAATTGTATTGGCAGCAATTGTCACCGGCAGCACTGGAATAGACTTCACGTCCCAACAGTTTTTATGTACGTTTTCAACTTTATTGTCGATTTCAGCTTTGTTGTAGGTGTCCATGTTCTCTATCCGGTTCTCGACGTCCTTAACTTTCTTATCCAGCTTCTTCTGCTGCTTCTTTTTTATCTTTTTGGTCAGTTCCCTTCTGATTGATCCAAATACTAATGTAACTGTCTGCCCTGTATATTCCTTCCCCGTCAACACTGACTGGTATTCCTGCCCGTCTTTCAGAATCCTTGCATATCTCCCAATCTGCCATGTTACCGGATTTACCAGTCCATCCTCTTTTAAAACAGTTATCCGTATCAGGTTGTTGCATCCTGTTGTCAGCTCCGCAAGTGCCTTCTCGTATGCTGCCTGTTCAAAAGCCGTCTCCTCATCTGCCCTGACAAAAACGGTATCAAACATTACAGGTGTTAATCTTTCGTTATTTAAAGGATTTCTTTTTACTTCTCCCGATTTCGTTAGATAGTATATCAGTATCTCTTTCTTGTTGTTCTCATTAATCACGTAAAGCTTATTAAGCATTGTTTTATTGTCACTGGCCGTCGTAAATTCTTTGGATATGACATTGGGAAGGTCTGCCTCGATTGTTTTTTTCTTCTTGATTAATTTTCCCTATCTGAAATGTTATTTTCTTTTCAGCGGTATTGACAACAGTCTCTACTATCACACCATATCGGTTTAACGCTGTCTGCAGCAAATCATAAAGATTATCAATATTAGATTCAATATCCAATTGTGCCTTTAACGTCTCACTTTCAAGATCATACTCTACAGCATTCAAATTTTGCAGCTCATCACCACTGTTTTCAAAATAATCCTGTATCACTTCCTTTATAAATTGCTCAAGTGATATTTCCTTTAACTTTTTCCTGTTCATATACATATCTGTGTCAAACAAGGACAAGAAAGGTTTATATGTTATTGTAAAAAAGGTGTCAGATTCTGTCACATTTTCTACGATACCAAAAAAACTGTCACTGTCTCCCTCCAGGTGAATATAGTCTCCTCTGCCTGCTTTGACTGCTCCCGGAAGCTGAATTTTATTGATGCTTAGAGATAAATAATCAAATTCATACGATATTGAATCAATTTGATAATGTGATATATACGAAAAATCATGATTAAATAATTCAATATTATACAGACTCATATTCTATCTTTGCCTCTACTTTCACATTTAATGCGCTGCTGCCATCATGGAAAAACTCCAACACGTTTTCGCCATATCCCAGTGACACAAAACGTTTTGTTGAAAAATCAGATGTACCATACAGATCTGTGTCATTGTCGTATTCTGCATAGTCCTTTACCTCATAGGGCAGTTTTATGGTATCAATGATCATCTTATGCCCCGTGGGAATACTGCACATAAAACGCCCGCTGCACACTTCGATACTGTTTAGATAATGTCTGTAATACGGATTGACACACGGACCCTGTATACAAATCCGAACACCTGCTCCAATGACGGTATCGCTGTGCATTGTTATAACCGAACCGCCTTCGGCACACATTATTTTATAGTAGGTTCCAAGACTTTCAAAATTAATATTACACTGTAATCCACCATTTTCCAGTTCTGACTTCTCCAGCGTTTTGACCACCACATCCAACAGATATTCATTATTTTCCGGCGTAAATCCGCCATAAACAAGTGTAAGCGGCTTATGCTGGATAAACGCCGAAAAATCACTGAAATCGCTGTATCCCCGAAAACGTATCTTTCCGGTTATCTTTTTCTGCGAGAGACTACTCTTTTGTTGTATAAATCTGTTTCCTATACGAGTATACGATGTATCATACCCCTGCCCCAGTCCCTTCATGGTATGGAAAAAGGAATCCATATCATTCAAACTCCACCTGCTCCCTAATGCATTTATCAGCGCAAACGTTCTCATCAGTCAATCAAACCTCCCAGCTCCGTATTGATCCTGCTCACGATCGTGTTAGAAAGACCTTCAAACGCAATCATGCTAATTGATTTTTCAATTACATCTTTTACCGCGTTTACAACCAGATCCTGACCATCATAAATACCATCAGCAATCCCCTGCGGAATGCTGTAGCCAATTGCAGCAAACTTTCTTGATTTCTTCTGGCTGTCTATATCTAAACTTGTTTCAAAGCTTTTTATGGCAGCACTGCAAAGATCTGATACAGCTTTTTCAACATCGGGTGACTTCTTTGTAACCATATCTGTCATATCATCGAGGCTGCTTGATGTACTTGACACAATATCTTTCATGGAATTATCCACGGCGGCACTGGTATTTTTCGTCGTTGAGACAGTCCGATCTTCAATCTCTTTTTCTTTGACTTTTTGTATTTCAAGAACTGTATCCATTTTACTGCCGTAGAGCATTTCAACGCCCGCCATAGCTGCCGACAGGTTGTCTTTTGTCTGGCTCATCATCGCCCATTCATTCATTACTGCACTAAAAGATGTGGTATCATTCTGTGCTGCCGTAACAAGTTCATGTAAATATCCTGCCCCGTCAATCCCCATCTTCTGGATTGCCCCCAGCAGCCCCTTATCCAACAATCCCTGCTGCGCAAGCTCTGTCGCCTTGACCAAATCAAATCCATACTCTGTAAAATATTTTGTCTGTGAACGAAGGCTTTCGATCATGTCTTTCAGCGTGACATCCGACTTCATTTCCAGCTTATCAAACAGCTTAACCTGAGAACTGATAGACTCCTCCGCTTCTTTTTTTGATTCGGAATAGGTCTCCTTTAGCTTATCGACCCTCTCAGCGGTCTTTTCGACGGATTCATCAAGCTCCACGCCCAGCAGCATATAATCCAGCATAGCGTTCCCTGCATCTGCCAATACGCTGCTTTGACTGGTAAAAGCTGTTGTCAATTCTTCAACAGCTTCAGCCACCTCTGCCTGTCCATCTGTTACATCCTTATAATCATGTTCCAGCAGATCATCCAGCGCCTCATGAATCTCTTCTTTGCCCTCTTCAAGCGTTTCCACCGTTCCGATTATGTATCCTTCACCAGTTTCTTCGCCAAGATATTCTGTCTTTTTTGATGGCGAATGTATATCCAGTGCTTTTTTCATGGCATCATATACAGACAACATGCCGTTTGCCGCGACCGTGGCTGCTTCACGCATTTTCCGTGACAGACCGCGTATAACGCCTTCGCCTGTATCCAGTCCGATCCTCTCGCCTTCCTTCGCCGCCTTATCCGCCAAGCCGACAAGGCCCCAGACCAGTTTGGCTTCCATACCGTCAACCGCCTCATCCGACGCACTGAGCATGCTTTCCTTTATCTTATTACAGCTTGTCTCTACATCCGCCCGGGTATGCGAAAGTATATCTATAGAAGCAGCTCTCTCTTTCCACGCCTCCATAAGTTCTATAAAGTCCTGACTGTTTGTCTCTGCTGCTTTCACAATCTCGTGCAGATATCCAGCACCTTCTATTCCCATCTGTTCGATTTCATTCAGAAATTCCCTGCTGAACTTCCCATCTGAGACAAGCTCCATTGCTTTCTGCAGGTCATCGTTGTATGTGGTCATGATCTCTGCCTGCTTCTGCATGTTATCAGCCATCTTCTCAACTGTCAGATCCGATTTCACTTCCAGCTCATTAAACAGTCCAATCTGCCCTTTAATGGATTTTTCCGCTTCTACATAAGCCTTGGCATACTCGGCATCAAGCTCAGCGAAATAATCCGCTACCTGTGAGGATACGGCGTATGCATCATTTAGTTTGTTCGCATGATGTACACTTAGATCATTGCTGTTAAACTTCCTTGTTGTGTCATAAAGATTACGAATACATACCTGACACAGATATCTATCACGTTCCTTAATCTCTTCCCTTTTCTGCTGCCATGCAGATGTATAACGAAAACGATCGCATTCAGTCCGATGATTCTTTTTAACAGGTTTCATGTGGCAATTATATTTACTGTCATGTATCTTTTGGCAATATTGGCACGACTTTAACATACTGATCTCCTCGCTTGTCCAGATAACATAAAAAGAACGCTGTTCAACAGCGCTCTCATTGTTATGGTCATATTTTGTTAATGTTAACGTGAAAGCATCTGTTTGTTTCCATGTTAACATATTAAAAGTAGAAAAAATCGACACTTGCATTCCTGCTACAAAAAACTTAAAAAGAGTAGTCGCTACTTGCCTAGAACATCGGTTACTCTTATTCTTTTATATCTTCTTTCAGTTTCCTAATGCCGCGTCTGATACCTTCTGAATGTGGAATATTCTCTTGCGTACAATATCTTTCCAATATTTGATTACATTCCTCATCAAGCCTTACTTGTCGTGGTTTTTCTTTCGGTGACACCGTAGGTCTACCCATTTTTTTATGTTCTACTTTACATCACCCCTTATTAGTGATATGTTAATTACAGGAGATTGGACGGTGGCAAGCCCGCCCTTTCTTCCTAATCCTCTAAATCCTGCTGGATGATTTCCAGCATTTCCTTTATTAATTTGTCTTTTTCCTCAGCTGTCTCTGCCTCTAAAATTCTTTCCAGTTCTTTCTTATCCCGCCTTCTCATTGATTTATACTGACTATCTGTCATTCCCATATCCTGCATTACCTCCATATGTTGTATTCTCCTTTCCGTCAAAGTCTTGCCTCTTTAACTATAATTTATTATATACTTTTGTAGCTCAAAAGTCAATGCCTTTATATAATTAAATGGATGGATTAGGAATGTTTATTTATGTATCTTGTAATTGCCTTTTCAGGGTATGATTTATCATAATGCATGATATTGGCTATTCTCTGCCATGTATACCCATCCACATATTTATACTGCATTATGCGCCTTATCCTGCTGTCAGTCACAGTATTAATATACTCCATTATTTCCTTTTCTAAATCTGCTGCCAGCTTCAACCTTCTCGCCAACAGTTCTATGTTGCTTTCCGAAGGATTTCCTGTTCTCTCAGAACCTATCCGCTTTTTAATTTCCTTAATTTCTTGTCTTAGGTCAATTAGTTGTCCCAGTTTTTCCTTCGTCAACTCATCTCTCTCCTTCCTGTTTTATACAGCTTCAACAAAATTGTGAAAGATCTGCTCCACATATACATATAAGTGCTATACTTTTCTTAGACGCTTGGTTATAAGCGGTAGTCTACTTTGGTCGGTGACTGCCACTTATTTTTTATTCAATATTCAGTTTTAAAAGAACTGCTGCCATCAGCTACAAATCAGTAAATTCTTTATTCAATTTTTCTAGTTCATTTTCTATTTCTTTTATATCGCTACATATTCCATGATATGCGGCGTGTGCTGATACTTCGACAATATCACCATCCCACTTCTCATTATTCATTGCTTTTATGGTAAATGTATGAGTGATCTTCTTTGCGATATCCATATTCTCAAAGCAAATCTCTTTCATTTTCTCAAGATGTTCTTTTTTTCTCCAAAGACCATCTTTTAATGTTTTCAATTCAACCCCTCGTTCCAATTGCTTGTTTGTCACTTTCTTACCTCCTAAATAAATCTCAGTTTAGTTGACCTTTATCGGTCTTAAATTAGCCTTCAATAAAATCAAGCAATTCTAATTGCCCATCTATAACACTTTCTCGTTTTTTTCTTTCATTTTCTTTGTAGGCTTTATATTCATTATACTTTTTGCGGTATTCATAGCTTTTACCAAAGATATTCCATGCAGCTTTCACAACGTTTGGTTCATATGGACGAATCAGCTCCAAGTCATCAGTCGCCTTATATGAAATCGGACAGCCGCAGCACCCTGTTCTTGTTAATCCATAGACTTCATATGCGTCAGAGTACTGAATGCCATAATATTCTTTGTACCAAGTCTTATCTCTGTCTGATACATAATACAAAGGTCGCAGGCGGTATTGTCCACTGCTTGTTTCTGTAAAACATAATGCTGTATTGTCTTTGCGCGGAACCGATCTCATTCCACCCTCGTCTCTGCGCTCACCAGTGATTATCATCCCATAATCTTTTTGGACACTGTGCGCCACCTGTTTTTTACAGTAATCGCAGCATTGTGCACTGATCTGGAAATGCGGCGGGCATTCCCGGATGAAATCCAACATATACTTTGAAGAATTAATGACAAGCTGGATATTTGGTCTTGGCTCCCCGGCAGAATTACAGCAGCACAAGAAATTTATTGTGGTCTCACACCCCGGATACCGTCCTTTCAGTTCTTTTCGTTTTGCAGCCTTATCTTCTGCTTCTTCATATTCCTCTGCAATACTTAATGGAATATTTTTCTTTTGCCACCCTTCCAGCCCTGCGGACATGATTTTAGACACAAACGGTACACCATACTTTCTTGTGGCATTAACAATATTTACCTTTGGTCTAACCTCTTCTATTTCCACTCCATACTTTTCTGCAGTTGACTTGACATGATCTTTTGTTGCCCTCATCTCCAATCCGGTATTAAAAAATGCATATTTGACTGGTGGAAGGCTGAATACAGCTCTCGTTCTTTCGATAAGATCCATCAAGATGTCACTATCTGCCCCACCAGAATATGAGCAAATTGCCTTTGGATGTTCCCTTAATCTTTTGGCGATAATACTTATTATTGCCTGAAATTTTTCTGGCGCGTCAAAGTCCGCACAATCTGGTCTGTCTGTATATACTCTACTTCTGTACTGTTCGCTCATTTTTTCAAGAAGCCCATGCGCATGTTGCCCCGGCCGGAGGCTGGCTCCTTTCTATTTACTTAAATCCTTATTTACTTTACAACTTTAAACGACTTCATCTTTTCGAACTTAGGTTTTTCATTTTGTGATAGTCCGCGTCAATACTGCATTTCCTTGTTTCCATATTCAGCCAGTTTATTTTTATACAAGTAAACTCTATAGTTTTTCCGTTTTCCTCACACAAAATCTTCTGCCCATATTTAATTATTGGAGTTTCAGGAGAATCAACATCAATGTTAAAAGTAATTTTTGTCCTTATCATCTTTCCTCTTGGTTCATTCTCATACAAAAGGCAATTATCCTGCTCTAAGCTGCATTTTCCACCTTGCGTGTAATGCTTTTTACAGGTAAGGCACTCTCTTTCTTTCATTTGTCTACCTCAAATCCTTATTTAACCTGTTTCGTAATCTCTGCATACTCATCCATTATCTTTTGGATAATGCAATTATTACAATCATTTCCGCAGTCCGCGCCACAGGGAAGATCAATCTCATCAATTTCACGAACACCGCTACTCGTTCTAGGGTTTGTCATACTGCAACATTCCATTGGAACGTAATGTCCATCTTCATTCTTAATCATCTGAACAGTACATATTTGCTTTTTAATGATCTCTTCCACCTTCTTACGTGCAATGGATTCATCCATTCTTATGTATCTTCTATCCTCCAAGACAGCTATCATCTCTGACCAGATTAGACCACCCCGCCTATTCAATGTCTCTAAATCCTGACCGTGATTGCATATTGCCTGTCCCTCATGAGGTGCTATTACAATCCACGGAATACTGCATTTTTCATTTGTTCCAAGAACCTTAAACCTTTTCATGATTTTCATCCTTTCTACACTGCTGCCGCAAATCCTTATTTATCAATACGCTCTTAAATAATGCCAGATTTCTTTTGTCAGTTCTGTCTGCCCCTGGCATTTTTCCAGTTCCTTTACCGCATCTTCCAAGATATATCTGAGATGTTCCACATTCTCCGGGCTATAGCCTGTATCTTCATAATCCTTTAATTTGCACAATGCCCCTGTTAATCGCTGTTGTATATTTTTCGTAATTACCTGCCCTTCACACAAAGATTCCCATAGTACACCTTTCAGTGACCAATACCCCTGACTGTCCTTCGCTGTAAGTCTTGGGTTTTCTTTTTCACAATCTGAAAAACTACTTTCGCCGTTGTACTTATCCCAGACAATACGCCCAGAACCAAAAGAATAATCAAAATAGTTGCATACCCATATAATCTGATTCTTTGACACTCTGGCCAGTTCCTCAAAATACGCTTTGTCCGGCACATTCCATTCATCAGATGGTTTATAATGCCGCTGCACTCCAATAGGACTTACCGCACGCCCATAATATTTTCGCTTTTCCGGACCGCTAAAATATGGCGGGTCTACCACAGCTATATCAAAATGCTTATCAGGAAATAGTTTCATTCCATCCATACAGTCCATATTGTAATATCCAAAATCAAGCATCTAACACCCCAAATCCTTATTTTCTCGTAACTGTTCCCATATCCCTGCTGCCATAGTGTCATCTTGCTGATTGTAGATCAGTATCATCAGCTCCTGACAATACAGGCATGTCCCAATACCTGCATCAATTCCCATCTCCTGAAACATTGACTTGCAGACACACTGCTCTTTCCGGCAGTGCGGGCAGACTATCTTATATATTTTTCCTTCGTCCATTTTTCACTCCTGATCTGGTTTTTTACTTTTCTTTCTCCATCCGCAGCCTTTTTCCCGTCTTATCCTTTCAAAATAAGGCGACTGAGTAATAACCTTATTCATGATTAATTCCCCAACAGACACACCTCTTCGCCTGCCCCTGCTGTCCTCCAAGATGCACATCGATGGATATTTTGCTGCAACAATATATTTCTTTTTCCGATACGCTGCCCTCTCTTCGTCCGGCTTCTCCTTAATTTCAACTACAGTATTCACTTTCAACTCATCATAGGTCACATTAATTCCCCCTTCATTCCAAGCGGTTTCCGCATCTGTCCTGCTGAGAATATAACCCTTTAAAGGCTCCCGGACAGGTGTGCTTTTTGCATCTTCTCTTCTGATTTTTCCGGAATAAATATTTATGTATTACACTAAATATCCTCACAGGCGTCACCCTCCTTCCACTGCATCAGCAGATTTGTTTTGAGCAGTCCCAACGCATCCAACATACAGTTATATACAGCCACTACATTAGGCACTCTGCTTTTATCGTTATTTAACATATCCAGATAAGCCTCATACTTTCGAATCTGATCATCTATCAATTTCAAGTTATACCCACCCCTTAGTTCTGCATGTGTTTTCTCTAATTCTGTGCCCTTCTGGCAGACATCTGCTAAGGTGACAGATTCTGTCACTTTCTCTGCTTCCTCTTTGCACTTATTTTCTGTTAGTTCTTTTTTCAGCACTGGACGTTCCGCAAAAGTGTCAGATTCTGTCACCTTTTCTGCTACCGGAACTGGTTCTTCCTGCACTTTCTCACAGGTGTCAGATTCTGTCACCTTTCTTGGCTCTTCCTCATCTGCCTGTTCCTCTGTTATTTTTCTCTGTCCTTTTATTGGACTGCTGCCATGCAGACTTTTTATATCCTCCTCAGTGAAGCTGCCCTTGTTTATTGTTATTTGGACCAGCTTCTTCTGCATCTCTGAATCGAGTTTTGCCGCTTCATATGCCAGCGATATACCAATTTCTCCCTCTTTAAACATACCCATCAGCCATGAATCCAGTCTGGTGCCGATTGTGTTGTATATGGCGATCTGTCCCTCTGACACTCCCAGATAGTCCGCTTCAAGCGTTCTTGTCTTTCCGTCAAGTCCCTGCCGTTTTTTCAGCTTCGGGATGATCTCTTTGAGCTTCATGTGCTGCATAACTTTTTCCCAGTCTGTCAGTTCGCGCTGGCTGCTGTTGGTCATAATTAACAGCATGTCCTCTGTGTCTTTATCAATGTTCTCTTTAATTACCGCCGGGACATGCTCAAATTCCCGATGTCCTTCCTGTACCAGTTCGATACATGCATATATACGTCTGTGGCCTGCCAGCGCTTTATATTTGTATCTCCCCCCTGCCGGAAGCCTGACTAACAATAAATTCTGCTGCACACCACCCATAGAGAATATACTGTTTTTTAACTGCTCGATACTGCTGATTTCGTAGAAATTATCTTCATTTGACTGTATGTCAAACACACTCACCTTCTCGATGCTTTCCGCCCCTTCTGCCGCTTCTTCCCTGCTTATGTCACTCATCATGTCCATGATGGAAAATCCCTTAGCCATTGCCGGCGATCCCCCTCTCATATTCCGCTGCAAAATTTATATATCCTCTGGCTGCGCCGCATCTTGGCGAATGCACTGAGATCGGTTCTCTTACGAACGTACTCCTGTTCACCACCTGCGTCCAGTTTATTTTTGTCTCGAATACTTTTCCAAACATCTGCCCTATTGCTGCTGCCCTGTCCCTGCAAAACTCATTGTCCTTGTACTGTGTTACCAGATACCCCGCAAGATTCAGTCCCGGGTTATAATAGTTCCTGACATCTGCAATCTGCGCAAGAATTTCTCTGATGCCGTCAAATGTAAATTCATCAATCGTGACCGGAACAATGACATCATCGCTCGCCACCAGCGCATTTGTAACAGACATGCTGATGTCCGGCGCACAGTCAATCACACAAAATGTGTAGTCATTCTGAACTTCTTTGAGTGCGTTGCGGATGCGTGTCTGCTGTGGTTTCGTGGTATCAAGCAAAACACTGCGGTCTGCGCTAAGCAGCGACATATTTGCAGGGAGAACATCCAAAGAATCATATTCTGTGCTGGCAATCGTTTCTCTGATTCCCGCTGTGCCAAGCATTACATCCGACAGGCTTTTTCTGTCATAGTTATGACATTTCATGAACTTGCTCGTGTTGCCCTGCTTGTCTTATACCGAAAAAATAGTTATTCCGAAGTTTCTAAGCTTTCATAGAAAATACAGTGATTTTATGAAAAACATCGGAATAACTAAATGTTATGTTATCTCAAGCCGGCCAGCTTACGAAATGTTTCCTCGTCTGTTTCGTCCCAGATTGGTTTTTCTTCAGGCACGGCTATATCTGCAGTTGCCTTATTGATTGCTTCCCGTTTCATTTCGGTGTCGGCATATGCATAAATGCGTGTAGTTTCCTCTGAGCAGTGCCCCAAAAATTCGCTCAGTATGCTCAATGGCATTCCGCTCCGATACAGATGGATCGCGCGTGTATGCCGGAGCTGGTGCGGGTGTACTTTATCCGGCAGATCCGGGCAGATAAGCTTTGCCGTTTTCCCGTATCTTTTCATAAACACCTCTACCGTGTCCTGCGACATCTGGTGGCGTATGCCGTGCGTGGTGATATAAAATAAAAATTCATCAGTATTCTTTTTGTAGTCAGGGTGAAACTTCTCCAGGTATTTCAAAAGGTGCCGGTAAGTAGCATCCATCATAGGCACTGACCTGGTTTTACTGCCTTTGCCGGTCAGATATAAATAGGGTGTTTTCTCATTAAAACAGATATCCTTTATGCGTATGTCAAGCATTTCCTGACATCTGGCTGCGGTATCGTACATCAGGATCATAAAAAACTGGTTGCGCATTTCAGAGATTTTTTTGGCATTAGGCTGCTTTAATAGTATTTCAAGTGCGGATTCGCTCAAAAACTCAACTGTTTTAGGCCTGCCTTTCTTTGCGGGGATTGATTTCATTTCCGCATAAAGTGAGAACTGGGAAAAATCTTTTGTCCCATTA
>Ga0137306_102704_pt1 | contig 14379 bp, 9 predicted proteins | sample Inofroosms_March_FD_97187 | JGI IMG/M metagenome (GOLD analysis project Ga0137306, IMG submission 97187) | Mouse cecal microbial communities from Vienna, Austria - N-Acetylneuraminic and N-Acetylglucosamine D2O microcosms_March | ecosystem: Host-associated > Mammals > Digestive system > Large...
AAGAGAATTGAGGATATGGGTGCGGATTCTCTGTGTATTAAGGATATGGCGGGTCTTTTGACGCCTTATGCGGCAGATGAACTGGTTCATGCACTGAAGGAAGGGACGAACCTGCCGATTGATCTGCACACGCATTATACTTCGGGTGTGGCTTCGATGACCTATATGAAGGCCGTGGAAGCGGGCTGTGATATAATCGACTGTGCGATGTCACCGTTAGCCCTGGGAACAAGCCAGCCGGCGACGGAGGTTATGGTGGAAACCTTCCGCGGTACACCTTATGATACGGGATATGATTTGACGAAGCTGGCAGAGATTGCCGAGTATTTCCGGCCGATCCGTGAAGAATCCTTGGCAAGCGGGCTGTTGAATCCGAAGGTATTGGGGGTTAATATTAAGACCCTGCAGTATCAGGTTCCGGGCGGTATGCTTTCCAACCTGGTGAGCCAGCTTAAAGAGGCAGGCAAGGAAGATAAGTACCAGGAAGTGCTTGAGGAGATCCCGAGAGTGCGCAAGGACTTCGGCGAGCCGCCGTTAGTTACTCCTTCTTCCCAGATTGTAGGTACGCAGGCAGTAATGAACGTGATTTCCGGCGAGCGTTATAAGCTGGTTCCCAAGGAGTCCAAGAAGATTATGATGGGCGAGTTCGGACAGACGGTTAAGCCGTTTAATCCAGAGGTGCAGAAAAAGATTATCGGAGATGAAACGCCGATTACCTGCCGTCCGGCGGATTTAATTGAGCCGGAACTGCCTAAATTTGAGAAGGAATGTGCACAGTGGAAGCAGCAGGATGAGGATGTACTCTCCTATGCACTGTTCCCGGCGGTAGCCAAGGAGTTCTTCCAGTACCGCGAGGCACAGCAGACAAAGGTAGACCAGGCGGTTGCGGATAAGGAGAGCGGAGCTTATCCGGTGTAAGATAAAAAATATCGGGGATGCAGTGATTGGCTGCATCCCCGATGTTTTTTTGACGGTTAAATATCTAAAAACTCAAAATCCTCATCCGTTTCGTCTTCCGGGTTTTCTTTGCTTTCCGGCTCAGTAAAAGCTTCCGGCATATTATCTGCGGCTGCTGTGCTGTAGCCGGTTTGTGCCTGTGCAGAGGTTCTTCCAACGGAGGATGTCGGCCCATTGGTTCTGTCATCAGTTGGTGTCTGCATATTAGCCCTGTTATCCTGCGGTTCGTCAAATTCCATGGACTCAAAATCTTCTTCGGAAAAGTCCTCATGCAGGCTTTCACGGTTCTGTGTCGTCTGCTGTATCTGCGCTGTGTTTTTTGGCGGATAGCCTTCGGCGTCGCTTTCTTCTTCTCCGCGCAGGTATCGTTCTTCGCGGCTGAGTTCACGTCTTCTGGAGGTTCTCTCCGGTTCTGCACCGTCCTTTGTCCGATTCCGGTCATGTGGAGATTCCGGTTTGCGGAAAACTAAGAGTACGACAACGATAATCAGCAGAATGGCCACAACCGCAGCCAGGGCGATAATCAGGTAAAGACGGATCTTATAGTCTTCCAGCAGGTTATTATAATCCTCGGCTACCTTGATGTAATCTTCCTGTGTAATTCCGGTATCCATCGCCGGGTCCTGGAAGTAGCGCTGAATGGTTTTTTCGGTTAAATCGTAGCGGTAGAAGTTCTTCTCTCCTGCGGCATTCATGGCATAGAATACACAGTACTGATGATCGCTTTCTGCTGTCCAGATAAATCCGGTGGCCTTATAGCCGTCGATATCAATGGTGGTTGCTGTAAAGCCTTCCGGTAAGGTCACGCCTTCCTCCGGAGGCAGGATGGTGATGGCCTTTGCTGCGGCTTCCAGACTGACGCCCTGAAGCGCGGTATCGGGAACGGCGGATTCCCCGCCTTCGCTCTTATTTACGGAAATCGTGTAATTTTTTACGGTGATTCCGTCGGAAGCGGTGACTTTGATGGTTATGGTATTTTCACCCATCTGCAGGCCTTCGTTTCCTTCGATGGCTACGGTAGAGCCTTCGGCAGCCAGTGCCTGTACGTCCACGCTTTCCACATCCATTCCCACATGGATGGAATAGGTATCGATGGCTGGGGAGAATGCCGGGGTCAGGGTTCCGGGGACTACCGCAAGGGAGGCTAAAAAGCCGTCGCCTGCGGCTATGCTTTCCGTACCGGCTATGGTGATGGTTGAAGTTCCCTGATGGCTGATGGTTACGGCCTGGGTATCATTGTCATAAACTTCACAGGAAGTAATGGTAATCTGACTGGTTCCCGGCTTTAACGCCCGAAATTTCATGGTAAATACAATGTTTTTTAAATCTCCGGCATCCGGTCCTCCGTGGGCACGCAGTGCGCCTGCCCCTCCTTCCACGCTGTTTCCTTCGATAAACTCCAGCGCCGCGGCGTCGTAGGCCAGCATAATTTCTGCCCGGCCTAAGGAGGCGTCGGCGTTGACCCGCATATTTACGCTTACTTCCTGCCCGACCTCCGTATTGGGGTCGGTGAACATAATCTTTCCTGTAGCTGCCATGGAAACCACTGGAACCATAAGAACCAGCATACATGCCAGGAGAAGCCCTGACAGAATTCGTCTTCGTGTTGTTTTCATTTCCTGATTCTCCACTCTAATTACTTTAAAATTCCGCCGCCGAATAGGCGGCATTAATTTATGTCATCCCGTCAAACCAAGGATAAAAGGATTTGGATTGCGGAAAAACTTATGGTACGATGGTCACGTTGCTTCCGCCCGGTCCGGTGTGAACGGTTCCGGAGGATGTCGTTCCTGACGACGGATTTCCCGGCCCGGCCGACGGGGCTTCGGTGCTGCCTCCTGACGTGCCGCTTCCCGGGGCAATCACGCCGCTTCCGCCGTTTCCTCCTGCTGAAACACCGTTTTGCTTCGTAATACGCAGGCGGTATTCGCGGACAGCGCCGTTCTGGGCAGTTACGGTGACCTTTACTTCGGTAACTGCGGTATTTAAGGCAATCGTACCTGTTCCGGCAACTACGGATGTCGAATCCGCCGCAGCCGCATAGAGGATGATGCTGCTTTCATTATTGCCCACATTGACGTCATAGGTCAGGGTATCCGGGCTGAATGCAGGAGAGAGGTTGTAGCCGTTGATGGTAAGGCTTTGCAGCTTGTTATTCGGGCTTCCTCCTCCGTCCGGTCTTGCACAGGCATTTTCCGGCATATTGCGGTAGACAGGGATAGAAAAACGCATAACGGTTTTGCGCATGGTTTCGTTATAGGCATCTGCCATCTTTGCGCCCTCGGCCGCCGCACCTTCAACATTGGTCATGTACTGATGCTTGTAGAGATTTGTTCCCTGCACATTAAACTTTTTCAGGTAAAATGTATTCTGTCCGGCTTTCATATAATTCTGCCCGTACTGGAGGGCACCTCCGATAATGGATTTATCCGCGCTGTCCCAGGGCCGCAGGTAATTTCCTGCCTGGGAAGCGTACCATAATCCCCTCTGGACAGCCGTCATGCCGTTGCTGGCATAGGCTTCAAAATTAAAGAAATTATAGTAACCGCTTTTTCCTGAGATGGAATCGGATTTTCCGTCCCGCCCCTGTTCCTGAAGTATCATTGCCGTAAGGACGTAAGGGCTGACGCCGGACTGTGCACCGGCTTCAAGAAGAATATCCACATACGGTGCCGATGTCCCGGTAAAACCGGTATTTCCTGAAGGATTTTGTGTCGTCTGACCAGATTCCGGGGACAAACCTCCCGGCCCCACCGTGCCGGAGCCGCTGTCATTTCCGGGAACGGTTGCGGAAGGTGCGGTCTGTGACGTCGGGGGAGTTCCAGGCGTTCCCGGCTGCTGTGCGCTCCCGTTTGTTCCGGAAGCGGCAGGTGCACCAGCACCGTTTGTTCCGGTATTTTCTCCGGGTCCCACAAGGGCAACCGAATCCGTCACCTGATTGGTTTGGTGGCGGCTGACGGAGAGTCCGTCCTTATTTTGGCTGAGATTTGCTCCCGGGGAAATGCCCAGCCATACATCGGAGAATGCACCGCTTCCATTTGTGCCGGAAGAAGTTTGGTTTTGTGTTCCGGAGTTTCCGGCTGTTCCCTGGCTGTAACCCGGCCCGTAATTACTGCCCGAACCTTTAGTACCGGAGGGATTGTTTTCCGAAGACCCCGTCCCTAAAGATGAATCTCCCGGCCCGGTTCCGGTGCTGACGCCGGTGTTTGTCTGTCCGGTATTTCCTGTGCCTGAAGTCTGGCCGCTTCCCGTGTTTCCCGTTCCCGAAATCTGTCCGCCCAGAACCGTCCCGGTTCCCTGATAAGCGCCGCCGACGCTTCCGTTTCCTTCCAGAAATGTTCCCTTAACCATGGAAGAAAGTCCCTCTCGGGTATGTATGGAGGCATCGTAGTCCTGTAAAAGGAACTGGAAAATATAAGTTTCGTTTAAGAAATTTCTGGGGTCCATGTAATAGCGGATAATATCCTCGCTTGCGGCAACCCATGAACTTCCGTCAAACCCCGGCCACGTTCCGGTCGTCCAGTCATAGGCCCCCGGTGCCGTGGATTTCCAGGAGGAAGGGCTGCTGCTGGCAACCAGGTTTCTTCCCACCAGGCTTTCGTTTTGAATCACTTCATTCCAGTCCAGCCCCGTGTCAAAGGCGGTAAACACCCACTGCGGGTAACGAGCGTGAAGTGCTCTGAGGGCAGGGCGGTAGGATTCCGGAAATCCCTGGCCGTTTAAGTAGGCTTCAAAATCCGTATCGCTGGTGTTGGAGGCGGAGGAAGAAGTGATATAGCTTCCCTGAACATATCCTGTCGCCGCCTCACCCGCGGTTCCCGTAAAACGTATCTGATACCATAAGCTTTTGTCGGCAGCCGTAGCCTCATTCAGGACGGTAACGGTCGTCCCATAAGAAAGCTTTCCCACAATGGTGTTTGCTGTTCCGGGAGCGCTTCGTACATTCAGTGACGTTGCCGAAACTAAAGCCGTTCTTTCCGCCCCGTAGCTTATCCCCGAAAAACCGCTGTTTTTAAAGGAAAAACAAAAAGGCTGGCCAAGGAGCATCAGCAGGCTCAGTCCAAGGCTAAGGATTTTTTTCCAATGTTTTTTCATCTTGTACTCCTAATTTTTCCAAATCTCCCTGAAAAAACCCATGTTTCTTCCTCTTTATTGGAAGGAAAAAATGAGAATTATGCGGAATTACTGTTAAAAATGTTAAATTATTCGCTTTTCTATTATAATGATAAACTTCCTATACGTCAACAAAATCAAAAAAAGTTCATCGTAGAAATAGGAATTTGTAAGTTTTGAGTTAAGTTTTGTAAGGAAAATGAAAGGTTGAAGTGACGGTGAACATGTGAACAGCAACAGGTTGAAAAAGTAGTCCAGACACGATTTTCTGTGCTTTTTCATACGATAATCTATAGATAGAGTAATAAAAAATCAATCTGGGAGGGTTTTATGTGTGGAATCGCAGGCTTTTACCAGCCAGAGAAAGACTATCAATCAACCAGAGATTATGCCTGCAGGATATTGAGCAAAATGAGCAGCGTACTGGGGCACAGGGGGCCGGATTCTTCAGGAATATGGCTGGGGAAGGAAGGCGGGCTTGCCCATGCGCGGCTGGCCATTATTGATTTAATCGGCGGCGGGCAGCCCATGATAAAGCGCCTTGGCGATCAGCCGGCTGCCATAGTCTATAACGGAGAACTCTACAATACCGAGGAGGTGCGAAAGGATCTGCTGCATCTGGGCTATGGTTTTGAAACCAGCAGCGATACGGAAGTTCTGCTTAATGCCTATCTTGCGTTTGGCCCGGATTTTGTCAAACGCCTGAACGGTATCTTTGCCTTTGCCGTGCTGGACAGCCGAAAAAGACAGATAATGCTTTGCCGGGATCGGGCGGGGGTTAAGCCGCTTTTCTATACCAGGCAGGGCGGGGAACTGATTTTTGCCTCGGAAATCAAGGGAATTTTTGCCCATCCCGAAGTCGTTCCCCGATTAAAGAAGGAAGGTTTACAGGAGATTTTTTCTATCGGCCCGGCAAGGATTCCCGGTTCCGGGGTGTTTGACGGGATAAAGGAAGTGCTTCCGGGACATTATCTTATTGCGGATGCATCGGGAATGAAGGATTGCTGCTACTGGAAGCTGGAAAGCCGTCCGCATAAGGACAGCCTGGAAGAAACCGTAGAAAAGACGTCCTTTCTTATCCGGGATTCCATCCGGCGGCAGATGGTGTCGGATGTGCCGATCTGCACGTTCCTTTCCGGCGGGATTGACAGCAGCGTGGTTTCTGCGATCTGCGCCGGGGAGTTAAAGAAAAAGGGAAAGCAGCTCCACACCTTTTCCTTTGATTTTACGGGCAATGATCAGTTCTTTCAGGCGAATGACTTCCAGCCCTCCCGCGACCGCCCCTATGTGGAAATGATGGTTAAGTTCTTAGAATCCAACCACCATTATCTGGAATGTTCCAGCACCGTGCAGGCCGACCGGCTTTATGACTCTGTTCTTGCCCATGATCTTCCGGCGATGGCTGACGTCGATTCCTCTATGCTTCAGTTTTGTTCTATGGTAAAAGATACCTGCAAGGTGGCGCTGACCGGGGAATGTGCGGATGAAATCTTCGGCGGTTATCCCTGGTTTCATAAGGAAGAGTTTTTCAGCGCAAATACCTTTCCCTGGTCGATTCATCCCGGGGCGCGTCAGGTGCTTTTAAAAGACGAGGTGCTTGACGAACTGAAGATGGAGGAATTTATCCGGGAAACCTACGAAGTTTCCGTAGCCGAAACGCCGCGTCTGGAAGGCGAGAGTAAGACCGAAGCCCGGCGCAGGGAGATTTCTTATCTGAATCTTCGCTGGTTTATGCAGACGCTGTTAAACCGGATGGATCGAACCAGTATGTATTCCGGGCTGGAAGCGAGGGTTCCTTTTGCCGATCACCGGATTATCGAGTATGTCTGGAATGTTCCCTGGGAATGGAAAACCGCGGGCGGTGTGGCAAAATCCCTTCTCCGCCAGGCAAGCCGGGGACTGGTGCCGGAGGAAGTCCTCTTCCGGAAGAAATCTCCCTATCCCAAGACCTATGACCGGGGATATGAGGCTCTGCTTGCAGAACGCATAAGGGAAATGGCCGGGGACAGTCATTCTCCGGTGATGAACTATCTGGACAGGAAAAAACTGGAAGCCTTTTTACAGGCACCATCCGATTACGGAAAACCATGGTACGGGCAGCTGATGGCAGGGCCGCAGATGCTGGCTTATATTTTACAGATTAATTTCTGGATGGAAAAATTCAGGGTGGGATAAGTGTTCGGCAAAATTTGTACTTTCCATTGCAGGGATGAAATGTTATATTGGTAATAGAGGCAGAAGTACATGCCGGGACAAAGGAAAAGAGGTGGAAGGCAAATGCAGATTGAGCGAATTTATATCAAAAATTTTAAATCCATCCGGGAAATGGAAATTGAGGGTATCGAGCGTGCGTTGATTCTGGTAGGGAAGAATAATACAGGGAAAACTTCGATTATTGATGCTCTGCGGGCAGTTTTTGGCATTTACCAGGTATCGGAAAAGGATTTTAATATAAAAAAGCAAAATATTGAGATTGGTATTACCCTGCGTCTGACCGAAGAAGACTTACATCATCTTCATCGGCTGGGGAGGGTAAGCCTTTATAAACGATATGAGGTCTGGAAAAGGGATTTCTGTGCAAAACTGCCGTCTTACCATGAGGGAAAGATTTCTTTTACCGGGGTAATTAACTGGAAAAAGGAAGTGCGCTACAATGACGGGTATAAAAAAGATAACCCGAAAATACCGGAAATTTTTCCGCGGGTTTATTCTATTGACACCGAACGCAAGCTTTCCCAGTTTCAGGAAGATTTACTGATGTTTCGGGAAGATGTGCAGTTAGAGCAGCTTCGTGCCCGCAGCTGTATATTCAGTCAGGCCAAAACCTGCAACCAGTGCTTTCAGTGTATCGGACTGATTCATCAGAAGATGCCTTCCGAATTAAATATTGCAGAAACAGCCCGTTTGCTGGAATATAAGATGTATCAGCTGAATATCAAAGATTTTGAAGAAAAAGTGAACCGAAACTACCGGAAAAACGGCGGTCATGAGAAGCTGTTATTTACCTTAAACTGCAATACCCAGGAAATGTTTAAAATTAAAGCAGAAACCTGCCGTGAAGAAGGGGAGGAAACCTGTCCGATAGAATATCTTAGTAATGGGATGCGCAGTCTTTATATGCTTTCCATGCTGGAAACCTACACCGATGACGAAACCAAAATACCCAGTATTATTATTGTTGAAGATCCTGAGATTTTTCTCCACCCGCATTTACAGAAAATTTCCGGGGAAATCCTTTATCGGCTGTCGAAGAAAAATCAGGTGGTTTTTACTACGCATTCGCCGAATCTTCTGCCGAATTTTACCAGCCGTCAAATCCGTCAGATTATTCTGGATGAAAAATTTTATTCGATTGTCAATGAAAGGGCGGATATTGACAGCATATTAGATGCCCTGGGCTATGGCGCTAATGATTTTATGCACACGAATTTTGTCTTTATTGTCGAAGGAAAACAGGATAAGAGCCGCCTTCCGCTTCTGCTGGAAAAGTATTACTCGGAAATTTATGACAGTGAAGGACGTTTGCAGCGGATATCCATTATCACAACAAACAGCTGTACGAATATTAAAACCTATGCCAACTTAAAATATATGAATCAGGTCTATATCCGCGATCAGTTTTTAATGATCCGTGACAGCGACGGAAAAGATGCCGAAGAACTGGCTGACCAGCTTTGCCATTACTATGAGGCAAGGAACCAGGAGGACATCGATAAGCTTCCCCGGGTGACCAGGAAAAATGTGCTGATCTTAAAGTACTATTCCTTTGAAAACTATTTCCTCAACCCGCGGATTATGGCAAAACTGGGCATTGTTAAAAGCGAAGAAGATTTTTACGAAATTCTTTGGGAAAAATGGCAGGATTATCTTTGGAAGCTGAAGAGCGGAAAAAAACTGGTTGCAGCGATTGGAAAGAACTTAGAAAGTATACAGGATATCAAAGATCATATGGAAGATATCCGTATCCATCTGCGCGGCCATAATCTCTACGATATTTTTTACGGTCCCATGAAAAAAGATGAGACTTACCTTCTGCACCAGTATATTGAACTCGCACCCAGGGATGATTTTAAGGATATTTTGGATACAATTGATACATTTCCTTATTTTAACAGCCGAAAGCTTGCTGCCGCGGACCTATAGTACACCAGTCATTCCCTGATTGACATTTTTCATCTCGTGTTATATAATCCATATAACAAGCGTGCAGTCAACGAAAGATGGTGAACCAATGATTTTAAAGATTGATTTTAACAGTGACGAAGCTTTTTACCTCCAGCTCTGCAATCAGATTATTCTGGGGATTGCTATGGAAACGTTCTGTGAAGGGGACCCACTGCCGTCGGTGCGAAGTTTGGCAGATCAAATCGGCATTAACATGCATACCGTAAATAAAGCCTATTCTATTCTGCGCCAGGAAGGGTTTGTTAAGCTGGATCGGCGCAGGGGTGCCGTCATCAGCCTGGATGTGGATAAACTTCAGGCAATAGAAGAACTTCGGCGGAATTTATACGTGGTTCTCGCCCGGGGTATTTGCAGAAACATATCCCGGAGGGAAGTACACCCGTTGGTTGATGAAATTTATAATGTGTTTTCAAAAAACTCCGGCACAGAAGCGGAGTGAGGAGGATACTCATGCTATGTGAGAATTGTAAAAGCAGGGAAGCGAATATTCGCTATACCGAAGTGATTAACGGTGTAAAGACCGAACATAATCTGTGTTCCCAGTGCGCCAGGGAGATGGATATGGGGCATTATTCGGCGATCTTTGACGGAGATTTCCCCTTAGCAAAGCTTCTCTCCAGCCTTTTGGGCTTAGAGGAAAGCAATCAGAAGGAGGATAAGCTTCAGCAGATCAGCTGTCCGGTGTGCAGAACCAGCTACCAGGACTTTGTCGAAAACAGCCGTTTTGGCTGTCCCGACTGCTATAATGTATTCGACCTTTTGATTGGCGATAAGATTAAAAAGCTTCAGGGCAATGACAGCCATAAGGGAAAAACTCCGAAATTCAGGAAGATGGAGCCGGTTTCGGCAGTGACCAGAAATCCGGACGGCCAGGCGGACATGGAAGGAGAAGTATCCAGCAGGGAAGAAACGCTTGCCCTGTTAAAAGCGAGGCTTCAGGAAGCCATTGAAAAAGAAGAATATGAAGAAGCAGCCGGCTATCGGGATCAGATTCGGGCGTTAAAGCGGGAGGAAGAGCAAAATGCTTAAATGGTTTGAACAGGAAACGAAGGATGAGCCGAACATTGTAAGCAGCCGGGTACGGCTGGTGCGCAACTGGGATCAGTACCGTTTTCCCAAGACCCTTACCCCACAGGAGGGGGAAGAACTGGTTAAGCGTCTGGAGTTCGGGCTGAAAAACCTGGAAGAACTGGACGGAACCCAGTATGAATATGTTTATCTGGAAGAACTTGATGAATTAAGCCGCAGGGCACTGCGGGAGAGGCGGATCTTAAATTCTGCCATTTTAAATAAAAAAGAAATTGTCGGACTGATTGTGTCCAAGGATGAGAGCACCAGCCTGGTATTAAACGGCGATGACCACATCCGTATGCAGTTTCTTAGCGCAGGTCTTTGTCTTAATGAGCTGTGGAACCGGGCAGATAAGCTGGATGATTACATTAATGCCCGGTTTTCCTATGCGTTTGATGAAAAATACGGGTATTTAACCTCATTTCCCACCAATGTGGGAACCGGGCTTCGGGCTTCGGTCACGCTTCACCTGCCCACGCTTTCCCAGGGGAAGAAATTTTCCAGCCTGGTAGGGGAGATGAGCCGCTTTGGCCTTACCCTGCGCGGCGTCTACGGGGAAGGCAGCGAAAACTACGGTGCCCTCTTTGAAGTTGCCAACCAAAAGACCCTGGGGCTTACGGAGCAGGAGATTCTTGATCTGGTGGCGAGGATGGCAAACCAGCTAAACCGCCAGGAAAAGCAGGTGCGGGAGGCAACCCTTTCCAGTCATCGGCTGGAGCGGGAGGACGAGGTTTATAAGTCCTACGGTGTGTTAAAGTATGCCCGGAGATTATCGGCAAAGGACGGGATGACCTTCCTTTCTCAGCTGATGGCCGGGGCGGATGACGGGCTGATTCAGTTTGCTGACCCCTGCTCTGTCTACCGCATGATGCTGGGCATTCAGCAGGCGAATCTGATGAAGCTTTCCCACAAGCCTTTGGGGAAGGATGAACTGGATATGGCCAGGGCGGAATATGTGAGAAAGGAACTGCCCGAACTGGCCTAAAAGCCTGAATTATGATAAAGAACAGAGGAAACAAAAAAGGAACAACAATGGAAGATAGAGGAGGAACGCTGGTTTATGATCGACCGATTTACAGCGAAAGCCAGGGAAGCCATTAACCTTGCCGCCGATGCGGCGACTACCCTGGGACATCATTATGTAGGAACCGAGCACTTGCTAATCGGACTGCTCCATGAGGGTACGGGAGTGGCCGCAAAGGTGCTGGAGGAAAGCGGAATAGAGGAAGAAAAAGTGATGGAACTGGTGAGCCAGCTTATCTCGACCAACACTATGGTTAAGATGGTAGAGCAGAGCGGCTATACCCCCAGTGCCAGAAGGGTTCTGGAAAACAGTTACAAGGAGGCCGTGCGCTTCCGTGCGCCCTTAATCGGAACCGAACATCTTTTGATTGCCATGATTAAAGAGGGCGACTGTGTGGCAACCCGCCTGCTGAATACCCTGGGAATCAGTATTCAGAAGCTTTATATTGACCTGCTCTCGGCCATGGGCGAGGATGCCCCGGCAGGAGCAAGAGAAGATTTTCCCGGAGGCCGCACACAGGCAAGAGGAAGAAGCAATACCCCCACACTTGATAATTTCAGCCGCGATCTGACCGAACTTGCCCGGGAAGGAAAGCTTGATCCGGTGATTGGCCGTGAGGACGAGATTGGACGGGTCGTGCAGATTTTAAGCCGCAGGACGAAGAATAATCCGTGTCTGATCGGTGAGCCGGGCGTGGGAAAGACTGCCGTTGTCGAAGGGCTTGCCCAGATGATTGCTGACGGCGACGTTCCGGAAACGATTCTGGAAAAGCGGGTGGTTACCCTGGATTTATCCGGCATGGTTGCCGGATCAAAGTACCGGGGAGAATTTGAAGAGAGAATCAAGCGGGTGCTCAAAGAGGTGATGGAAGATGGACAGGTTCTTTTGTTCATCGATGAAATCCATACCATTATCGGTGCCGGAGGAGCAGAGGGGGCAATTGATGCGTCCAATATCTTAAAGCCTTCTTTGGCAAGGGGTGAGATCCAGCTTATCGGCGCGACCACCATTGAAGAATACCGCAAGTACGTGGAAAAAGATGCAGCCTTGGAGCGGCGCTTTCAGCCGGTGACCGTAGAGGAACCCGGGGTGGAGGAAAGCATTGCCATCTTAAAGGGGCTTCGCGGACGGTATGAAGATCATCACAAGGTGACTATTACCGACGGGGCCTTAGAAGCCGCCGCCAAGCTGTCTGCAAGATATATCAATGACCGTTTCCTGCCGGATAAGGCCATCGACCTGATCGATGAGGCTTCCTCCAAGGTTCGTCTGTCCAGCTTTATGGAGCCGGAGGAGATTAAAGCCTTAGAGCAGGAAATTGAAGCATTAGAAAAGAATAAAGAAGCCGCCATTAAAGCCGAAGCCTACGAAAAGGCCGGAGAGATTAAGAAAAAGCAGGCGAAAAAGCGGGAAAAAATCGAAAAAATCCGTGCAAAATGGGAGAAGGAAAAGGTCAGCCGCAAGCTTGTGGTCGATGAAAACCAGATTGCCGATGTGGTTGCCGGGTGGACGAAGATCCCGGTAAGAAAGCTAGAGGAAGAAGAGTCCGAGCGCTTAAGAAAGTTAGAATCCATCCTTCATCAGCGCGTGGTCGGTCAGGAGGAGGCCGTGACATCCATTTCCAAGGCAATCCGCAGGGGCAGGGTAGGATTAAAGGACCCGAAGCGCCCCATTGGCTCCTTCCTGTTTTTAGGGCCTACGGGCGTGGGAAAAACAGAACTTTCCAAGGCTCTCGCCGAGGCGATGTTTGGAACGGAAACGGCGCTGATTCGGGTGGATATGTCGGAGTACATGGAAAAGCACAGCGTTTCCAAGATGATCGGGTCACCGCCAGGCTATGTGGGCTATGACGAAGGCGGGCAGTTAAGCGAGAAGGTGAGGAGAAACCCCTATTCGGTGATTCTGTTTGATGAGATTGAAAAAGCCCACCCGGATGTGTTTAATATCCTGCTCCAGGTGCTCGACGACGGGCATATCACGGATGCGCAGGGAAGAAAGATTGACTTTAAAAATACGATTTTAATTATGACATCCAATGCGGGGGCAGAGAATATTATCTCGCCGAAGCGCCTGGGATTTGCTTCGGTGAATGACGAGAAGGCAAATTATACCCTGATGAAGGATCGGGTGATGGAAGAGGTTAAGCGGCTGTTTAAGCCGGAGTTTTTAAACCGAATTGACGATATTATCGTATTCCATCAGCTGAATAAGGAGCACATGGATCAGATTGCCGGGATTATGCTGGATGTGATTTTGAAGCGGACGAAGGAGCAGATGGATATCCGTCTAACCGTGGATGAAGAGGCCAGGAAAGTGCTGATTGATAAAGGATATGACGAGAAGTACGGGGCAAGGCCGCTGCGCAGGACGATTCAAAATATGCTGGAGGATAAGCTGGCAGAGGAAATTCTTGACGGTAAGGTGAAGAAAGGGGATCTGGTACAGGTATCCGGGAAAGACGGGGAACTGGTGTTTATTGGAACAGAGGCGGTTGTAGTTTAGGAAGAAGTTTTATTTTTCGCTGGTTATTTTTAGGAGATTCATGTATAATGGTAATGGGAAATGTATTTTCCTGTAACGGATAAGTAGATTAATACACTAGGAGGGCAAAAGGATGCCGGGAATTGAAGCGTTGATTCAGACGGAACAGGACGGGAGCATCAGCTTTGGAAATTTTTCGCTGAATGAAAAGTCGAAGAAACAGGATTTTGAGCATCAGGGTGATTTGTATAAGGTGAAGACATTTTATGAGATAACGAAGTTAGAGCGGAACGGGATGTTTGTGTATGAGTCGGTTCCGGGAACGGCGGTGGATCATTTTACGGAGAACGATGAAGGGGTTTCCTGCCGGGTGGAGGGCTATAAGACTTCACAGGTTACGGTGCAGCTTGAGGAGGAAACACCTTATCAGATCTTTGAAAATGGTGAGCTGACGGCAGAGATTACCACGAATGTGAGTGGGAAGCTGGCTGTGAATCTGGATCTGGAGGACGGGAAGCCGATTGATCTTGAGATTGTTAAGGCATAGG
>Ga0137306_102706_pt1 | contig 14379 bp, 17 predicted proteins | sample Inofroosms_March_FD_97187 | JGI IMG/M metagenome (GOLD analysis project Ga0137306, IMG submission 97187) | Mouse cecal microbial communities from Vienna, Austria - N-Acetylneuraminic and N-Acetylglucosamine D2O microcosms_March | ecosystem: Host-associated > Mammals > Digestive system > Large...
CTCCATTTCCGCGGTTTCTCTGCCATTTAAGGAAAATAGTTACTGTTCACACGTTCACAGTGACGAAAAACAAACTTTAACCCCTGTACCAGCAAAACCGGAGTTGCAAAGCTTACTACTAATAGGACGGCGGCGGCTGTTATTTTCTGAATATCTAACTGCAAAAACCAGTGTGCAAAAAGATGAGGAAGCAGATAAATCGAGGAATCCGGGTAAGAGCCTGCCAGAAGATAGGCTTCCCGGTAAACCCGAAAAGCGTTCACCAAAACAACGGTTCCCACCAGTCCAAAACTTCCCCGCAGACCGGGCAGGGTAATAAAAAACAAACTTGCCGCTGCTCCAGCCCCATCCATCTTCGCCGCCTCATAAAGTTCCTGCGGGATTGCCCCAAGACCGGCAAGCCATAAAACCATGGCATAACCCATGTGTTTCCAGAGATAGGTAACGATAAGAACCGGAAAGGCCCGGGAAGAAAATGCCCAGTCCACGTCCCAGTTCTGCCCGCTCACCCTGGTCAGAAGCTGGTTGACCACGCCCTCCGGGCATAAAAAGATCCTCCACACAAGAACCATACTTGCCGCCGGAACCGTCATAGGAAGGACAAGGGTTGTACGGAATAATGTATAAATTCTGCTGCTTTTCGCATCTCCTGTCTTTTCTGCCCTTCTGTTCTCTGCTCTCACCGCCCTTACTGCCCCCGCGGATAAAAGGAGCGCCGCAAAAAAAGACAGGCTCATCAGCATAGGGATGCACACGGCAAGGAAATGCGCCGTGTTCCCTGCTGCCAGCCGAAACGGCGGATTATCCAGCACAGTCCGGTAATTATCAAGTCCCACAAACGACCCTCCCATGGCATCCTGAAACGAACGTTTTACAACATCCAGAAAAGAAACTACCGAAAACCAAACAACACCGATTAGACTTGGCGCAAGGAAAAGCCAGGGAATGATCCTGCGCCTCTTTATCCGCTTATCCGGCAGAACCAAAGAAGCATTTTCTGCACGGTTTCGCTTACTCGGCAAGGTAAACCGACAGCTTCCTGAAAATCTTCTCCGCCGCCTGGCCGGCACTTTCTTTGTCTTCCAGATAATCCTTTGAACCTTCCACAATCATCTTCATCACATTTTCATCCACCAGAACAGGAACGGTAAGCTTTTGCATCTGTTCGACAAGTTCCTTGCGGACAGCTTTTGGGGGCCATTCGGCGTGCAGTTCATAATCTTTTCCGTCCGAACCTTCCCATCCCCGATAACCGACGCTTATCACATAGCCGTTCGTTTCTTTTTCGGTCAATGCTTCAAGAGCTTTCTTATTCACCGGAAAACCGTCGTACAGCTCTTCTTTCTGCACTTCATAGGAGAGCAGACAACGGATGAATTCCCGTGCCAGTTCGGCATTCTGCGTTGAACGGTTAATTCCTGCCATGCCGGACGGCAGATAGAGATTTTTCACCGGTTTCATCTCTATCCCCGGGCGCTGCTTTTTTACCTGCGCCGGGATGCACAGATCCCCCAATCCGTCCAGACATTCCAGCCCGCTGGCACACTGGCCTGCGTCAAAATTCACAGCGCTTCCTGTAAGTCCGTTAGCGGCAACATTGTTGCTCACCCATTTTTCCTCCATCTCACTTTCGGAGGTAAATATCGTTTTCGATCCATTGGCCTCTCCCAGGGCTTTCACCGTTTCCAGATACTCATGCAGTCCCTCCGGGGTACGGATTTTCCCTTCCAGAAATAATTCCGGGTACTGTACACAGGCAATTTCCCGCAGTAAATTTTCATAATTTTCAGCAGCAAGCAGGGGCTTTTCCCCCGCATAGTCAGCCATCGCCTGTAAGCCGTCATAGGCATCCACAGCTTCGGCTTCCCCTAAAAGCAGAGGAACATAAACCCTTGACGGAATCTGGTAAACGGCTCCATCCTCCATGGTAAATCCATCCGTAAAATTCCCCGAAATAATCCCCTCTTCTTTCATTTCTCCTACCAGATCGCTGATATCCATCAATATCCCTTTTTCCACATAAGACTCTGCGGGAAGCCCGTCCAAAATCAGCACATCCGCGCCTTTTTTGCTCAGCAGTTCTGTATTTAAACTCTGAATCACCTCTTCGCCTGCCGCCTCTCCATCTTCCACAGCCGTCCTGAGTTCCACCTTCACTTCCGGATGCTCGCTCTGAAACTGGGAAGCCGCCTGTCGTACGGTGGAAATATCGTTAAGACTGTAAACCGTCAGCACAGAAGGCGGAACCGCCAGCATATCCGGATCATACACATAGTGGAAAACCGAGATTCCCTTCCCGCCCGTCGAGGTAAATACCCCATAATAATCCTGTGCGTTTTCGTAATTCTGATCATTTCCTGCAAAAAAACCGCTGAGATTTAAACTGCGCATCCCCATATGGTTTAAACTTCCGTCAATTAAAATCTCCCAGAGTGTCCCACCCTTATGCAGATGGGCAAGCCCGGTTTCTCCCGCGGCATAGACGCCCCCGTTTCCGTCGCCAAACAGTTTTAACCCTTCTTTTGAAGATTCAACTTCCTCAAGCCCGGCAATGTCCGTCATCTGCCCGCTGCTTAAATCATAGCGCACCAGACGTTCCCCCTGCACGGTGGTAAATGAATCTTTATCGCCAAATCCCCGAGCATCACTGGTCGTTCCGGAAAAGTCCTTGCTCATTGTCAGAAGACGCTCCCCCAAAGGCGTACAGAGATAAACTTCATAATAATCGTAAACCAGAAGATTTCCATTTTCCAGAACTTCGATTTTCGGCGGAATCAGCCCGTAATCCCTGCCCTCCTCGGGCAAAAACAGTTCCGAAAGAATCTCCTCTGCCCCGTTGTTACCCTGATTATCAGCCTGCACTTTCAGCAGATGAAAGCGATAGTCCGCATCCGTTCCTCCCAGATAATATCTGCCGTCAGCGCCGTAAGCCACAAGTTCCATATCCAGACCGTGTTCTTTCAGCAAATCCTTTCCTGCCCAGGCTTCATCCTTTTCCCATTTGCTGTCCCGATAAAGATAGCGGAAGGCATCAGCAACATAGCCAGAAGCATCACGTTCAACGGTATACAGTTCAAGCACATCTTCCTCCCCCCGGAAAAACCCGATCAGGCTCTGTTCCTGTACCTCCTCTGGAAGTTCCATCTCGATTTCCCGGTAGCGTCCCATAGCTTCTGTAGGGTTTTCTCCTTCGCCGCTGCCGTCCGGATTTGCAGCATTTTTTTCTTTGGAAGGATTTTCTTTAGAAGAACCATTCTCCCCTGCCTGTTCTCCAGCCATACTGCTGGTGCCGACACTTTGTCCGGTTTCCTTCTGGCATCCGCAGATAAGCCCTGCCGTCAGTGCCGCAGCCAGGATACAGGCCGCCATATTTTTCAGCTTTTTCACGCACTTTTTCCCATGGGTCTGTACATGCGCTTGTCGATTTCTTTCTGTTCTCATCACAGATTTTCCTCTCCTTTTCGTTTTCACTTGTCCTTGCATTTGTCTTTTGTTTTTTACATTCGATTTTTCTTTCCGATAGAAAATCAATGCTTAATCTCTGTAACTTCTATTTTACATGCAGAATCTCTAAAAAACCTGAAAAGTAAAACCATTTTTTTCAAGATTTTTTAGAGAAATCTGTGCTATACTTTATTTACTGATTCCGGTTTTTCTATGCCCGGAATTTTCTGCACCGGGAATTTTCTGCATCTGGAATTTTTCTGCACCGGAATTTTCTGCATCGGGAATTTTCTGCGCCTGAAAATAAGATAAGGAGAAGCTATGAGGATATTAATTATAGAAGACGATAAGGAACTCTGCTGCCTGCTGAACATTTCCCTGATACAGGGAGGTTATGAAACGGATATTTGTCATACCGGAAGCGACGGGCTTTTTTATGCAAAACAACAGGTTTATGACACGATTGTGCTCGACCGTATGCTGCCGGAAATCGACGGACTTACGGTGCTGGAAGCGCTGCGCCGCCAAGGAATAAATACACCTGTAATTCTTGCAACGGCGCTGGACGGGATAAACGAACGCATCCGCGGACTGGACGCCGGAGCAGATGATTACCTGGTCAAGCCATTTGCGGTAGAAGAACTGATGGCCCGCATCCGTGCCGTTACCCGAAGGCCGCAGAACCTGCAGATTTCTCCTGAACTTTCGGCGTTTGGACTCTGCCTTGAACCGGATACACATCGGCTGATCTGCGGGGATGTTTCTCTAACACTTTCCAAAAAAGAATCTGCCCTGCTGGGCTATCTGATGAAAAATCCCGGGATAACCCTGCCCCGTGCAAGGATTCTTTCCTATGTGTGGGGAACTTCCTTTGAAGTGGAGGAAGGAAACCTGGACAACTACATTTACTTTCTGCGGCGGCGCCTGAAAACATTAAATGCCCCGGTAAAACTGGTTACTGTCCACGGCGTAGGCTATCGGCTGGAAGGAAAAAACACATGAACGGATTAAAACAACGTCTGACTGTACTTTATACCGCGACTACCGGGGGGATTTTGCTGATTGTCATTCTCTTGTTCTTTCTCTCCTCCATCCATAAAACACAGAATGCACAGCTTGAACAGTTCCATCTTATCTGGAATTCTTTAAGTTCCCGCTTTTTATCCGCCAATGCCTTTTCCCATGGTTTTCTGGCACAGACCGAGGCCGACTATCACCTGGTCATCCATATCCGGGAAAACGGACATGCATTTCTCTATCCGGGTGCCTGGACGCCGCCGGACAGCCGCGAATGGCTGATTGCGCAGGCGCGGGAACTGGCGGAAAACGAAGGGGTTTTTATGGATCGCTCCCCGGTTTCTTCCACGGTCGGCACCTCTTCCCTGCTGGCCTTCTCAGGAGCTCACGGAGAAAACTACTATGCCATGGTTCTTTCCGTTTCCACAAAGCACGGGATAAAAAGCCTGTGTGCCATCGCCTGGATTCCTTCCGTTTCCCGTTCGTTACGGGGGACAATGCTTTACCTTGGACTTTTATTCTTCCTGGGACTGACCGGCTTATGGCTGGTCAGCCGGAAATTTGTGGGATGGTCCTTAATTCCTGTTGAAGAAAGCCAAAAAAAACAAGCGCAGTTTATCGCTGCCGCCTCCCATGAACTGCGCTCACCCTTAGCTGTCCTGCGCTCCGGACTTGCGGCCGCCCTCACCTCGCCTTCCGAAGAAAAAAAGGACACCCTCCTGCCTCTTCTTGACCGTGAGTGTGTCCGTATGTCACGCCTGATTGACGATATGCTGCTTTTGGCCTCTGCCGATGCAAAAAACTGGAAACTTCAGTTAGAACTCGTTGATATGGATACGCTTTTGATTGATTTGCTGGAAACCTTCCAGCCGGTCTGCCGGGAAAAAGGGATTTTTCTGAAACTTGAACTTCCCGACACCTCCCTTCCGCCGATAGAAGGCGACGCCCAGAGGATAAGGCAGATTCTCCAGATCCTTCTGGACAATGCCTGCCAGTTCACCCCCGCCGGAAAATCCATCATCCTCCGCGCCGAAACCGACGATAAAAAGCATAAAATAAAGCTAAAGGTTATCGACGAAGGCTGCGGCATTGCCCCCAAGGATCGCCCCTACATCTTCGACCGCTTTTACCAGGCCGATTCTGCAAGGAGCGATAAACAGCATTTCGGCCTGGGCTTAAGCATTGCCAGAGAACTGACCAAACTCCACGGTGGCAGGATTGATGTGGGAGAGGATGAAAAGGGGAGGTGCTGCTTTACGGTTATATTTCCTTATCATGCTTATAATGAAAAATAATGAAAATAAACTTTCTGACGCAGACGGTTATTGTTCATAAGCCATCCGGTAAATTTCCACCATATCGTTCTTCTTTAATTCCCGGATTCCCGGCAGAGTTCGTTTGCCAAAATTTGTGCACTTCTCTGCCATTTCCTCAAAACGGGCAGGATCGACGTGCAGTTCCTTTAGGGAAACCGGCATCCCCAGGCTCTTAAAATACTCCTCTGTGGCGTCAATTCCTGCCAGAGCCGTTTTCATCGGATCATTTTCATCCATAGCTATCTGCCATACCTGCGCCGCATACTGGGCAAAACGTTCGGGCCGGGCCGGGCAGACATACCTTGCCCATGAACAAAACAGCGCCGAAAGCCCTGCACCGTGGGCAATCTCCGGATACATCCCGGAAAGTTCATGCTCAAGCTGGTGCACCTGCATAAAAAAGTCACGTCCAAGCCCGGTCAGACCATTGTGCGAAAGACTGCCTGCCCACATCAGCGCCGCCCTGGCTTCATAATCCCGCGGATTCTTATCCGCAATGCGACCGGCTTCAATCACTGCCTTTAACAGCCCCTCCGCCAGCCTGTCCGTAATTAAACTGTCCGTGCTCCAGCCAAAGTAACGCTCCAGCGTGTGCATCATAATATCCACCGTGCCGCAGCCCGTCTGGAACTTGCTGACGGTGTAGGTCAGTTCCGGGTTGCAGATGGAAAACAGAGGCTGGTGCGTCCAGCTGTTATAGCCGCGCTTCAGACCGCCGTCCTCATTGGTAAGCACCGCCGACTGGCTCATCTCACTGCCGGAAGCCGCCAGGGTGAGGATGACCGCTACCGGGATGTGCGCCTTGGGATCGGCTTCCCGGATAAAAAACTTCCATACATCCACATCGGGATTGCCTGCGCCGTCCCCTATGGCCTTCGCCGAGTCAATGGCACTGCCGCCACCCACGGCAAGGATGAGATCAACCTTTTCCTCCAGACACAGGGCAATCCCTTTGCGTACCAGGCTAAGCACCGGATTTGCCTGTGCCCCGCCCAGCTCGATAAAGGAAACACCGGCTTGAGAAAGAGAATCCTTTACCCGGTCAAGCAGCCCTGATTTTATCACACTTCCGCCGCCATAATGGAGGAGAACCTTGCAAAAACCGTACTCCTTAACCAGCGAACCAACCTGTGCTTCCGTATCCTTTCCAAAAATTATTCGGGTGGGGATGACGTGATCGAAATTTTTCATGATATTTAGCTCCTTTAATTAATTATTTTGGTTCCGTTTACTTTATCTTTTTCAGAAATTCACAAGGATTAATTGCTTCAATCTCCGAATTTACAAAATCTTTCTCATTTACAGTAATTATATAATCTGCACCTGCTTCCTTCGCACATTTATCCTGCAAACAATCTTCAAAGTCTTCAAAAAAATCTTTTTCTATTGCATCAATTATATCTGCTTGGGATGCACATGCAACCGAAAAAATCGTACAAATATCTCTCAAATTATTTCTTCTCTCTTTGCTGCTCTTTTTCCGCAGCACATACCATAAAGTAGAAAGTGTATGAAATGCTATTTATCCATTAAGCTTTCCTAAAGCGCATAACTCAACAATTCTAATCGATTCATTTCGATATTTATCTTCTCTGTTCGTGATATAATTAAGCAAAATATTTGTATCAATCAACACTGCCATACTTTGCATCCATAGCCTCCTCCCTTTCCTCATCATAATCTATGGATTCGGAAAACGATTTTCTGGATTCTTCCAATCTTGCAAATGCCGCTAATTTATCACTATCTCTCCTATATCTTGCTTTCGCCGGTGCAGAAATGATAAAAGGTATACTTCTCTCCCGTAATGCTGTCCTGGTAAAAGACTCATAAAAGGTCTGCTTAGTCTGTCCCATCTCATTCAGCATCTCATTCAATTCTTCATATATCGTATCTTCCAATCGAATGCTAATCGTTTTCACACCAATCAACTCCCTTGCTTTTTCCTTTATTATAACAAAAATAAGTCATGGATCAAGCAATACCATTCAATTTATATAATTTTTATTTCATTATCCACCAGTTTACAACTTTTGAAATTTCCTAAAACCTGATAAAATGTAGTCTTCTACGACCTTTATCAAAGTAGAACAATTTTTAATAGTTTCAAGAAATCTCCCGAAACTGCATAAAATTATATCTGACTGGATTTGCTGACCAATTTCGTACCTGGTGTTCCACAAGAGCGGCTACTTCTGCTTTGGGATACCAACGGTCACATAACAGGAGCACCTGGCGTTCTGAACCGATGACTTTCATGACTTCCACTGGAGTACCTGAAGGATTATTCACATATTCCTGGCTCATGTCAATCAGTGTCGTTTTTCCTGTAGCGCTGTCGCCACGAATGATTGTGAGATTGCGTCTTATTTCAAAATCATAACGCAAACGCTTTGCAGAAACAACAATTTTGTATTTACCCTTCATTCATTTTCCTCATTTATACGAATTCTCCGGAGATTGGTACAAGTTCATCCATTCAATAATCCTATACCTCCACTAAATAACATTCATCCTGGCAGCTTCTTCCCTGATTACTGATAAGCAATGGAAATTCATCATAAAACTCCATATGGTTTTCTTTCAAAATACTGCCGATATTCTGCCGCTCCGGAGGAATTACCCGCTCTTTCACCCAACGCAGGCTCCAGTCCGGTGAAATTGTCCGCTGATTTCTATGAATAAATTCTGCGATAATCAAAGGTGCTTCTTCACATCGAGTATCTTCTGGAATTTGAATTCTATATTCCTTTTTTTCCTCATCATAATAAAGCCATGCTACAGTTTTATCTTGATATACTTCATTTTTAATTGCAAATTTGCGCAAAATACTTCCACCTCTTCCATAACATATTCCAAAGCTTTTCTTCTTCCTGTATTTTCCAAAGCTTAAAGAGGACGATGGGAATACAAAAACTATTCGTAAACTTCCCAATAACCATATCGTTTACCACCTTTGTGCTCTATAACACCTTTATTCTTTAATACCTCCAAACCTCTTTGAATTGTTCGTCTATTAACAGATAATTGCTTAGACATTTCGGTAGTAGTAATCGATGCATTTTCTTTAAGCAAAACTAATATTTTCATTTCTATTACATCATCCTTTGTGACATCCTTTGTGACATTTAGGGCTTTTGCGTCTGTTACTTTAGCACTTTGAAGCGCAGAAAATTTCACCATGATATCTTCTCTATGAACAATATACTCAGGTTCATCTGCTCCTAAATTTTTACAGGCATCCCGAATTTTTTGAATACATCTTCCCCAACTTTCAATATATCCCGCACGATAAAATACCCTTGCAATATCTGGATTGTACAGCTTTGATGTATGGGCACTCAAAAGTGTTTCAACAGTTCCTCAAAAGCAAAAAACTATCCTCTGTCATTAAGAGAATAGTTCTTCGCCTGTATATGTAGCTTTGTTCCCTTCTGGGTTCATTGTAAAGCATATCGTTTGGATTTTCAAGGAAAAATTTCTCAGACTGTTAATGATATTTTACCATGCGCAAAGTTATCACACAACCGTCTTAAAATATTCTATCGTCCGCGCCAACCCTTCATTCAACGCTATCTTTGGTGTCCAATCCAGTTCTTTTTTTGCCAAATCAATCACGGGTTTTCTCTGCGTGGGATCATCCTGGGGCAGAGGCTTATGTACAATTTTTGACCTGCTCCCCGTTAGATTTATCACCTTCTCCGCTAATTCCAGCATCGTAAATTCCTGAGGATTTCCAAGATTCACAGGCCCGGTAAATCCGTCCCTGCTGTTCATCATGCGAATCATCCCTTCCACGAGATCATCCACATAGCAAAAACTCCGGGTCTGTGTACCATCACCATAAATTGTAATATCTTCACCCTTGAGTGCCTGCACAATAAAATTCGATACTACCCGGCCGTCATTCGCATTCATATTCGGGCCATAGGTATTAAAAATACGGATAACTTTAATATCCACACCATTCTGCCTGCTGTAATCAAAGAACAGCGTTTCTGCCGCCCGTTTTCCTTCATCATAACAGGAGCGGATACCAATGGGATTCACATTTCCCCAATATTCTTCCGGCTGGGGATGTACATTAGGATTCCCATACACCTCGCTTGTCGATGCCTGCAAAACCCGTGCCTTTACACGTTTGGCAAGCCCCAGCATATTAATCGCTCCCATAACCGAAGTTTTCATGGTCTTTACCGGATTATACTGATAATGCACAGGCGATGCAGGACAGGCCAGATTATAGATCTGATCTACCTCCACCAGCAGTTCCTTCGTCACATCATGCCGGATCAGTTCAAAATGATGTTTATCCAATAATGATTCAATATTGCTCTTACTCCCCGTAAAGAAATTATCAACACATAGAACATCATTTCCTTCATCCACCAATCGGCTGCAAAGATGTGATCCAATAAAACCTGCTCCGCCGGTCACAAGGATTCTTTTCATGATTTCACCTCCCCGGTAGCCGCACAAACCCCAATCTGAATATAATCAATACCATATTCTTTAACGCGCTTCTCATTATACTGATTACGTCCGTCAAAGATTACCGATTCTTTCAGCAGTCTCTTAATCTCATAGAAATCCGGACTTCTGAATTCCTTCCATTCCGTAATCAGAATCAGCGCATCTGCCTCCTGCAAAGCCTCATATTTATTATCACAGTATGTAATATTCTCATTTCCCTTAAGATAACATTCTTTCGCTTCCCCCACAGCCTTGGGATCATAGGCATGAATCTTCGCCCCGGCAGCCGTAAGTTCCTGAAGGATCGTAATTGCCGGTGATTCCCTCATATCATCCGTGTCCGGCTTAAATGCCAGCCCCCAGGCTGCAAAGGTTCTGCCGGAAAGATCCTCCCCAAACCGCTCCTTGATTTTCCTTACCAGCACTTTCTTCTGGGCATGGTTCACATCTTCCACCGACTGTAAAAGTTTTGATTCATACCCAAACTCAGATGCCGTCTTAATCAGAGCCTGTACATCCTTTGGAAAACAACTGCCGCCGTAACCGCAGCCCGGATAAATAAACGAAAAACCAATACGCCTGTCGCTTCCGATACCGCGACGAACTTTGTTCACATCTGCTCCTACCCGTTCGCAGATATTTGAGATCTCATTCATAAACGAAATCTTTGTTGCCAACATGGAATTAGCAGCATATTTCGTCATTTCAGCGGACGGAATATCCATCAGGATAAAATTTTCTGTATTCATTACATAGGGCTTATAAAGTTCCCGCATAACCTCTGCCGCATGTTCACTATCCACACCGATGACAATACGATCCGGTTTCATGCAATCGGCGATTGCACTGCCCTCTTTTAAAAATTCCGGATTGGATACCACATCAAACGTCAAATCACTGTTCCTTGCATCCAGTTCTGCCTGTACTACAGCCCGAACCTTCTCCGAGGTACCTACTGGAACCGTAGACTTGTCCACAATAACCATGTGCCGCTTCATATTGGCTCCGATATTTCTTGCTGCAGTGAGTACATAGTGCAGGTCTGCTGAACCATCTTCGCCCATAGGTGTTCCCACAGCGATAAAGCAAATCTCTGTATTTTCAAGAGCTTCTCGGATATCTGTGGTAAAATAAAGACTTTCTTGTAGATAATTATTTTTCACCATTGATTCCAGTCCTGGCTCGTATATAGGAATACACCCATTCCTTAAACGACTTATTTTTTCTTCATCAACATCCACACACCAGACATTATTTCCCATCTCTGCAAAACAAGTTCCTGTTACAAGTCCTACATATCCTGTCCCTATTACTGATATTTTCATTGGTTTCTCCTCCTTCTCAAGTAAACAATAATCTTCCTGTATGATAGATTTTCAATTCACTATGATACAAAAAATATAGTGTCAAAAGACTTTCACTCATATATGCCAGATACCTCCCCGTTCTTTTTACACCATGAAGAACACACAATTCTTCTGTCCGAAAAAGGAGCGGAAATATCCATGCACAATAATCAGAAAAAACCTTTTGTCGTGCCAAAATCAAGTTATAATTGTAAAAATAAATCCCCGAAAAGATATTTTCATACTCTTTTGCGTAATCCGGGTATAATTCCTTTAAAGCTTGTAGCATAATCTGCCACTCTTCCTCACTCATATATCTATTATGGTGTTCCTTAATATTGGGCAAATGAATCATTGGAAATGGTAATACTACATCTACTTGATTCTTCAACAATTTACATCTGTCATCCTCCTGAATATCCAACACCCTGCGATAATGACAGATTCCCACATAATCAACAGTTTCCAATGCAAAATTTCTGTTCTTCCACACCCAGTAAAATGCCGTCATCTCACAATAATCTGGATTTTTATCCGATATATGATCCCCCGCATTATCATGAAAATCCACTTTTTCTTCTAATGATTTATCTGGATTTCCTTCACAGCCAAGCATAATTGTACTGACATAATTCGAAAATACTGGGGGATGAACCAATACCGTATCCTTGCAAAATCGAGCCGCATATACTGAAAGTACTGCCGCTTTCTCTCCCATGGTAAGCCCATGCAAAGACGGAAATTTATTCAGTTTCTTATAATATTGCTCCATCCATTCTTCCTCTATCTTAGAATTAATCGGCTTATAATTTTCAAAACCGTATTGTTCCAAATTTTCTATGATTTGTTTATGAACGATTTCTGGTACAGCAATATACACACAAATTTCTTGTTTTTCTTCCCTTTTTAATTCTTTAGATATTTTTCCCAACTCTTGGACTGATAATCCCTCCAACTCTTGCGGATTATCTATAAGTGAAGTAACAAGAAAGCCTAAAATTTTCACTTCAGGTTGCAATACTCTCACAGCTTTACAAATACCTATTGCTATTGACTTCGCTCCAAAAATATATATTTTCAATTTATTTGATTACCTCTATTCTCTTTTCATTTTTATTCTTGAAAACATTCCTTGTAAATCCACTCCTATTTTTGAGTCTTCTATCACGACCTTATTCTGAAATAATGCTTCCCACATCTGCTCACTTTTTTCCTTTTCCAGAATTTGCTTCCTTTTAGGCAAAAAACTCTGTTCCCATTTGAACCGGAATTACTTCTATATCTCCTGTAGCAGGTGTAATATGCAACATTCCAACAACATTTCCATATCCCGGAAAAAGATACAGTTTATTTCCAACATATTGATAATCCTGAAATAAAACAAAACCTTTAGAATGCATTTCGAAATAAGGGTTTGAAGATAAGTCCAACCATATTTCTCACTTATCTTTTATATTATTATAAATCCATATCTCTTCTCCCTGATCTGGAAGCAGTAATAAGCCATCCTGAAAAGGAACAAAAAATCGCCATGAAATATCACACTTAATTTTTGATACAAGTTCATATTCTGTTTCATATCTCAAAGCATTTATTCGAACAATTTTATGCGAATTGGTACATGTAACCCAAATTTCATCATTTAACACAGTCATGTTATTTATTGCATAACCTTTTATATGTATTTCTTTAGTATCATATGTCTTCATAGAGATTGACAACACTTTATCTGTCCCATAAATGGCAATATATAAAGTGCTTTCACAAAAATAGGCTCCATAAAAATTACATGATGGAATCTCCATTCCGCTCAACCTCGAATGTATGGCATGACATAATATATCCTCACAGCATAACATTTTACTTTCTGGGAAAAAGGAGATAAATGAACCTGCATCCATCTAAAATCGCTTTACGGTGAATAAGATGCTCGTATGAAATTTCCTCTGGAAATTCTGTTAAAAACGTAGCTTCTTCCTTATCATACCTTTTCAAAAAAAGTCGTTAAATTCTTGTTCCGAAAAAAAGACTTCTTTCTCATTTACATATGCTGCTCTAAATTGTAAACTTCTATCCATTCTATTCACCCTATAATTCTATATCCATCATGTGTTACAATGTCAAATATTTTATCACATCATTCCAATTCAAACTTTTCAATATCATAGATATATTAATAATATTTATAAAATTATCTATGATGATTTTATTCTTTCATACCATACTTCTGAATCAATTCATGAAAGGTTTTTAATGTTACTTCCGGCTAAAAATGTGTTTCTGAAAATAAACGTGCTTTTTTACAAATATCTTTGTATTTTTCTGGATGTTCATTTAAATACTCAATCTTTTCCCGCAGATCTGATAAATTTGCTCTAATTGGCACATAATGCTCCATTGGAATCAAATCATCCCAAAACCACTCCCAGTAAGGACGATCAATCATCAAAACCATCATAAAAATTATCATTAACAAAAGCGATTTGTTCACGACCAATATTTGCAACTGCATCCCATCCCATTTCTCCTGCACCAACCAATATATATTTTTTTGCAGATTTTTTCTGATAATTTATCCATAAAATTTTTCCTTCCAAAATAAATATTTATACCCTTTGTAATATAAACGCTAATTTTACAAGAGTTCTATACAAAATTGATGTAAGATTTTTTCTTGTATGTTCCTATATTCATATTACATTCTTCTTCCTCTTCTAATAACTCATCCAATGTTACCTTGACACAATCCGCATATGACTTTAAGTCCTTCATAATTTCTGCAA
>Ga0137306_102708_pt1 | contig 14368 bp, 14 predicted proteins | sample Inofroosms_March_FD_97187 | JGI IMG/M metagenome (GOLD analysis project Ga0137306, IMG submission 97187) | Mouse cecal microbial communities from Vienna, Austria - N-Acetylneuraminic and N-Acetylglucosamine D2O microcosms_March | ecosystem: Host-associated > Mammals > Digestive system > Large...
ATATGGGGGATCTCCAGACTCTGAATGGATTTGAAATTATGGATGGCAAGGTAAGTGATCTGCATGGAAATGCCTCCTTTTAAGATGGGTGGGTGGCTATAGAAATAGTATAGATAAAGATGTAGGAAAATGCAAGGTGCAGGTTGCAGAATTGAAAAGCATATGCTAAACTCGTAACAGTTCAGATGTTGCGAAAGAGGAGAAAAATTATGGATCACACAGAATTGCAAGGCCGGTTGGCAGAGTGTGAGAAGGTGCTGATTGGATTGGGAGAAGAATGGAAGCTTCGGAGCGTATCCGGGGACGAGCAATTACGGAAAAGAAAAAAGCTGCTAAAGAACGCATATCAAAGTTTATATGAGTTGGTGAAAGACAAGGATTATTTTATTATTACAATGGCTACAGACGCTTGGATTTATCAGACTCCTTTAGGGAGTGAACAGGAACGGGTGAGAAGCACAGAGTCAGATGGTACGGATTTCAGCTGTGAAAATATCGATCCCGATTTGCAGGCCCGGATGGATCGGATTTTTCCACCAGAACCGGTGCAACAGGACAGTCGATGGCAGAGGATTGTGGCGCCTTGTGGAAACGAGACATGGCGACAGTGCTCTTTGGCATGTACGAAGGATATCTGGGAGCCAGGAGAGATCCCAGAGGATATCTGCCCCCATTGTGGTGCGCCGTTGACAGGCAATACGATAGAGGCTCAGGATTATATTGAGGAAGGGTATCTTCCCCAATGGAAACGATATACACAATGGCTGGCAGGAACATGGAACAGAAATACACTGATCTTAGAACTAGGAGTCGGCTTTAACAATCCCGGGGTAATCCGGTTTCCTTTTGAAAAGACAGCATATTTTAACCAAAAATCATTTTTGTACCGAGTGAATCAAAGATTTCCTCAGATTATTGGGGAGCTACACGGACGAGCTCAAGGGATTGGTGTGGATTCGGCAGAATGGATGGCAACATTTCTTGGTGCCAGCCGTTGAGAAATTGAGGTATTTATGGTAAACTGAGGTAATGATTCCGGTTTCTGAATTGCGATATACGGGAAGGAAAGTTATCTGGCAGGGGGAGACTCGATGTATTTGTAGTGTGAATGTCAGATGGAGGTCAACATGACAACGATTATTGATTATGATGCAGGGAATCTGCGCAGTGTAGAAAAGGCATTGCAGGCTTTGGGAGACACGGTTGCGATTACTCGGGACAAAAAAGAGATTCTGGGAGCAGAGCGGGTGATTTTGCCGGGAGTGGGGTCTTTTGGAGATGCCATGGAGCGTCTGCATCAGTATGGACTGGTGGAAGTGATTCATGAGGTGATCAAAAAGGGTACACCATTTCTGGGGATTTGTTTGGGGTTGCAGTTGCTTTTTGAACACAGCGACGAAAGTCAGGGTGTGAAAGGTTTAGGGGTCTTGAAGGGAGAAATTCTGCGGCTTCCTGACAAGAAGGGAATGAAAATTCCCCATATGGGGTGGAATTCCCTGAGGATTCGTCCAGGAATGCGTCTGTTTACAGGAATCGAATCGGGGGAATATGTATACTTTGTTCATTCCTATTACCTGCAGGCGGCAGAAGAGACACAAGTGGCTGCTTCAACCGAATATACGGCTCATATTCACGCGGCAGTGGAGAGTGGCAATGTGTTTGCCTGTCAGTTTCATCCGGAAAAGAGTGGCAGCACAGGATTGACCATTTTAAAGAATTTCATCCGGTTATAAAAAGATACAAGATAGCGAAGATATGGAAACTGGTAGGAATAGAGCGATAAGGAGCGGCATAATGTTTACGAAACGAATCATTCCCTGTTTGGATGTGCACAATGGACGGGTGGTTAAGGGCGTCAATTTTGTAAATTTGCGGGATGCTGGGGACCCGGTGGAAATTGGGGCGGCTTATGATCAAGCGGGCGCTGATGAGCTGGTATTTTTGGATATTACTGCGTCCTCGGATCAGCGGGAGACGGTGGTGGATATGGTACGCCGGGTGGCGGAGACCGTGTTTATTCCATTTACTGTGGGCGGCGGGATTCGGACGGTGGAAGACTTCCGTAGATTATTGAGGGAAGGTGCGGACAAGATTTCGGTCAATTCTTCAGCTATAAACACACCAGAGCTTATTTCCGCTGCTGCTGATAAGTTTGGGCGTCAGTGTGTGGTGGTGGCGATTGATGCCAAGCGGCGTTCGGACGGTTCTGGATGGAATGTATTTAAAAACGGCGGGCGGATTGATACGGGATTGGATGCGATAGAATGGGCGAGAAAGGTCGATGCATTGGGTGCCGGGGAAATTCTTCTGACGAGTATGGACTGCGATGGCATGAAAACTGGTTATGACAATGAGCTGACCGCTCTGGTGGCAGAGAATGTGTCAATCCCGGTGATTGCGTCTGGGGGAGCAGGAACCATGGAGCATTTTTATGATGCTCTGACAGAAGGAAAGGCGGATGCGGCGTTGGCGGCCTCGCTGTTTCATTATAAGGAGCTGGAGATACGAGAGTTAAAAAAATATCTACAGCAACGAGGAGTACCTGTGCGGATAGGAAGAGATGTGAGGAACATAGCGTCTGAATGATATATATTAAAGAAAAGATAAATGAAAATACCAAGGAGGATAAAACAGATGGGAGCAATTTCTAATGATTGGTTGGGGCCGATGGGGGAAGAATTTAAGAAGCCATATTACAAGAAGTTATATGAAAAGGTGAAGGAAGAATATCAGACCCGACAGATCTTTCCTGATGCAGATGATATTTTTAATGCATTTGACTTTACCCCGCTTTCGGAGGTGAAAGTAGTGATTCTAGGACAGGATCCTTATCATGACGTGGGGCAGGCCCATGGGCTTTGTTTTTCTGTGAAGCCTGATGTGAAGATTCCGCCATCATTGGTAAATATCTATAAGGAACTTCGCGACGATGTCAGATTCCCAATAATGGCTATCTGGTGAAATGGGCAAAGCAAGGAGTTTTACTTTTGAATACGGTGCTGACTGTGCGGGCTCATTCTGCCAATTCTCACCGGGGAATCGGTTGGGAAGAATTTACTGACGCAGCGATTCGTGTTCTCAATGAACAGGATCGACCAATCGTGTTCATCTTATGGGGGCGCCCAGCACAGAAAAAGGAACTTATGCTGAACAATCCTCAACATTTGATTTTAAAAGCTCCGCATCCCAGTCCTTTGTCTGCCAGCAGCGGCTTTTTTGGCAGTAAACCTTTCAGCCAGACGAATGCTTTCCTGGAAAAAAATGGATTAACGCCAATCGACTGGCAGATTGAGAATGTTTAGGAGAGAAAACGTTACATGAATATAATTGAATTTCTGAAAATTGTTGTATTCGGTATTGTGGAGGGATTTACGGAATGGCTTCCCATCAGCAGTACCGGTCATATGATTCTTTTAGAGGAATTGATTCCTTTAAGAGTCACGGATGATTTCTGGAATGTTTTTAAAGTGGTTATTCAATTAGGAGCGATCCTGGCAGTGGTGATGTTGTATTTCCACAAGCTAAATCCTTTTGACAGAGGAAAAAGCGGTCGCCAGAAACGGGACACTATACTTTTGTGGTTAAAGATTGCAGCGGCTTGCGTTCCGGTGGTAGTGGTGGCAATGCCCTTAGATGACTGGATGGATGCTCATCTGTACAATGGTTTTGTAGTAGCTGCTATGTTGATTGTTTATGGAGTTTTGTTTCTTATAATAGAAAACCGGAATCATCAGATGGAATTCCCGATACAGAGAGTGTCGCAGATTGATCTGCGAACGGCTGTATATATCGGATGTTTTCAGTTGCTGGCGCTGGTACCAGGGACATCCCGTTCGGGAGTGACCATTATTGGTGCCATGTTGCTGGGATGTTCTCGGGCGGCATCCGCAGAATTTACCTTCTTTTTGGGAATTCCAGTCATGTTTGGCGCCAGCCTGTTAAAGATTGTAAAATTTTTTCTAAAAGCGGATCGTATGTTTTCCGGAACAGAGATATTCTATCTGATAGCAGCTATGATAATAGCCTATCTGGTATCCGTATATTCCATCAAATTTTTGATGGGTTATATAAAAAGAAATGATTTCAAACTGTTTGGATATTATCGTATTATATTAGGGGTAATTGTAGTGGCTTATTTTACAGTTGCAGCACTGATGGCATAAGAAGTACAGGATGATAAATAAGCCATCAGCCATTTTCATATTTTGTGTTTGGACGGTTCACACACGTGGAATATGGGAAATGGCTGATGGCTTATTTGGTGAAATTCTCTTTTATAGACTGTCTGCAATTTCATACACTAGGCGCTGCGAATCCTCCCAGCCCAGACAAGGATCGGTAATGGACTTGCCATAACAATGTTCTCCTATCTTTTGACTGCCAGGCTCAATGTAGCTTTCAATCATTACACCTTTGACAAAACTGTGCAGGTCATGAGAGTGCCGGCGGCTGTGGAGAACTTCTTTAACAATACGAATCTGTTCGGCATGCTGTTTATTAGAATTGGAATGATTGGCATCTATGATACAGGCCGGATTTTGCAGATTACGTTCCATGTATAAGTTATGTAACAAGATGAGATCCTCGTAGTGGTAGTTGGGAAGGCATTGTCCATGTTTATTGACAGCTCCCCGGAGAATGGTGTGGGTCCATGGATTGCCCGTAGTCTTGACTTCCCAGTCTCGCATGATGAATTCATGTCCGCTTTGAGCGGCCTGAACGGAATTTAGCATGACGGTGAGATCGCCACTGGTGGGGTTTTTCATACCTATCGGCACATGGCAGCCGCTGGATACCAGGCGGTGCTGCTGGTTCTCAACCGACCGGGCGCCAACGGCAATATAGGACATGATGTCATCCAGATAACTTACATTGTCCGGATAGAGCATCTCGTCAGCGGTAGATAACTCCGTCTCTTGTAAAACTCGCATATGGATGCGGCGAATGGCATGGAGACCTTCAACCATGCTAGGGAGCCTTTCCGGATCTGGCTGGTGGAGCATTCCCTTATAGCCTTCGCCGGTAGTTCTGGGTTTGTTGGTATAGACTCGGGGAATGATCAATAGCCGGTCTTTCGTTTCTTCCTGAAGTTTGATCAGACGGCTGGTATAGTCAAGCACGGAATCTTCATTATCCGCAGAACAGGGACCAATGATAACCAAGAATCTGTCGCTGTCGCCAGTCATGATTTTTTTGACTTCTTCGTCTCTTCTGGCTTTTACTAAAGCACATTCCATCGGAAGAGGGAATTGCTCTTTGATTTCTGCCGGGGTTGGCAGTTTGTTGATAAATTCAAAGCTCATAATTGTTCTCCTCACAGATTTGCGTAGTACAGGTTTATTATAATATGAGAAAACACAAAAAGCAATAAATGTTAAAAAACTGTCTGGAGTGACAGTTTTATTCTTCGCCAAATTGTATTTTCAGTTTTTGAAACAATTCCTGTGCTTCCCGGGTGCGTTTCAGGATGATATCGGTTTCCGGAAGTTCGATATCATGAATCAGTACATTGCGAAGTTTTCGCAGGGAAATGATGGCTCCGATACAGTCTTGACTTAACAGATTCATACGCTTTAAGGAGTTGATATGGAAAGCGCCACGTTGTTTCGGGGAGTTGCGGTACGTAATATGATTCAGCAGGTTTTCTAAAGGTACCCAGATGTCGAGGAATTGTTGAATGGCTGAGGAAGCTGCCTCGTCACAGGAATGATTGGCGGTGCGCAGTTCCTGGTAAGTCTGGTAATGCATGGCATTGCCAGTGATAATCTGATCAATGATCTGCTGTGAGATATTCCGTTTGTCTTTTTCAAATTTTACCGATTTCATGACAGGCTCAATGGATTTGACGCTATTCATCTCCAGACGGCTGATCAGACGGTACAGCAGCTCAATATCCCCCATGCGCAGTTCCACATCCTCCTTCCGGAAATTACTACTCAAATAATTATACAGATAGGAAGCAAGGTCATACTGGCTGTCAAAGGAGGATTTTTTATTAAGAATTCGTTTGTTACCAGCGCTCTGGAGACGTTCCAAGGCAATCTCACCGGACAGGACCAGGCCGTTCAATTCATCAATAATGGCAAGTTCTTCCTCGGATAGACTGCCCTGAAGTGGTTTATAAACGAGGTCATGTTCTACTTCGGACCAGGCATGCATCAGTAAGGAAGCAACTTGTATTTCCAAACGGGCAGAAGTATAGCGTTTCTGAGCATGAGTCAGGGTATTCTCTTTGAGGAGAGCACGATAATGGGTGGCCCAGTAGCCAGAAAAGCGGCGATTGTAGGTTGGGGGTTTAGACTCTTCCGGAAAATGACGGATGCTGAGTATATCAAACAGATCTCCAATCAGATCTCCGGTTTTGTTGCGGTCGCCAGGGAAATATAGGGATACCCGGATTCCGCACAGATCCGCAATATCGTCATAAATTTCTTTCATATTTTTGTAAGGGATTTCCCGTAAAGTATTCCGGCGGATAACTTTGCTTTTCAGGCGGTCAGGATTTTTGGCACGGGAAGTGACCATGGCACGGATACCGGCGGATTGCAGTGCAGCCTCTAGCTGGGCCGCTGCCAATCTGCCGGCGGCTTCATAAACAGGGGTTTTCTTTTTGTAATTCTCAATAAACTGGCTGACTAAATCCATGGGGTACCTCCGTTATCTGGCTGATGTGTTCCCAAGAACCGGATTCGTGAAAAGTGACACCGGTTCGGAATCATAAAAAGAACAATAACATAAGTATAGCAAATTAAAAGAGGAAAGCAAGCAGGGAATTGATAAATATACATAAAATTTTATAAAAGGGAGGAATCAAAAAGTGGAGAACAGGGAAGTGAATGACAAAATTTCCTATAATCTGATAAAAAGCGCCAGAAAAACCATTGCCATTCAGATTGCTGCCGATGGATCGGTAACGGTAAGGGTGCCAAAACAGTGCAGTAAGGCGGCAGCAGAAAAATTTGTAGAAGAGAAAAGGGAATGGATTCAGCGAAAGCGGAGAGAATTGGCACAACGGAACCGGGAAAAAGAAGAGAAAAGGGATAAATTACCAGAGTGGACACAGGAAGAATATCGTTATCATCGTATGCTGGCGGATCAGATACTACGAGAGAGGACGGAGTATTTTGCTAGACAGATGGGAGTAAGCTTTGGAAGAGTTACCATTCGAGATCCGAAGACCCGTTGGGGGAGTTGCAGCGCCAAAGGAAATCTAAATTTTAGCTGGCGTTTGATTCTGGCCCCTCCTGAGGTGCTGGACTATGTGGTGGTTCATGAACTGGCTCATCGCAGAGAGATGAACCATTCGGAGCGTTTTTGGAAACAGGTAGAATTGGTGCTGCCAGATTATCTCCAGAGAAAGGCATGGTTAAAGAAAAACGGGGATTTGCTGATGAGCCGTTGAAGAAATATCGGCGGAGATTGATTTTGACGGGAATAAGCGACAGGAAGAAAAGCTATAATAAGGAGAAGAGGAGAATGAAAGTCTATGAATATGAATTTTGGATGTAGCAGCTTTTCTTGGGAGACAGAGGACGAAAAACATTTACTAGGACGGACTTATGATCAGTTTGGAGATTTGTCCCGGAATAAAATAGCTGTGATTCCCCGAGGATATCGGATGAGATTGGAGATCAATCCCTCCAGCCAGTCTTGGGCAGTGGTGAAGTATGCATTTGTTGGAATGGCGATTCTGGGGCAGGACACACCGATTATGGTTGATGGTATCAATGAAAATGGTTTTATGGGAGTACTTTTAAATCTGCCAGATTATGCCACTTACCGCCAACAGACCGGGAGTGGGAAGATGCCAGTAAATCCCGGATTTTTGGTTTCGTATTTACTGGCCCGTTGTGGTTCCGTGGAAGAATTGATGTGGCAATTGCCACGGATTCAACTGACTGAGGAGCTGGTATTTGGTTGTCGGATGTCTGTGCATTATATGTTTTCGGACAGGAGTGGAGAAGCAGTGGTGGTGGAATCGGGGCGAGATGGGATGAATGCCTACCGTCATTCGATTGGAGTATTGACCAACAGTCCAGATTATCCGTGGCATCTGACGAATCTTTGTAATTATACCGGAGTCAGTAATCTGCCGATCCGGCCGCGCAAATGGAATGGCATCCGAATAGCAGAATTTGGGGAAAATCAAGGAGGAGGAATGGGGCTGCCTGGAGATTATTCCTCACCATCCCGGTTTGTGCGGATGGCATTTATTAAAGAATATGCAGTGAAGGGAGTCAATGAGCTAGACGGAATTTCTAAAATGTTTCACAATTTTGCGACTGTGGATATTCCACGGGGAATTATCCGGGCGGGAGAGGATAGTGAGGACTATGATTTAACTCTTTGCATTGCTGCAATGTGTGCGGAGAGCCGGACCTATTATTTTGCTACGGCAGAAAACAGACGGATCTCAGCAGTACAGCTGGAACCGGAACTGGGAAATACCCAGATAAAATATTTTGATCTGCCAAAACAGCAGGACGTAAATTATTTGAATAGGTAGAATTGACAACCAAGGAACAGAAATTTATAATGAGAGTCAGAAGGAATAAAAGTTGCTGTCTGTGGTGACAGAAAAAGAATGGAGATACAAAATTATGACATTTACTTATCCGGCGGTATTTACACCGCATAAAGAAGACGCAGGTTATCATGTGGTATTTCCGGATCTGGAGTGCTGTGAAGCAGATGGCCCCGATCTGGAGGATGCATTGGAGGATGCTAAGGAGGCGGCTTATAACTGGTTGGCACTGGAATTAGAGGAGGAGGGAGAGTTTCCGGCACAGACTCATGTAGAAGATATGGAATTGCCAGAAGGGAGTTTTGTGCGACAGATTATGGTTCGAATTAAGCTGATGCCAGATAATGACTGATGATAAACCGGAATTATGATGTACTTTGAAGTGAGAATATGGTATGCTTAAAGTACGAAATATAAAATGAGGAGGGTTACAAAATGGGTGAGATGTTTTCTTCATTCGACGGGGAGCAGTTGTATCTAAATAAGGAAATTCCGGAACAGGCAAAGGCGGTGGCAGTGATTGTACATGGACTTTGTGAGCATCAGGGGCGGTATGACTATTTTGCAGAATTGTTCCACCAGGCAGGGGTTGGCACTTATCGGTTTGACCACCGAGGGCATGGACGTTCAAAAGGAGAGAGGACCTTTTATTCGGATTTCAATGAGTTGCTAGACGACACTCACGTAGTAGTGAATATGGCGATTGCAGAGAATCCGGATATTCCGGTATTTTTGATTGGTCACAGTATGGGCGGCTTTACGGTGGCGCTATATGGGGCCAAATATCCGGATCAGAGACTGCAAGGAATCGTAACTAGCGGAGCGTTGACCTATGATCTGGGTGGATTGATTACCGGAGTTCCCAAGGGACAAGATGTACATACGAAGTTACCGAATGAGCTGGGCGCAGGAGTGTGTTCGGTGGCTGAAGTGGTGGACTGGTATGGAAAAGATCCTTATAATACGAAAACATTTACCACAGGTTTGTGCTATGCCATTTGTGATGGACTTGCCTGGTTTGAAGAAAAGGTGAAGAGCTTTGCTTATCCGGTATTGATGCTTCATGGAGAAAAAGATGGTTTGGTGAGTGTGAAAGATACTTATCGTTTTTTTGAGGAGGTAGTCTCAACCGATAAGCAGATGAAGATTTATGGGAATCTGTTCCATGAGATTTTTAATGAATATTGTAAGGATGAAGTAGTGGCGGATGTACTTTGCTGGATGGAGAAAAGAATGTAATTCTGAACGGTAAACATAAGCAGAACGATGATCCAAGTTATCGTTACCGTGTGCAATCTTTGGAACCGCTTGACAAACTGTGGAAAATAGCGTAGAATCACCATGACGAAGAAGAGGAATAGTAAGCTGACATACATGTCCAGAGAGAAAGCCGCAGGGTGAGAGGCTTTCATGTTCCTGAAAGCTGAACCGGCCTTGGAGTTTTCGCAGGAAAGTGCGCGTGATGTCCGGCGTTAACGGATATGAGAGAGCTTTTAGCAGATATATGTCAGTGCGATAGCACAAGACAGGAACTGACAAAAGCTAATAGGGGTGGTACCGCCGAAGCGTGATAAGAACATTCGGTCCCCTGTCATAAATGACAGGGGATTGGATGTTTTTTGCTTTAGCGGAAGACTTTAGTGATGGATGGAAGATAAAGGAGGAGTATCATGGCCAGTGAGAAGAAATTGGTAGAAGCGATTACATCGATGAGCGAGGATTTTGCCCAGTGGTATACGGATGTGGTGAAGAAAGCAGAGCTGTGCGATTATGCCAGTGTGAAAGGCTGTATGGTTATCAAACCGGCAGGATATGCCTTGTGGGAAAATATTCAAAAGGAGCTGGATAAGCGCTTTAAAGAAGTGGGTGTGGAGAATGTATACATGCCGATGTTTATCCCGGAGGGATTGCTGCAGAAGGAGAAGGATCACGTAGAGGGCTTTGCGCCGGAGGTAGCCTGGGTCACGCATGGCGGGTTGGAAGAGCTGCAGGAGCGGATGTGTGTGCGGCCGACATCAGAAACTTTATTTTGCGATTTTTATGCCAGAGATATTCACTCTTACCGGGATTTGCCGAAAGTGTATAACCAGTGGTGTTCCGTAGTTCGCTGGGAGAAAACCACCCGTCCCTTCTTGCGTTCCCGGGAGTTTTTGTGGCAGGAAGGTCACACGGCTCATGCCACGGCTCAGGAGGCCCAGGAAAGGACGGAACAGATGTTGAATGTATATGCAGATTTCTGTGAAGAGGTGCTGGCGATTCCGGTCATTCGTGGGCAGAAGACCGATAAGGAGAAATTTGCCGGTGCAGAGGCTACTTATACCATTGAGGCACTGATGCATGATGGCAAAGCATTGCAGTCTGGTACCAGTCATAATTTTGGCGACGGATTTGCCAAAGCTTTTGAGATTCAATACGCGGCGAAGGATAATTCTCTGCAGTATGTTCACCAAACCTCCTGGGGAATGTCAACCAGGATTATTGGAGCAATCATCATGGTGCATGGCGATGACAGCGGGCTGGTGCTGCCGCCTCGGATTGCGCCCACACAAGTGATGATTGTTCCGATTCAACAGAAGAAGGAAGGCGTGCTGGAAAAGGCGCTTGCCATTAAAGAAGCTCTCTCCCACTTCCGGGTGAAAGTAGATGATTCGGATAAGAGCCCGGGGTGGAAATTCAGTGAGTCGGAGATGCGCGGCATTCCGGTACGTGTGGAGATCGGACCTAAGGATATAGCACAAAACCAGGCAGTGTTGGTGCGACGGGATACACATGAAAAGCTGGTAGTATCTCTGGATGAGATCGCAGAACAGGTAGAAGCTTTACTGGAGCGGATACAGAAAGAAATGCTAGAGCGCGCCCGCGCTCATCGGGATGCCCATACTTATGAGGCGACGGATTTTGAGACTTTCATCAAAACGGTAGAAGAAAAGCCTGGTTTTGTGAAGGCCATGTGGTGCGAAAGCCGGGAGTGCGAAGATAAGATTAAGGAAGCGACTGGCGCTACCTCTCGCTGTATGCCTTTTGCCCAGGAACATCTCTCGGATAAATGTGTCTGTTGCGGAAAGCCGGCAACCAAAATGGTATATTGGGGAAGAGCATACTAAAGAATAGCCGAGCGCGTAAGCAAGAGGCTGAATGAAATCATGGTGAGAGAGGACAAAAGGCATGAAAGAGCAACGGATCCCGATGCCGCCGCAGGTGGAGAAAATCATTGAAAAGCTGAGACAAGAAGGCTATGAGGCATATGCGGTGGGCGGTTGTGTCCGTGATACACTTTTGGGGCGGGAGCCGGAAGACTGGGATATCACGACCTCAGCCCGTCCAAAAGAAGTGAAACAGCTGTTTCATCGGACGATCGATACTGGAATTCAGCATGGAACGGTTACCGTTCTGATGGATCACAAAGGATATGAAGTAACTACCTACCGAATTGACGGAGAGTATGAAGATGGCCGCCATCCTAAGGAAGTGGCCTTTACCTCAGAACTTATGGAGGATCTGAAACGGCGGGATTTTACTATCAATGCCATGGCCTACAGTCATGAGACGGGGATTGTGGATGCTTTTGATGGGATAGGAGATTTGAAACGTAAGGTTATCTGTTCCGTGGGCAAAGCTAGCGATCGTTTTGGGGAAGATGCGTTGCGGATTTTGCGGGCGATCCGTTTTTCTGCTCAGCTAGATTTTACGATTGAGGAACAGACATACCATGCGATCGTAGAAATCGCCCCGAATATTGCCAGGGTAAGCAAAGAACGGATTCAGGTGGAGCTAACAAAGCTTCTGTGTTCGGCCCATCCGGAAAGAATCCGACAGGTGTATGAAACGGGAATTAGCAGATATATTTCACCAGAGTTTGCCGCATTGCCTTGGCAGGAGTTCCGGGGATTGCCAGGGCTTTCTGTTGAAAAATATGTGCGATGGGCGGCCTTTTTGCGTCTGGCCGATTCCGTGTCGGCAGAGCGAACGCTCAAGGATTTAAAGCTGGACAATGATACGATCGGTAAAGTGAAAACGTTGGTAACTTGGGCCGGCAGGGAAATCCCAGCAGAAGAGGTGGAAGTGCGTCGGGCTATGAGTAAGATGCTTCCGGAAGTGTGGGATGCACTGGTGGAATTGAATGCGTATGGAGAAGCGATTCGCCGGCTGACAGAAGAAATCCGCGAACGGGGAGACTGCCTGGATCTGAAGCATTTAGCAGTAAACGGTGGAGATCTGATGGCGGTTGGGGTGAGACCAGGAAAGGAAATGGGGCAGATTCTCCAACAGCTTTTGGATTTGGTGCTGGAATGTCCGAAAAAAAATGAGAAAGAAAGGCTGCTGAAACAAGTATTACTATGGATGTAGGAGCCGGATTTTAAATCTTGTAATAAAAAACTTGCGGGAAATAGGGACATATGGTATAATCGCGGCAGATAAAAAATGATAGGAGGTAAAAGTGATATGAAACACATAAAAACTTTAAATAATAAGACTCTAAAGGAATCTATGAAGAAGGGTGGCTGCGGTGAGTGCCAGACTTCTTGCCAGTCTGCATGTAAGACTTCTTGCACCGTGGGGAATCAGAGTTGTGAGAATGCAAACCGGTAATCCGGAGCGGCAGATGAATACTTGTAGAGCAAGAAAAGACCCCTATGGTCCTGGATTGTAGGGGTTTTTCGTTATGAGCAGGATTTTTGTTGCTTTGGGAGAAAAAGGAGAATATACGTGATTCATCAATATAGAAATAACGGCTACAATATCGTGATGGATGTGGCAAGCGGTTCCGTACATGTGGTGGATGATGTGGTGTATGAGGCGATCCGGCTGTTGGCGCCGGAAGTCGGGGAGCTGGAAAAGCCGGAAAAGCTGTCAGAAAAACTGTGCGAGCAGGTACGGGAACAACTGACTGGTGGAATAACAGAAAAAAACAGTCAAAGGATTTTGACTTGGAGTTCTTTTGATGTGGAGGAAGCTTTACAGGAGATTCAGTTTCTGGTGGATGAAGAAGAGCTGTTTACCAGGGATATTTATCAGGAATATGTGACGGATTTTAAAAAACGCAAGACAGTGGTGAAGGCTCTCTGTCTGCATATCGCTCATGACTGCAATCTGGGATGTCGCTACTGTTTTGCCGAGGAAGGGGAGTACCATGGTCGGCGGGCGCTGATGAGCTTTGCGGTGGGAAAGAAAGCGCTGGATTTTCTGATTGCCAATTCTGGAAAAAGGCGGAATTTGGAGGTGGATTTTTTCGGCGGGGAACCGCTGATGAATTGGGATGTGGTAAAACAACTGGTGGAATATGGCAGATCTCAGGAGGCCGTCCATGACAAGCGTTTTCGGTTTACCTTGACGACGAATGGAGTATTGCTAAACGATGAGATTATGGAATTCTGTAACCGGGAAATGAGCAATGTGGTCTTGAGCCTGGATGGACGCAGGGAGGTCAATGACTATATGAGGCCAACTCGCAGTGGAAAGGGAAGCAGCTACGATATCATTGTTCCCAAATTTCAGAAGTTTGCCAAGTCTCGTGTTGGGAAAGACTATTATGTGAGAGGGACTTTTACGCGGCATAATCTGGATTTTTCTGAGGATGTCAAGCATTTTGCTGATTTGGGATTTGCGCAGATGTCCGTTGAGCCGGTGGTGGCGTCGCCCAAAGAGCCATATGCTATTCGCGAGGAGGACCTACCACAGATTCTGGAAGAGTATGATAAGTTGGCAGTGGAGTATATCAAAAGGAAGAAAGCGGGAAAAGGTTTTCAATTTTTCCACTTTATGATAGATTTGAGTCAGGGACCTTGTGTGGCTAAACGGCTGTCCGGCTGTGGGTCGGGGACGGAGTATCTGGCAGTGACGCCA
>Ga0137306_102711_pt1 | contig 14362 bp, 9 predicted proteins | sample Inofroosms_March_FD_97187 | JGI IMG/M metagenome (GOLD analysis project Ga0137306, IMG submission 97187) | Mouse cecal microbial communities from Vienna, Austria - N-Acetylneuraminic and N-Acetylglucosamine D2O microcosms_March | ecosystem: Host-associated > Mammals > Digestive system > Large...
AAGCGGATGGATATATTTTAAAAACCATCTCCCGAGATAGTCGCCGCTGCCATACGTCCCCATGCTGTTTGCATCATCCCAGTTGAGCAGCTTGTGGGTCAGCATATAAAAATGGGTCAGCCATCCTGCAAGAACCGCAGTTACAAAGCATATCCTCGTGTGCCTGGGAATCCTTTTATTTATCTGTGCCAACAAGTCAAACTGCATCAAAATATCCATGCTCCTTTCATACTATCTCCCTGTTCCAGCTCAAATGTTGTCCCTACAACATATCCGTCCGCCGCATAGAAATGGAGCCCGCAGTCCGCGTATTCCTGTACCTCATCCGGCACAAACACAAAAAGGTATGTGTCGTCGGGATTGCGCAGGCTGTTCTGTGTGTCTTCCATCACGCCAATCCCCCGCGCAAAATAGTAATTGTTCATCGTAAGCTGGTTGTCGTACGCCCACTTTGCAAGCTCAAGTATTTCCTTGTTCTCAAAGCTGTTTGAAACCCAAACCAGATGACGCAGGCTTTCCTTCTGCGCAAGCTCCGTCCATACATCGTCCTGAAACGGGGACACGTAAGTTGTTTTCTTTGCAAACTGAACCCTCTGCTCTGTCAGCTTGCCGCCAATGTCAACAATCTGTAATATGCAGCACGCCGCTACCACCACGGTTCCGGCTACTGCCGCCATATTCTTGTATCGCCGGCTGTTTTTTTCAAAGATGATTTCCCACAGTTTTGCATTGCATGCAATCGCAGCCAGGTAAATCATATAGTCGACCGGCCATATGATTCTCCCGGTTGAGCGGAAAATACTCCAATAATGCGTCAGTGTACTGCTGTCTGTCAGCACAAAAAGCAGCCTGTCATTCCATGTCACGACAGGCGAAGCCGCAAATACCACAAGCCCGGCCGCCATCAGCCCCGCTGTCAATATCTCCATTCGTTTTCCTTTGATACAGCTGCCGCCGTTCTTTGTCAAATCCATTACGACAAAGACTGCCACTGTGGTAAGCAGCACAAAAATACCAAGCCCCAGATAGGCAAACCCTTCGTATTGCAGCTCATGGTACATCGGAAGGGCATCAAAAAAACGCGAATACCCTTTTGCGTTAAAAAAACCGTTTAAATTAAAGCTGCACTCGCCAAGCCCGCTGTCACTCGAAACCGCGCGTGTCGAAAACCCGCCAAACAGGTATGTGCTGATAAAAAGCATGCCGCCAAACGATATTCCCGGAAGCAGATACTTCCACCCAAACCGTCTCTCCCGCCAAAAGCTGCACAGCAGATATCCGCACAAAAAAGCGCCGCACATCGGAAGAAAATACAGGTGCACTGCCGCCGTCAGCGCCCCAAGGATTCCCCAGCACACCACTGCCTTTTTCGTATTGCGGTAATCCTTCCCATGCCTGACAAACAGGTAGAGCGCCGCAAGAATCATCCAGTGCCCGCCAAGCGCGGTATGTTTAAACATCCGCTCGATGACAAGGGGCGATAAGACAAAAAAAATGCTGCCAATAAGCGCCTGCATTCTCCCCACCGAAAGCTCCCGTAGTATTTTCGCCGAAAAAAAGCCATGCAGGGCAAAGCTGACGATTCCCCACCATCCAAAATACTGGAATGTCTCTGGAAGAATGGGTGAAAGCAGCTTAAAAAAAACAGCCAGAACCGGAATCGAATCGGTAAAAATGACCGATGTGAAAGATGGGTACGCCAGATTATCTGTAAGACCAACAGGAAAGAACCAGTCACTGCGCCTGTAAAAGCACCAGCCCAGATAATGCTGTGTCAGATCCCCCTGCCCCAGCAGCCAGTCGTCATAGACCGGATTTAATACATGCAGTCCGTATATCGCCATAAATGCCACGATGCCAATCATGGCAGACAATCCGTACACCACGCTGTCACTATTTAATTTTCCGCGCATGTTCCTTCTCCATTCCTGCAAAATTTATACCAGTACTCACGTCATGTCGTGAGTATATAAAATAAGCGTATTTGCCATCAAGTAACGATTTAGATTTATTCTACCCATTATTTAAGCAAAATGCAAGAAATTATTAATACGATTTTAATTTTTCCGTTCTATAATATACATATGCAATGCCTTCTTAATCTCATAGGCATGTATATTCAATACTTACAGGCACAGACTACAGTATATCACTTTCCATGTATAATGACTCTTTAACATGGCAGAAACGGAGGATTGCTATGATATCGGTATTATTCAACTGGCTCTACATTTTTATTATCACCTTTCTAATCGGACTGGGTTTTTTCAGGCTGCTGTCCGTCTTCCTGAAAAGGCAGCTGTCATTTTCCTTTTTTTCGCTGATACTGTGCGGTGTCGCTGTCACAACCGTCTACACGCAGTTTCTCAGCCTCTTCTGTAAAATTGGCGCGCTTGCAAACCTGCTTCTGATTCTGCTGTGCATTGCCGCGTTTATCGCTTATCCGCGTTCCTTTTATCTACAGTACCTGAAAAAACTGAAAAACACCTTTTTTTGCTGGAACGGTCTGCTCTATATCGGACTGATCCTTTTCATCGCATTGTGTACCTCACGCGGAACGATTCACACAGACACAAGCCTTTACCATGCACAGGCAGTCAGGTGGTATGAGGAATACGGCGTCGTAAAAGGACTCGGAAACCTGCAGTGGCATTTTGCGTACAACAGCTCTTATTTTGCATTTGCCGCGCTGTTTAGCCTAAAGTTCCTGTGCGGCCAGTCGCTTCACTGTACCACCGGCTTTATCGCAATTGTCCTCATCCTGTGGTCCGTGTACCGCCTGCGGGGATTTTTTACACGCACACACCATATGGCAGATATGTGCTGTATCGGCATACTGTTCTATGCCCTTGTCAACCTGACAGGATGCATCTCCCCCGCATCCGACTACGCGACAATGTACATGGCGCTCTACCTGATTGCACGCTGGTGCGAGACCATTGAACATGACCCCGGAAACATTGACGCCTTTGCCCTTTTAAGCGTCTTTTCCGTATACGTGTTGACACTCAAGCTTTCCACCGGACTGCTTGTACTGCTCGTAATCTTCCCTCTTGTCTGTCTCATCAGGTCAAGACGGACAAAGGATATTTTTATCTATCTTGCCCTCGGTCTGCTGACAGCAGCGCCTTTCCTAATCCGGAATGTCATCATATCAGGCTGGCTGCTCTATCCCTTTGCCGCAATTGACTTGTTCCAGTTTGACTGGAAAATGCCTGTGCGCTATGTCAATATTGACTCTTCCACCATCAAAGTGTGGGCAAGGTGCCTGTACGACCCCAGCCTGATTGACATGCCTTTTTATAAGTGGCTTCCTATATGGTGGGAAGCGCAGGAGCGCTATTCCCAGATGCTTATCCTCACAAATGTTCTGGCATTTGTCCTTGACAGCGCCCTGCTGCTGCACAAAATCGCGGCAAAGGCAAAACTCTGCCGGAATACGATTCTGATTAATCTGTGCACTTTTATATGCATTGCGGCATGGCTGCTTCTGGCGCCCTTTATCCGGTACGGACTTGCCTTTCTCATTGCAGCGCCGATGATTTCTGTTGGAATGTGGCTGGAAACATGGCAAAAAGAATATGGGTCTGCCAGCTTTTACAAATTATTTTCAGGCTGTGTCATATTTGCCATGTTTTTTGTCCTCTCACCATACTGGGAACACTATTTCGTGGATGACATTGTGTTTATCAAGCAAAATCTGACACAGCCCTGCTATATCTGTCAAAAGAATTATGATACTTCTCCAATGGAAGAATATGACATGAATGGAATCACCATATATTGTCCGAAAGAAGGACAGATTACAGGATATGACTACTTTCCCGCCTCATCATATAATTATATGATTCACAACACTGAGCTGAGGGGGAATTCCTTAAAAGACGGATTCCGGTCACTGGAACGGGAATAGCACTTTTTTGTAGCACTCCCCTGTATTATCCCAAGAAAAACGCTTTACGTTCTCCAGACCTTTTTGGCGAAGCGTGCTGCACATTTCCTTGTCACCCAGAATGCCTGCAAGCGCACGCGCCACTTTGCCATACTCTTTGGGATTGACATATACCGCGGCATCCCCTGCCACCTCCGGAAGCGAGCTTGCATCCGAGCAGACCACGACAGTTCCGAGCTGCATCGCCTCTATCGGCGGAAAGCCAAAGCCCTCTATCAGGGACAGGAACAAAAAAACACTTGCACCGTATATCAGCTGGTGAAAATCCTCATTCTTTTCCACATACCTGATACAGGTAATGTTCTTCATGGTCAGGGAATCCGAAGTAAATGCGCTACAGTCATCAATTCCGACAATTGTAAGCGGCAGCGGGCTGTCGGTCATGTGACAGTACTTCTCATAGCTTTTCACAATCCCCTCGGCATTCTTGTGCGGAAGCGCCGATGTGACCGCCATGATATAAGCCGCATCCGGCTTGGCGAATTCTTTTTTCGCAACGGCATTGTATCCGTTCGGGATGACAATAATGTCATCACCCGAAACATGCGCGTATTTCATGATGTCCTGCTTCGATGCCTCGGATATTGTAATCACGTCGTCTGCCTTGCGCGCGGAAGCCTTCAGACGCCGCATGATATAAAAATTCTCAAGCTTATTCAAATAATCGGGAAAATGTTCGTGATAGTAAAACGGTATCATGTCATGGATGATAACGCTTTCCCTGGTCAGATGGAGCATGGATGCATAACCCCTCGGGAACAGCACCTTGTCCGCCTTTTGCTTTTTCGCGCGGATGCTCACTTCAAAAAGTTCCCACAGAATACAGGTCAGTTTATTCAGGGGATTTTTGTCAATCTCCATAAATTCTACATTCGGTATGTCAAAATCTTTTCGATTGTATGAATTGCCAAAAACGACAAGCTCATTGCCGTCATCATACGCGGCAAGCGCCCGTACAAGATTCAGCGCAAGATTATAGATTCCGATGCTTTTTCCTGCACCCTTTACAAGTTTAAAACAGTCAATAACCAGCCTCATACCGCACTGCCCCCCATTTCTATTTTTCTATCCCATAAAGGCAAGCTGCCATGCGGTTCGAAACGGTTCCGGCGCCGCATGATGTCCAGTCCCCGACAATAGTATATATCAGTCTGTGTCTGCACGTCAACACACGGCATCCTGTCAGAAGGTCACTTCGCCGTCATGGTCAATGATGGACACATACGCAACACCCTCAATTCCGCTTATTTTCTGGACAAGGCTGCCCCCGTCCTTTACCCGAAGCTCCATGACAATGCTTGTCCGCTCAGGCGTGATATTCCTTGACTTTACCTTGTAAAACTTTGTGTATTCCGAGACAATCCGGCAGATATCCTCCTCCAAATCACAATATACACCCTGGATCATCAGTATCATGGGACCCTGTGCCACAGGCAGCCTGTCCAGCACAAATATCATGACGGTCACCATTATGGATAATATCCCGGCAATGTCAAACAATCCTACACCGCATATAATGCCGACAGCAAGCGCCCAGAACATGAATACGAGGTCGAGCGGATCCTTCACCGCAGTACGAAACCTCACAATTGACAGCGCGCCTACCATACCAAGGGAAACCACGACGCTCGACTGGATGGTGATGATGATGGCTGCCGTAATCATCGTTGTGGCGGAAAGCGCCACATTAAAGCTTTTATTATAAAAATTTTTTCTGCAAAAGATTCTGTAGATAAAGAAAATGTACAGCGCCAACAGCAACGTGATGCCAAATACGGCCAAAATCTGCTGTACCGAAAAATCAGCCATGCTGATATTGTTTAAAAATGATTTCTTGAAGACATCGTTAAAGCTCATGCGTTTATTCCCCCCGGGTTGTATTTTCTACAGATATAGTACTTTGAGTATGTTGTCTGGCGCAGCTTTTCGGTCTGTACCGCGGCGTATAAAAAGTCTGGAATCAGCTCGTCAAACTTTACTTCCAGAACATGCTGGTTTACCGGCATAGCAGGACGTGTTACAAGCATATCGTCCAAAAAACCTTCGATATCGTTTCCCGACCTTATATTCATGTCAAACGTTACCCGCACATTGCCGTCCCTGTACACATAGGGTCTCCTGTCATATTCCACAATGACCTTGGGCTGCAGGAGCCTCTCATTCTGCCACAGGCAGAACTTCCTGTAAATGACGGCATCAATGGCATCCATCCTGAGCGGCCTGCCCTGCATCATTTCCCTGCAGAGTGTCTCGTCTATCCGGCACGAATGTTTTCTGGTCTTTCCCTTTTCCTTCCGCTTTAATTCCAGGCGGATATAGGACTTGTCCGCATTATAAATCCTGACCCGGAATTTCTCCCTCGGGTCATTTCCGTTGATATTGTCATATAGACAGCCGTCCTGAAAATCGTCAAAATAAAGGCTCCTTACCACATATCCTTTCCCATTTCCCGCATATTTATCGGGCTGCATCAGTCCGTCAATATTATTCCCAATCAGCGCAAGCTGCTGTTCCGAACAGATATACTTGTACTCATGCCTGTACTCACTCATCGCGCAGATACCCCCACTCTTTTTCCAGGAAATCAAGACGCCTTCCGATAAAATCGACCAGCTCCGCTACCTTGGCATCGTTGAGCGCCTGTTTTTCCCCAAGTCCTTCCGCCTGCGGAAACGTATTCCACCGTATCATATTGCAGTCATTGGAAGTGTCAATCTGTTCACTGAACCCATATACCAGCTCTGCCGCTCCCTGCCTGAGCTGCGGCTCGAGTTCCGAAAAAAATATTGTGGCTGTCTCTTTCCTGAAATCTTCATGCTGGTACAGCGCGTACCAGATATCAGAATCCTTTTCCTGCACGGCGGCATACAGTCCGTCCGGGTCATGCAGATCAATCCCGTCCTCCGTGATGCCCGACGCAGCAATTGACTTGTCGTAGTCCCAGCATGGCCCGGCATAAAATTTCGTACTGATATCGTCATCATATTTATAAATATACTGGCTTGTAAACGACGCATCCAGATTCTTTACAAGCTCCTCCACAAGATATTTCCGCGCAAAGGAATCCATGTCAATGTATTCGCTGTAATGCTTTCCTGTATACGGGCTGTAACCGTCCGCCGAAAACATTGCATCCTCAAAATCCTGGTACAGCCCTGCCACATAGGAAACCTGGTCATAGGATGCATACCGGGGGCTTGCAAATACGACCGGCTGCATCCGCGAAGTCAGGAAGCCGCTGGCTTCCAGCCCGTACCGGTCACTTGTCTCAAGCTCCAGCAGATATCCGCCGGATATATCTTCCGGCTCCTGCGCAATCCGGTAACCCTTCGTGCTAAAAAGCCTCCCCTGCTGCTCCATGAAAAACTCCATGTCTTCCAGGCTTTCCCCCTGGTTCAAGGCTTTGACCTCATCTTCAAGGTTCCTGATGTTGACGCGGTTTTTCCCGACCTCTATTTTCTCGGACAACAGATAGTTGCCCATAAAATCGCCGTTCATATACACATCCACAAAGCAGACCTCCGGTGTAAAGTCCAGCCCGAGCATATGCGCAATCGAGAAGGCTGTCGCATTTCGCAGCAGTGTGTCGTCAAAGGCATTTGCCGTCAGAATCCATTTCTTCGCCGAACCCATCCCGAACAAGTCCGCTTTCTTTTCCAGCTTTATCATGTATGACTTCTTTTCTGTATCCTCAAACGAGGAATTGCCGCGGCAGTGGATGCTTTCCATATCCCCCTCGAAATAATTCCGCCCCCGGCCGTCCATAATCATCATTCTGCCAGGTTCCGAAACATCCTTTGACGCGTGTATCTGCTCCGTACTCCCTGACTCTGTTTCCACGAACAGAACCGGGATATCCGACGTATACCACACATGCAAGTCCTGTCCCGCGCCTTCTGCTCCCTCCATCCGGAGCGTATGCTGTCCCGCTGAAAGCACGTACCCCTTGCCATTTTTCATTTTTTTCCCATCCACAAAAATGGAGTCTGCACCGCCATACGTCACGTTCAGCTTCCGTCCCTTCACTGCCCCAGGAAGAAAGACGTGATACGAATTATCCGCATCCCTTTTCCACCACCTGATGCCGAGGCTGTCACCAATCCAGACCGTGGGTTCAAACGCACCGCCGCCATCCTGTACGGACTCCGCGCCGCTGCTTATGGCAGAGGCCTTCCCGGCATGGTTCCACGACACAATACATGCCGTGAGAAGCATCATCATAAACAGCACTGCAACGCGCGCATAAAATCTATTTTTTCTTCTCATGTTACCAACTTTTCCCAACTAAGTTTACACTGTAAATTCAGCTTAAAATTATAAGATATTCACTATCGTAAATCAATAATCTGAACCCTTTTTTCCTACTTTTAAGTCAATCTTTATTTTATTCATTTATTTTTTTATAATTCTTTTATATTTTTTTAATAATTTGGGTCTTTTTTTCCTGCACGGAGCTGCTAATTTCCTTACGCACCCCTGCGCATAAAAAACACCTGGTATCATTTCCAGGTGTTAACCGCTTTCCATATGAAGGAAAAAAGTGCCTATCTATTATACAATCTCCTCATCCAGTTTCTTAAAGAGTGCGCACCGGAAAAAATCATCCAGTGAGACACCAAGCCCATCACAAATTATTTTGATGGTCACTATTCCAGTATTATTGCTGTTGCCATTCATAATATTTTTCAAAGTCGATGGCGGCATCCCCGCCTCGTACGCCAGCTGCGATATTTTCATATTTTTCTCTTTACATAAATCCCTGATTCTCACTATTACTGCTTCTTGTACTTTCAATGATTTCCACCCCAATGCATATTTTGTAAAATTTCGTTATGATAATACATACACTTCCATTTTATAAAATATGACTTCATATTCAAGACTTTGTGTGGTCTTTTAGATGTATTTATGCAATTTCTGTTGCTTTTTCCCTATTAAAGCTCGAAAAACCATGATTTTCCCTCAAACTGCCACATAACATGTCTAGTGTTTTTTCTCGTCATTCGCAACGTTATCATCAATATTGCTTTCCCGTTCAAAATAAATCGGCCTGCGCTTGACCTCCATATATATTCTTGCCAGATATTCCCCAATCATGCCAAGAATTGTGATAATCACACCACCTAAAAAAAGCATCAGAATGATGATCGATGCGTATCCTGTCCTTTCGCCTGGTGTCTTAAGGGCGGCTCTGAATACATGAATTGCCGCCAGAACCGAGACAAAAACAATAAACATGCCAAAATATATGACCGCCCTGAGTGGTGTTGTGGCAAATGCCAGAAAACCACTATAGGCATAACGAAACAGCCCCCTGACATTCCACTTAGTTTTTCCTGCCGCGCGTTCCACATTCTTATACTCAATCCATTTATTCTTAAAACCTACCCATGCGTAGATTCCCTTGGTAAAACGCTCACTCTCCGACATTGCCACAATTGCTTCCACAACCTTGCGCTTCATCAGGCGGTAATCCGTGCTTCCCGGCACCAGATCGATTACTGTCACGTGATTGATCACATGATAAAAAGCCTTTGACAATGCGCTTTTTACCATCGGCTCTCCCTTTCTGGAGACCCTGCGTGCTGATGCACAGTCATAGCCTTCGTTTTCAATTGCATCCAGCATCTCCTTCAACAGCTCAGGAGGATGCTGCAAGTCCGCATCAAGCACCGCAACATAATCGCCCACGCTTTTGGAAAGCCCTGCATACATCGCCGCTTCCTTTCCAAAATTACGTGAAAGCGAAATGTACTGCACCTTTCCCGCATCAGCACGCTCCACGACCGTTTTTATCTCATTCATCGTGTTATCCTTACTGCCGTCATCCACAAAGGTTATGATAAAACGATACCCCGGCATATCCGAAAATACTTCTTTTATCCTGTCATAAAACAGTGAGATACATTTTTCCTCATTATAGCACGGCACAATCAGTTCTATTGTTTTCATTCAAACCACCGCAGCCTTTCCATATATGTTACCAAAATACTGTCCTTTTTTGCAGAAAATATACTATGATTTCGGTATCTGAATTATATCACAGTCAGGAGGTAAAATCCATTAAATTGTTAAACTAAAATAAGATGATTTCCTTGCTTCTGTGTGATATACTGTTACAAAGGTCATAATAATACATGACAGGAATTTTACAATTGATGCCAGACGGGGAGGATGTCACATGAACGAAAACAGGGCAGGACTCGGATACCAGAGCTTTGAAGAAGTGAGAACGGAACACATATTTTATATCGACAAGACAGATTTCATCAGGGAGTGGTGGGAATACGCAGATAAGGTTACCTTAATCACACGTCCCCGAAGGTTCGGAAAAACGCTAAACATGAGCATGATGGAATGCTTTTTCTCAAACAAGTACGCAGACAGAAGCGATTTGTTTGAAGGACTTTCCATATGGGAGGAAACACTCCCTGACGGAGACTACGGATACAGGAAGCTGCAGGGAACTTTTCCAGTGATATTCCTAAGCTTTGCCAACATCAAGGCAGCAAAATATGAGGACATGGAATTTAAAATCACAAAAGTGATATCCGATTTGTATAATAAATATGATTTCCTGTTAAAAGGAAATCTGTTAAATAAAAAAGAACAGGCATATTATCAGCAGATCGAACCCGGAATGAGCATTAGTCTGGCTTCTGATGCCATCCATTCAATGGCAGGTTTTTTGCAGCGTTTTTATAACCGAAAAGTAATTATCCTGTTGGATGAATATGACACACCCATGCAAGAAGCATGGATTTCAGGATATTGGGAGGAAGCAGTCCGTTTTTTTAGCAGTTTTTTTAATGCCACCTTCAAAACAAATGAATATCTTGAGCGCGGACTCATCACCGGGATAACAAGGATCGCAAAGGAAAGTATTTTTACAGGCATGAATAACCTAGATGTCATCACGACGACTTCCGATAAATATACTACAGCATTTGGCTTTACAGAGGAGGAAGTATTTGCAGCGCTTGATGGTGCAGGATTAGGAGAGCAGAAACAAAAAGTGAAAAGATGGTATGACGGATTTACCTTTGGTGCTCGCACAGATATCTACAATCCATGGTCAGTTGTGTCTTTTATCAATAAAAAGGGAAAATATGACACCTACTGGTCCAACACAAGCGGAAACGGACTTGTAAATTTATTGATTCAAAAAGGCAGTCCGGATATAAAGCAGGCAATGGAAGATCTCATACAGGGAAAAAGCTTCGAGGTTCAAATTGACGAAAAAATAGTGTTTGACCAGCTTAACGGCAGCGCGGAAACGGTGTGGAGCCTCCTGCTTGCGACAGGATACCTGAAAGTGCTAGACCTAAGGACATTGGATTCGGACGAGAACGGCATCGGTGAAGAGGGGGATGTCTGGTATACGCTTGCCATTACGAATCTTGAAGTGAGGCGGATGTTCCGCAAAATGGTACAGGGCTGGTTCAAAAATGATTCGGAAGTATACTACAATGAATTTATCAAAGCCCTGCTGAATGATAACGTCAAAAAGATGAACACGTTCATGAACAAAGTTGCCCTGAACACATTCAGCTCCTTTGACAGCGGAAACAAACCTTCTGACCAGGCGGAACCTGAACGTTTCTACCATGGTTTTGTACTCGGCATGGTGGTAAACCTATCTGGCACTTACAAAGTCCGTTCCAACAGGGAGAGCGGATTCGGTCGGTACGATGTAATGATAGAACCACTTGATAAGACCAAAAAGGCTTTTATTCTGGAATTTAAGGTACTTGATCCGGACGAGGACGAGCAGACACTTGCGGATACCCTTGCAAATGCCCATACCCAGATTGAGGAAAAACAGTATGAGACAGAGCTTATAGCATCCGGTTTTATCCCAGGCCAGATACGCAAATACGGATTTGCGTTTAAAGGAAAAGAATGCCTGATTGGATAAGGGATTTAAAAACTTGTCTATTGCCATACTCGTTTATAATCTGTCAAATTGTGAACTCGACAATTTGACAGATTATAAACGGGCAGTTCACATTATATGTTCATATTCTTAACCATCCCAGCCCTGAGTACTATGGCAAATAATATTGTCAAGCTTAATACAACACCTATATAAAAAGAAACATTTCTATATACAAACAATATCTCATGACTTCCTTTCTCCAGCCTTACTGCCATATACATCGTATTCCCTTTATAAATTTCTGTCTCCTTCCCATCCACATAACACTTCCAGTTGCCACTAAAAGGCAGCGCAAGCATCATCCATTCAGGTTCCTTTACATGAACATTCCCGATTTTTATTTTATTTCCAGTTGCACAAATGCTGCTTTTGCTTAATTCATTCCTCTCCTGAACTATTTCCTCATACTTGTCACTGTCCATTGCATATAACTTTGTCTGTTTTAGTATTGCAGCTGTTTCTTCAGCTGTCAAGTCATCTGAATCCAGTGAAAAAACCAATTTACTGCCTGCAAATCCTGTCCCTAAATTATATATTACATTTTTATTGGTATTTCCTCTATATAAAGTGTTTTCATTATTATTTAAAATATATTTGCCAATTTTACCCTGAAGCTCCTCTGATCCCATTTCAAGATATATTTCATCATCTCCGGCATCACATTCAATAAAAGCATTTTGCCGGGTCATTTTCTTACGCGTTTCCAACTCATACATCAAACCCGATTCTATCTGGCTGACAGGATTTATACAACCTTTATCAAGTGCAATATACATAGAAGCCGCTTCTATTTTTTCCATCTCGTTAAGCTGATTGAAGAGCTCCTCAGCAATGCATTCTTTATACGTATAAATAAACGGCAGCGCATTTTTATTTTTATACACTTTCCAACACACATCTCCAAAGATTACATCCTCGACACACTCATAACCTGCCTTCTGTATGCCATTGTCCTGACTTATATAGTATCTGACCCCCGCCAGGCTTTCATATATGGTAATATTATTTAGTCCATAAGAACGCCACTCCGTTTTTTTAGGTGTACCTGTCTGGTCAATCATTCTCTGCACATTGCCATTTATAATGCTAAACCAGAAGTTTAAACCATTATATCCATTAAGCATGCCAATATTTTCCGGTCGTCCGTTAATGTCTGTATAGGTCTCATTTGCAATACGGTACATATCCCCATCACCCAATATTGATACTGACTCACTTACTGGCGATTCTACATAACTGCGTATCTTTGAAAATTCCACAAACTCATCGTTCCAGTTTGCACCGCTGTCTCCATACAATGTTACCAGATTAACGCAAATATTTAATGCAATTGCGAAAAGTATCATCCATTTACCCAGTATATTTATCCTGAATCTTTCAAAAAAGCATATAAAGACTACTGCATATGCAAAATACAGCAAATATACCCATCTTGTATAAACTGTGCCAAAGCCGCTTAAAATAGTACTTGTTATCGGCATACACCAGAAAACGGTTCCCAAAATTACTGCCAACGCACACTGCCTGTTCCGCTTACTTTTATAAGTAAACACCGCCCCTGCCAAACTAATACCTTGCAATAGAGGAATTCCTGTCCAGTAATTATTAGCAAGCTTTGTATTCCATCCTCTTATATACTGAGACCATTTATCCTTGTTCAATAAGTAGTTTCCAATATAAAATAAATTTCCTCTGAGGTCTGGAGAATTTCTACAACTGTTTAAATATGCATTTATTGAAGGAAGTAAAATTGGAGCTGCCAGCATAATGCCCAAAAGATAACATCCGATGCTTATAACTGCCATTTTCAATATTTCCGGCATCTGTTTAATTCCATAGATTGAAATACAGCGAACAATACAGTAAACCAACAGAAAAAGACTTGTCATGTATAGAAAATAAAAATTACATAGTGCCGCAAATGCAACCGAAAACGTAAACAGCAGTGTTTTCTTTTCGCGGAAAATCCTTTCACATCCCAATAACATAAGCGGAAGATAAATCATAGGGGTTAAAAACTGCATATATCTTGCACCACCTATTAAAGCATACCCGGAGAAAATGTAACTAAGCGCTCCCGCATTAGACAATGTCTCATCAAGTCCAAAATAGGAACAATACTTTCTAAAACATAGCCCTGACAGATAAAGTCTCAGGAAATACATTCCCGTAAATACATATGCACCATTTTGATCTGTTGCAAATACCGCCAAAATGTTTAAAGGGTCTCCGAATCCATAATAATTCAACGTCCCAATGACATCCTCCCCCATTCCTATTGAAATGTCAAATAGCGGCAGGGCAACGTTCCCTCGGAGACAATTAAAAAAATATTTACGAAGATACTGTCCAATATATAAAAACGACGTATAATACTGTCCTAATCCATCTATTTTCCACACCAGAGATTTTCCCTGAGTCCAAAACGGACTATATCCCAAAATACAAACCAGCACAAATATAGCAGTATA
>Ga0137306_102714_pt1 | contig 14354 bp, 14 predicted proteins | sample Inofroosms_March_FD_97187 | JGI IMG/M metagenome (GOLD analysis project Ga0137306, IMG submission 97187) | Mouse cecal microbial communities from Vienna, Austria - N-Acetylneuraminic and N-Acetylglucosamine D2O microcosms_March | ecosystem: Host-associated > Mammals > Digestive system > Large...
CGCTTCTAGCGTTCCGTCTATATTGGTGATACATCCTCAGCCCGTCTCAAACCCATGCACCCAATCCGCTTTCAGATAATAGATCAGATAAATAACCGAGCTGATCCCCCAAGTCAGCGGGTAGGCCCAGTAGATCAGGCCGATATCTCCTGTCAGCTCCATCACCGTCACAATATAGGCCACCCGTACAATGCACCAGATGGACAGCATAACGCCCATGGAGACGAAAGCCTTCCCTGCCCCCCGGCAGATGGCAGCCACCCCATGGGAAAAGGCCAGCAGGAAATAAAACAGCGTCACCGTACGGGCCTGCCGCACGCCCAGGGCTACCACGCCTGGCGTATTGTCGAACAGCCCCACCAGCACCGGGGCAAAGGTATAGTGGAGGATACCGATTCCTTCCGCCAGCAATACCGTAGCGATGATACTGAAAGCGGCTCCTTTTCTTGCCCGTTTATATTGCTTTGCCCCCAGATTCTGGCTGACGAAGGTGGTTCCTGCCATATTAAAGCTTAAGATGGGCAAAAAGGCGAAGCCTTCAATTTTCGAGTGGACGCCGGCTGCTGCCGTAGCCAGGCTGCCGAATCGGTTGATCTGGGACTGCACCACCACATTTGCCAGGCCGATCATAGAATTCTGGATGCCCGAGGGAACGCCGTAATGAAGGATTTCCATCAGCATATTCTTTTCAAACCGGATTTTTTTCATCTCCACCACAAACAGGTTGTCCTTATTCAGCAGGTGGGCCATACACAAAATAACGCTGACCGCCTGAGAGATCACGGTGGCCACGGCCGCTGACCAGACGCCCCAGTGGAATCCCATCAAAAATAGCACATCCAACACCACGTTCATCAGCGAGGAGATAATCAGATAGTAAAGAGGGCGGCGGCTGTCCCCCAGCGCATTCATAATGCCGCAGCAGATCGTATACATGACCATGGCCACCACGCCCGTAAAATAATACCGGAAATATTCCACCGCCTCCGGCATCACCGCCGGGTCTGTCTGCATCCAGCTTAAAAATACGGGCGTACAGATCACGCCCGCAGCCGTCAGGAACAGGCCGCTGGCGATACCGAAGGCCAGAAGGGTGTGGATGGCGCAGGACACCCGCCCTGGCTTATCCGCACCGAAATATTTGGAGATGACCACACCGCCGCCCATGGCCGTTCCGTAGAAAAAACTGGTCATCAGAAAAATCAGGTTGCCCGACGAACTCACCGCCGCCAGCGCATTCGTCCCCAGCACCCGGCCCACAATAAACGCATCCGCCGTATTATAAAGCTGCTGAAAAATTTGGCTGAGCAGCACCGGCAAGGTAAATATAAGCATCTGGGTATAGGGATTCCCCACTGTCATATCTTTTACGGAAGAATGGGTTCTTCCGGCGCTCTTTTGTAATTCAGACATCTTTCCGCCTCCAGCTTTTTATGCATGCTCAGATGTTAAATTAAACCGAAATATTTACGTATGTTTCAAATGGGATCTGCATATGCATGTACTGTTATCACCATGATCATCATCATACCATAATACATTAAAAACTCTTCCTATCATGTACCCATATAATCTGTGATTACCGGTTATTCTCAGTGATATCAATGACTCTGCTTCTATATATTTTGAAATCAATCTGTCTCGCGCTGTTTTGTTCAGTTCATCTAAATTTAAAGAATGATTCTGTTTTTTATCCCGAACTAATATTTCGCTCCATGTTTTGGCTTCCAATGCCTTTAATCTCGGAAGCACTTCCGTCCAAAACGACTCCCCCATATGATCCTGAGAGAATGCCCACATCTCCTGATCAGAATTCACAAAAGCCCATGCAGGATATTCGCAATAATATCGCTCAGGATCTCCACCCTGAGCGATATATCTTCCATTAGGAACTACTTTTTGTTTTACTTCTTTTTTTCGCTTAGAGCCCGCCATAGTATAATGCCATGCTTTCCTTTGTAATCACATGATTGCAACCTGCACCGGACGGAACTCCCTCTCTTGCCTTCAGCCAGGGGTCCTCCATATGTGTCAGTTGGCTGAGCCACTGGGCGTTGTGGCTGCCATAATGCTCTAATACCTTATCAATGGTATCTTTCTGATTATCAGACAAATCTCCTGCACCACCAGTTTCATCACTGACGTTTACCGAATATTTACCCTGTGTTTTGAAGAAAAGTTCAGGACATACCGGACCATTCGCCCATGCCTGAAAGTCCTCCTCAAATAAAGGAGAATCGTCCCAAACAAGAGACCATGCCTGAGAATAATAGCACAACTTCTGGAGTTTCATAGTTGACATAGAACCGGACTGTTCCAGAATATATTTTGCCGTATCCAAAACATTCGCCATTTTTCATCCCCCTTTCACTTATATAATATAACACGAATTCAGTATCCTGAATAGTAGGAAAACCGCAAAATTTTCCAACCCGAAACGTTTTGAATGCTATCCTCCATATTCGAAGTTCTCAAGAAATGTGAAAAAGAGAACAACTGCATGTATCCACTCTTGACGTACCCTTTTTTCATCGCAATATCCGTACCCATATATTTTTTTATCCACACATACTTCCATCCATTTACACTACTATGCCTGTAATACTCAGGCATGAACCGCGCTCCCTTTCGAGCACTTTGCTTTTCCCACGCACGCCTCTTGCCATCAAAAGGCAGAGAGCACCACGGCAATCGCTACATAAACCGTCACCTCCGATTCTGCCAGGTCTTTCGTATCCGTCACGATGGCGGACATCCTGCTAACAAAACATTGCTTCCCAGCGATTTGCCTGATCTCATGAATTGCATCCATAGTCTTGTCCGCTGATGTGGTTGTGCCAAAAATAATAAACATCATGGTGGAATCTTCCGCATTGAACACACTCCTGATCTCCTCAGGGAAGCATTTCCATCGAAATGCTTAGATAAAATTGACTAACAGTCAATATATAAATTATTAAGTTTATATAAACTCATCTTGACGAACAATTTTTTCGGGGGTAGTATAGAAATGGAAATTTTAAATCCACCGGAAACAGCAACGCTCCGGACTACGGAATAGTAAGCGACTAAAGAACACCCGCTAACTATTCCGTATGCATCGCACGTAAGGGTCTAAAGAACAGACCCTAAGTGCTCATAGCAAAGCCCCGGGAGGATTTACTGACACTTCAGCGGCAGGAAATTCTCCCATACAAAGGGGCTTGGAAGGGGAGCTGCAGAACAGTAAATAAGGAAAAAATGATGAAAAAAGTAGACATGAACAAAAAACAAAAGCGAGAATCCTTGCTTGATTCTGCCTTTTCCCTTTTTATGAACAATGGTTTCCATAAAACCTCCATCTCGAATATCGTGGAGGCCGCTGGTGTGGCAAAAGGCACCTTCTATCTTTATTTCAAGGACAAATACGATATCCGAAACCATCTGATTTCCCACAAGGCCAGCCTGGTGTTCCAGAACGCCTACCGCAGCCTCCTTGACAGCGGCGTGAAGGAATTTGAGGATCAGGTCATCTTTTTTATTGACCATATCCTGAACCAGTTTTCCGACGACCACCAGCTGGTCACGCTTTTGTCAAAGCATTTAAGCTGGGGCATGTTTAAAAATTTTCTTACCGAGGCGGAGATTGCGGATTCGGAAAATATTCTGAATATCTTTCGGGGGCTTCTGTCCAATGCGCCTTATTCCTACCGTAATCCGGAGGTGATGATCTATATGATCGTGGAGCTTGTAAGCGGCACCAGCTACAATTCCATCCTGTACGGGCAGCCTTTGCCTTTGGAACAGCTCAAGCCTTATATTTACGACTCCGTGCGAAGCATCATGAAAAATGAGCGGGTTTAACCCGCCCATTTTTTCTATCACCGCTACCAAAACACTTTCACATATCTAAAATACCATCTCTGCGCCGGATTCAGCCTGCCCTCCGTATACCGGCAGGCCGCCTCGTAAACCTTCCACACCTGCAAACGCTCTTCCGGACTGGGCGCTCCGATTCCGAAGGCAGCGCGGTCCACTGCCGCCATAGCTTGTCTGGCCATCTCCAAATCGATTTCAGAAACGGTCTGTTCCAGTCTGGCCGCACAGACCGAAGCCCCCTCCTGAAAGCTTACCGGACAGCCCCCCAGCCGCATCACCTGCTCCAATCGGGCATACAGCTCCAAAGGACCATATCGTTTTTGCCGAATCAGAATTCTGTTTCTTCGTTTCTCCATCAGTCTCATTCCGCCATATAAGGCCCCGCTTACCAGAACCAATCCAAATAACAGCGGTAAAAGCCAGGCTTTAAGAGTTTGAAGCAATGAATCTGCATTTTCACCATTCTTCTGATTTTCCGTCCCGTTTCCCCCAGAACCATCCTGTCCGTCATCAGAAGCGGAGGCATCCGTTTCTGTTTCCGTCTCTGCTGCCGCATCACTTTCCTCCGCCCCCGAGCCATTGTCCTCTTCGTGCTGTTCCGTGTTTTCTTCTATCTCCATGCCCTCCGTCTCCTGGTCTTCTTCCAAAGGCATCTCCGGCATATCATCCAGTTCAGGAAAACCATCCGTATTCTGACCCAAAAACGCGCCTTCTGACAATACGCCCGCTTCATAGGCTGAGGGCGGCGTCGCCTCCACCGGAATCCACCCCAGGCCAGCCACATAGATCTCCGGCCAGGCATGAGCCAGGCTGTCCTGCACCACACTATTCCAATTCCCGTCCTCACCTGGGGAAAATTCTGCCACAGGGGCAATATATCCCGCCACATAACGGGCCGGAATCCCATACATCCGGTACATCAGCACCGCTGTCGTAGCATAGTGGACACAGTACCCCTGCTTTCTCTCAAACAAAAAATATTCCGGAATTTCCTCACCGGCAGGAATAACCCCCGGTGTCATCGAATAGGAGGTCTGACTGCGAAGCGTTCTCAGAATAAAATCCGTGGCTTCCTCCCAGCCGGACGCAGGATTCTCCCTGCAAAGCGCAGCCAGCCTGGGAAACCGTTCCTCCTCCACCTGGGTATACTGCTCATATACATAATACGTGTATACCTCTTCCGTCAAATCCATGTCCGAATAGGGGACCTCCCTCATCAGATCATAATAGTCCGCCAGCGAATACCAAGAAAACTGTCTGACATCCTCCTCCTCTCCCCGGAAAGCAGAAATATAAGGAGACATGCCATACCGGTTCCCATCCTGATATCCTGGCAGCATCTTTACCGCCATCCACCTGCTCCGATTCCCCCCCTGATCCACCTCATAAGCTTTCTGGTAAGTCAATTCTGCCAAATATTGTTCCAACTCCCTCTGTTTTTGAGGATTCCAGGAAGCCCTTTCCTCCAGAAACGCCGTCTCGTCCGCCGGCTGCCATGCATCCCCTCCATAAGCTCCGCCTGTAAACTGCCGCAGATAAATGGTTTGTTTCGGCTGTTCCGATACCTTCACAGCCGCCACATCCTGCCCGGTCACGTGGCGGTTCCCCCTGCTGACATGCCCATCCTCCCGAAGAGAAACAGACACCGGCAGCTGCTGCTGAATCTGAAGGGACTGACGAATCCCCTGCTCCACTGCCAAAGGAGCCTGAAACAACATCTCCCTTTTATACCAGGTCAGGCCGGAGGCAAACGGTAAAATACAGGCTAACAGACAGGTCAGCGCTAAAATCCCCCATCCCTGGCTGCGGCGCAGCGTCTCTCTGCCAACACACAGCATTCCGTCCCGTTTTCTATAAGCGCTTGCCGCCATCGCCCTGTCGCCCAGATGAAAAAAAGCAAGCAGGCAGATGGCCGTCAGATCCGGTACACCGGTCAACAGTGGTTTTATCGCCACCAAAAGCCCTGTTACCGGGTAAAGTAGACTCCCCTTGCAGAAAATTACGGAAAGCCAATACAGAGCTACCGACGACAGCAATATCCATGCAATCAGCAAAAAGGTCAGATCCATCCCCTGAAATCCATTGGGCATCCAACCGAATAAAAGCAGATTAACCGCCGCCGACAGCTGTACGCCAAGCCATCTTCCGCCGATCGCAAAAACTGCGCCGCAAAGAGCCATCCCGGCGATCCCGGAATACACACGCCGATTCCCGATCATCCCGAACAGACACATTCCGCCGCAGCAAAGAAAGGCTACCAAATAGACAACCGGAGGATTCCAGCCAAAATCCGCCAGTGATGTAACGGCACGCAACATTCCAAGCACGCCGCAAAAATAATATATAAACTCTCCCATATTATATATAAATCCACCTTTGTTCCAGCTCCCGGACATAGGTATCCGGCGAAAACTGCGTCAGCAAACCGTCTCTCCCATACAGCTGAAGCTCCGTGTCAAAATACAGCGCATCTCGCTCACCTGCCTGCCCAAATGCTGCGGGCTCAGTCTGAAACAAGCCGCCATCCGGCAGCGACTTTACCCAGACAGGGCGCATATGAACCAGCACAGCGCTCATCGCCAGATGCCCTTCCTCATCAGACACTGGCATTTCAGTCCAGCCATTCCTGCCATCGTTATACCAGCAGACCAGATGGGGGATGCCAGCAGCCAGAAACCCTGCTGACAATGCCGCGGACAGCTCACGAAATGCATCCAGCCTCCATGGCTCCATCTGCCTCCTTGCCGTGCGCAAATCCAGCAGCAATCGAGCACAGTACGCCTCCTGCCCTCCATACTGCTTGCTTAACAGCTCCTCTGTCCTGGCGCTCAGCTTCCAGTGCACATCCCGCAGCGAATCTCCGGGCTGATAGGAACGAAGCTGTCTGATTTCATAAGGGTCTGTGCCCGCAGTCGTTCCATTATCCCATTCAGCCAACTCTAACCCTGTTATATTTTGGCGAAAAATTTCCAGGCTTTCCGGCTGAAACCGGGCCAAGAGTCTGGAGGGCAACACTGTCAGCGTCGTCTCGGTACATTGTTCGTTAAAGGTTTTTCCGTTTAAGGTACTTTCATTTAAACTTCTTCGCTTTAGATTTCTTCTCTTTAAAATACTTCCGCCCTTCGGTGGTTTTCTCCAGCTGTCGAATCTCTTTTTACGCAAAAAGAAATTCAGGTAGTCTGATACCCACATCTGACGCAGTCTGACCGACACGCCACCACAGTAATCCACTGGCAGAGGAACAGAAAGAACCGCCTTCCCTCTGCCGGCCACAGCGCCCCGAAGCAGGATTTTCCCTAGAGCAGAGCAGTCCACAACAGCCTGCAGCTTAGGAATCGGCAAAAAACCCCGGTTTATCACCGTCACATGAGCCTCTGCATACTCCCCCTTCCGCACCATTTCATTGGAAAGCCCCACCGAAACCTGAAGACCGGCAATAAAATACCAGGTCAGCACATACATAAGTACCAAAATCAACAGCATAGCGGCGGACAACAGCAGCAAACCATACATATGATACCATCCCGCCATATAATAGGCCGTAAGCATCAGCGATAAATATCCGCCCAGACTCAAAAGCCTGGAAATCCAGGCGATCATTCCTTCACTCCCTTAGGCGTCGGTTTTTTGACACTTTGCAGCAATTGAGCGATCACCTGCTCCTTTTTTACCTGCTCCATCCTGGCTTTTGCATTTAACTGAAGTCTGTGGATGACCACATGGGCGTACTGGCAGCTTACATCCTCCGGCGATACATAATCCCTGCCCCGCAGCCAGGCAAACGCCCTGGACATTTTCACCAATGCCATCGTGGCTCTGGGGCTTGCGCCCATTTCCAAATATGGGTGTTCTCTGGTGACACGCACCAGCTGTAAAATATAGTGATAGACCGCATCATGGATGTAGATACGCTCCGCCTCCGCCTGCATCCCGGCAAGCTCAGCCTCCGTCACCATGGCCGACAGCCTGTCCGTCCGTTTTCCGCTGTCCATTCCCTTCGCCATCAAAAGCTCACTCTCCATATCCGGGTATCCCATGGTCATACAGATCATAAAACGGTCGATCTGGGCCGGCGGAAGCATCTGGGTCCCCGCCGCTCCATAAGGATTTTGAGTGGCAATCACAAAAAAGGGGCAGGGAACCTGTCTGGTAACGCCGTCTACAGTCACCTGTCCCTCCTCCATAACCTCCAAAAGCGCTGATTGAGTCTTCGGGGAAGTCCGGTTAATCTCGTCCGCCAGAAACAGATTAGTAAACACCGTTCCCGGCTGATAGACGAACTGCTGCAAATCTTTTCTGTATATGGAAAAGCCCACGATATCCGAGGGCAGCACATCGGGCGTAAACTGCACCCTGCGCCACGCTAAACCAAACACCTTTGAAAGTCCCAGCGCCAGCGTGGTCTTCCCCACTCCCGGAATATCCTCTAAAAGCACATGCCCTCCTGCCAGCATCGCGGCCACAATCTCCGCGGTCACTTCCTCCTTGCCCAGGATCACTTTATTCAGTTCATTCAGCACTTCCCATGCTTTTTCACGCAATCCGCTCACGAAAGCCTTCCTCCATACGACTTTTTGATTCTCATACCATATTAATACTTATAGTCAACTCAAAGTCAATCGGATAAATCTTACAGTTCTATTAAAATTAAGAGTGTTCCCTGTTACGCTCTCTTCTCTATTGCTTTTCTTCCTTTGTCTTACCCCCTTCAAAGGCCTTCAGCGCTTCCAGCGCCTCCTTTGACATAGGAAGTATCACAATAATATTGAATACCGTCATCAGGCCGACGCCCACATCCCCCAGATCCCACACAAAGGTATAAGCGGCCAATCCTCCGACAAACAGCATCACCAAAGCCAACAGCTTGTAGGCCGTCTGAGAAAACCAGTTGTCCCCAAACAGATAGGCCACATTGGGCCGGGCATAAAACAGAATGCCGATAAAGGTGGAAAAGCAAAACAGCCACAGCGTCAGAGCGATAAACACCACGCCGAACTGCCCCATATGATATTCCATCGAGACCTGCAATAAATCCATACCGCCCAGCCCTGCCGTCATGGCCTCCGGAGTAATCAGCATAATCAGTGCCGTACAGCTGCAGATCACAATGGTATCGATAAACACGCCCAGGGCCTGCAAAAGTCCGGTTTTCACCGGATGGGAGGTATCCCCCGCCGCCGCGGCACAGGGCGCGGAGCCAGAGCCGGCCTCATTGGAAAACAGCCCACGCTTCACCCCGTTCATCACCACAGCCCCAAAGCCTCCCGCCACAGCCTGGCGAAGCCCAAAAGCCTCCTGGAAAATGCGCTGAAACACGGACGGTAAAACCGTGATATTTTTGAAAATCAAAAACACAGTCATCAGAAAATAGCAGACCGCCATCACTGGCACCAGAATGTCCAGAACCTTAACCGTAGCATTTTTGCGCAGCACAATCACTGCCGCCAGGAAAACCAGAATGATCGTAGTGTACAGAGGCGGAATATGAAAGGCATTTTGAAATGCCGAAGCCACCGAATTGCTGATGACCTGGCTGATTCCACACCAGCAGATCAATCCGGAAACTGCAAATAAAACGGCAAGCACCGAATAACGTTGTCTCTTACCGCCCCGCTTCTGCTCCGCAAAATGGTGAATATAGTATGCCGGACCACCCCGGTAGCCGCCGTACAGTGGATCTTTTTCCTTATGCAGCTGGGCCAGCGTAGCCTCGATAAAAGCGGTGGATGAACCAATCAGCGCAGAAAGCCACATCCAGAACACCGCCCCCGCACCGCCTGCAGAGATGGCGGCCACAACCCCGATCATATTTCCCATACCCACCCGGGTAGCCGTAGACACCACCAGCGCCTGCAGGCCGGAAATCGCATTGCCAGCCGATCCACTGCGCTTTTCCGTCATCGCCCGGACCATTTCCGGAAACATGCGGATGGGAAGAAACCGGGTCCGTACCGTAAAATAAATTCCTGTGGGAATCAGCATCAGCACCAAAAGAGAAATGCCAACAGAACCGCCGCCCGGAAGTGGCAGCGTGATCAGATCACCCCACAGAAGCTGATATACACTTGAAATTATTTTTACAATCATATCCATCTTTTTTATCCGTCCCCTCAGAAAATAACTGTTATTTTGCATTACAAAATAACCATATTTATAATATCAGTATATAATACGGAGTAATATTTGTAAATTGATAAAAGAGATTCCAACAGACAATTACAAAAAATAATCAATTTAATAGAAAAGATGTCAAATTCCTTTTAGAAATGAAACACACTGTACTATTCTGAAAGTCGATAACACTGGCAGGGCAGGCCATCCTTTCCTGCCCTTCGGTTTCCTGCTGCCTTTTTGTTTTTTTCCGGTTTTTTCTGCTTTTCAATTTTCTCTGCCAGTTTTCCTACTTTTCTGCCTCTTCCTGCTTTTCAGCAGCCTTCGTCCTCTTCCTGTTTTTCAAGAGTTTTCATCCTTTTCGTCCGTCTGCGCCTGCTCCTCTGTCTTATAATCTCTGATATTACGGATCACCGGCTTAACTATCTCATACAGAACGTCACATTCCTCCTCGGTGCAGCTTTCCAAAATATCATAGATCGGATGTCTTGCATACTCCGTATCCTCCGACACACGATCATTACGAACTCCAAAATAGAGATACTCAAAAGTCGTACGATAAAACACCCGCAACTTTTCAGCCAACTTTCTCGAAAGAGGTATTGCGCCGCGCTCGGCCTGACCATAATAATTGGACGTATACCCAATCCGCTCACAGAGTTCTTCCTGCGTCAGCCCTTCTCTCATACGCAGCTTCAACAGCCTGTCCGCAATTGTTTTTTCCGGCAGCTCAATATCTGGTTTTTTACGCATTACTCAGCACTCCTTTTTTATAATGGTACTGAATTTCCGCGCGTTTTAACAGTTATATAAACAGATGAGTTAACCATCATAAAATAATATGTAAGCAGATAAAATATAACTAAATGTGTCACTGAGAAGCATACCCTCACACTAGTGTACTGTCTGGCTTATATTCAGGCAAACCTCCTTGTCTATTTTCCTGATAGCACTGCTCCACAAGCCTCAGCGTAGCCACCGCTACGCCTACGTTTGTGAAACAGCACTCTCAGAAAAATATTCTGCGGAGTTTTACCAGATATGAACCAGACAGTACACTAGTCGGCAAATATCTATATACATAGGAAGTAAGCCTGTTAGGGCGAGAAAGCGGCCTGGGCCATATTTTTAAAAATGTTCTAAAGGATTGGAATATCTTCACTAATTGAACTCGAACTGAAATAACACAAAAGCAAAAATTTTGCGATCTGTAATCAGAGAAAAGTGGAGCAGGCGGGAATCGGACCCGCGTCCAGAAAACCATTCATTGTACTTCTACTATCATAGCTGTTTGTTTTACATTCCCTCCGGCGGGCGGCAAACAGCAGCCTTCCGCTTTCGGTAGCTTCATCTTACGCCCATATGCGCAAAGCTTAGCATATGTCGTTTCCCACATAAGTCGATGCCAGGAACCCGGCGTGTGAGTGCGCCGGGGCTGACAGCTGCTTTAGGCAGCGTATGCTAAATTATCTTCAGCGTTTATATTTATTGGTGTCATTTAACGCATAACTGCGGATAGCTTCTCCAACTTCAAATCCCCTGTCGAAACCAGTACTGCCCCATATTCGATTGGATTTATAGTCTACCAGATTCCGGGCAAACTGTCAATACAAATTTTTCACCTTAAACTCTTTCTCCGCCTCCCTGCGTTGGTCCTTTTTGGCGATGTCATCCCGTTTGTCATACAGCTTCTTGCCCCGGGCCAGGCCGATCTCCACCTTGGCCAGACTTCCCCTAAAATAAACCTGCAAAGGAACCAGCGTATACCCTTTCTGGGCCAATGCGCCGCTTAACTTGTTGATCTGGCTTCGGTGAAGCAGAAGCTTGCGCACCCGCAGCGGGTCCTTATTAAAAATGTTTCCTTTTTCATAGGGGCTGATATGCATGCCGTAAATCATAACCTCGCCTCTATTGTCAATGCGGATAAACGATTCCTTAATGCTACATTTCCCCATCCGCAGAGACTTCACCTCAGTTCCCGCCAAAGTGATCCCTGCCTCATAGGTATCCTCTATAAAATAATCAAATCTGGCTTTCTTGTTGTTCGCAACCAGTTTAAAATGATCTTTTGACATACTTACTCTCCTTTATCCTCCGAGCTTAAATCACTGTGCTGCCTTGAAAGCTTACGAGTCTCTATGAAAAAACCGCTTACAATCCTGTCATCGTAAGCGGTAGTTTTGAGCTCGTCTCTCCTTCGTCAAGTGAAATCCCCCGCAACAAGCTGCGTGGTATTTCACCCTCGCGGCAGCCGCCAAATATCCGTGCAAGCACGTCTACTTAACTCATTGCCAGCGGAAATCAATTCAGATCATATTCAAAAGCAGCGCAACCACAAAAAACGCGATTGCCACATACTTTGTACTCTTCTCGATCTTCCCTTCAAGGGTACGCCCTTTATTCTTCTCCCAGAAGGACTCGGCAGCTCCGCTGATCGAACCTGTCAGACCGGCAGACTTTCCCTCCTGCGCCATTACGATTATGGTCAATGCAATGCAAATCAATACAAAAACAACGGTAAGAACGATCTTTAATGCGCCCATTTTTCACACCTCCTATGGCCAGACACGAAGTATCGTACCATAAATAAATAGAAATTTCAAGTCTATTGGACGAGTTTCCTCTAAAACTTTCTTCGATCATCCCTTACCTGAATCTCTTATTTTCCCGCCGGTATTTTCCAGTCCTCAAAGGGATTCTGATAAATGGCCATCCGCCCCAGCGCGCCGTCGATCCTGAGCAGTTGATTGTACTTGGCGTTTCTGTCTGAACGGCAGGGCGCGCCGGTTTTAATCTGACCTGCATTGACCGCCACGGCGATATCCGCAATCGTGGCGTCCTCCGTCTCGCCGGACCGGTGAGAAATCACGCAGCGGTATCCCGCCTTTTGGGCCATCTGAATCGCCTCAAAGCTTTCTGTCAGCGTCCCGATCTGATTTACCTTGACCAAAATGGCATTGGCCGTATGGTTTTTAATTCCCTGGGCCAGCCGTTTTGTGTTGGTGACAAACAGGTCGTCTCCCACCAGCTGCACCTTCTGCCCCAGCCGCTCGGTCATCATCCTCCAGCCCTCCCAGTCTTCCTCATGAAGCCCATCCTCGATGGAGACAATCGGAAATTCATTGCATAGACCGTTCAGATAGGAAACCATCTCCTCCGCGCTGCGGACCACCTTTTCCCCCTTCATCTTACTTTCTCCTGGGAAATAATAGCCTCCCTCCTCCTCCGAATACAGCTCGCTGGAGGCAGCGTCCATGGCAAAGCAGATATCGTGCCCAGGACGGTAGCCTGCCTTTTCAATTGCCTGCATCAGATAGGTGAACACTTCCCTGGCATCCTTCATATCCGGCGCGAAGCCGCCCTCGTCGCCTACTGCCGTAGAAAGTCCTTTCTCATTTAAAATCCCTTTCAGCGTGTGGTACACCTCCGTACACATGCGGATGCCATTAGACATACAGTCTGCCCCCACTGGCATAATCATAAATTCCTGCAGATCCACCGTATTGTCCGCATGCCTGCCGCCGTTCAACACATTCATCATGGGTACGGGAAGCTGTCTGGCCCGGAATCCACCCAGATAAAAGTAAAGAGGAACGCCCAGGGCTGCTGCTGCCGCCTTCGCTGAGGCCAGGGAAACACCCAAAATGGCATTTGCCCCCAGATTTCCTTTGTTCTCCGTTCCATCAGCCCGGTTCAGCAGATAGTCGATATTGCCCTGATCAAGGACATCCTGTCCCTTTAAAAGCTCGCAAAACTCCGTCATAATATGGTGAACCGCAATCTTTACCCCGTTTCCGTGGTAACGGTTCTCCCCATCCCGAAGCTCCACCGCCTCAAATTTTCCGGTGGATGCCCCTGATGGCACGCTGGCCCGGCCCATCACGCCATTTTCCAGCACCACATCCGCCTCCACCGTAGGATTCCCCCGAGAATCCAGTATTTCCCTTCCGTAAACTGCCGCAATTGAAAAAGCCTTTCGCATAGATTTCCCTCCTATTTATAAGCGTTTTCTTACAGTATCTGTAAAACAGAAAAATCTATACGTGAAGAAGAATCCTGCGAAGCAGGATTCTGCGCCTGCTGCGGATCGCTCCAGCGACATTTCACCTTTCTGCCGCACACCTATTACATTTAGCAAAGCATTAAACACCTTGCGGAACATTTTTTTCAGAGAACTGTCCTATTATGATACAAAAGGGCAGCTACACAGACAAAAACGCCGGTAGCTGCCCTGCTTTTAACCATAATTCTGTTATGCAAACGATCAGTTTCTTCTCTTTCCAAGAATCCGCAGCAAGTAAAGAAAGATATTGATGAAATCCAGATACAGCGCCAGCGCGGAAAATATGGAAGCTTTTGACGCCATGGCAGCATCATTGCCGTAA